>Ga0209723_1000276_pt1 | contig 100354 bp, 92 predicted proteins | sample BiotimSIPDNA_2_FD_185750 | JGI IMG/M metagenome (GOLD analysis project Ga0209723, IMG submission 185750) | Anaerobic biogas reactor microbial communites from Washington, USA - Biogas_R2 time_0 SIP DNA (SPAdes) (version 2) | ecosystem: Engineered > Bioreactor > Anaerobic > Unclassified | place... | reverse complement strand
AACTTTTCACTTTCAATAGTCTGCATGTCATCAGGACATATTATAATTCTGATACTGTCGTATGAGATGCTGCTGTCAGAATCCATAACCGAAAATACAGCGGTAGTATAGGATTTAAAGGTGGTTTCAACCATTCCGTTATCCGCAGAAGACCAGTCAATTTTCCCGTCATTGTCAAAGTCCCATCTGTATTCCACAATATTTCCATCCTTGTCCTTCCCAATACCATTAAGTTTTACTTTTTTTCCGCTTCTGGAAACAAAATCTTCACCGGCATCGGCTACAGGAGCTTCATTAATGACTTCAACAAAACTGCTGTCATAAAACTTCAGACTGTCATCGGTCATTACTGAGAAGAACACCTTTTTTTTGCCTGATTTTTTGAATACGTGAGTGGTTTTGCCATTTTGTTCGGAGTTCCAGTCCGGGATTCTGTCTCCATCAAAATCCCAGTAATATTTCAGAATTTTATTATCAGGGTCTCTGGCAACACCCTCGAGTGCGACGGGAGTATTTACATTGGTTTTGTATGGTCCGCCGGCATCAATAGTACAACCACTATTTACGATTATCACTTTCTTATGTTGTGTGGCTGCAAACCCTTTTTCATCGATGACACGACACCTGATATCGATAACACCCTCTTTTCTGAAAACATGATTGTAAACCGGTTTGTCGGTAGAAAGCTCAAAAGCGGTGTCAGAATCGAGGCTCCATTTAAATGTCTTAACCGCAAATTCCGAAGTGGTGTATTTGCATTCAATCCTTATAGAGTCTCCGACATGTACAGTATCAGGGCAGGTGATAAAATCGATTTTTATGCCACGACCGACGATGACTTCCGCAGAAGCTGTATCGGTCATTCCCTGCTTGTCTATGACCTGAACAATGACTCTGAATTTTCCAGCATCACTCCAACTGCATTTAGTTCGTTTTTCAGTGATAAATCCAGTGCTGGAAGGGATATCCCACCGGCCGTCATTATCGATATCAAACCGTACCATCAGCTCTTCCGGAGCATCGCGTGTATCTCTGCAGCCTGAGGCATCCAGCAAAAACTCAGTTTCAGTCGTACCGACAACCGGTGTTATTTTAAGAGATGCCTCTGGCCTTCTGTTAACAATAACTTTACGGGCAGCAGAAACGATTCTTCCTTCAGAGTCTTTCATCTCTACTTTCAATAAATAGATACCTTCCTGTGAAAAGACACATTTTTTTACACCCATGCTTTTGCCGAATTTTACTGACTCCGGATAGTCAAAAATGCCATCACCATTGCAGTCAAACCGAAAAAGATACTCAGAAGCCTGGTTAACCAGATTTTTGGGAAGAGAAGCATTGATACTGAAATATTCGCCGGGACTGACCATGCGTGGAGCGTTTAACACCACCGCAGGCATCGAAGAGATGGTAATGAAATGATCCAGCACGGAAGATTGTGAATCTGAATCGATTGCCTTGATAGTTACATTTGCACTTCCGGTGCTGATTGGATTAAACCGCAATTCACCACTTTTTTCATCCAGAGTCATTCCTTGCGGCCCTGAAAGCAAATGATAGGTTACTTCTCCGTTTTCCGGATCAATCGCCTGAACCGTATCGATAACCGACTCACCAGCCATGTACACTTCATCGGGCAATCTTACCCATTCCGGGGCTAAATTTTTGACAACAGCGCTTTGAGCAGTACATCCTGCCTGAGATAACGCCGCAGTAATCGTCGTATTTCCGACCCAGTCTTTCAGATTCAAAACATCTGATTGACTGACAGGCATAACCCGGCTTCTATTAAGTCCCCTGATCTCCAGACGACTGCAGGAATTTATAAGTCGTTCTTCGGTGTCAATAGAAGTAAGCAGTGTAGAGCCGGAAAGTTGTACTATGGTCAATTGTTCCCTGTCCGATTTGATATTTACACTGCCGGTACTTGCAGTTACAGTTACGCCATGGCCGATAAAAACAAATGAATCCTGATTCCTCTTCTGTTCACTCGAAGTGAAATACAACTCCCCCTCAAGAAGATACAGCTTGAGCCGGTAACTGCCACTCTGTCTGGCCATGGAGCCTACTCTCAGTTTTGAATTGCGGTTAAGGTAAATAATTCCATCACCAAATACTAACTTTACTTTGGAACTTGATGAGACAATTACAGTATCATCCTCTCCCAGTGTATACCCATCTGTCATTTTCCTGACATAGCCATTCCTGCATTCCACCTGCTCTCCTACCACCAGATCCGCCTTCAACACTTTGTCATTTCTTATGCATTGAAAAGTTATTCCTATTAGTACTGATGAGAAGAAACATAATCTGAGCAATTTTGTCATTTATTTCCACTCCTGCATGAAGCTACGATTAAAGACTTTAATTGTACTGATATAGAAATGACAGGTCAAGACAATCTATACGGTTGTTGCAGATTGAAACAGTTTTTGAACTGCTTTCAAGGGGAAAAACTGAGGAGATTATTCTTCTACTGAGGGTCTAAAGCTTTTGCCAATCCGTGGCTTATATCTTCCAGAACAGAATCGGAGTTATAAAAACCATTCTGGATTTTCTGGCGTATCTTTAACAGGTGTTCAAAGCGTTCAAGGCCAATGCCACTCAACTCTACAGTGTCTTTCTCTTTATTCAGCGGGATTCCAGTTGCCTTTTGCTGACCTTTAAGGCTTTTAAGGCTGGTTTTAGGCTGAGTGTAGCTTTGCAGTCCTGGTCCCTGGACTATCATTTTTCAGATCCCTCTAAAGAATTTTGCACAAACTACCGATACTTAAAAAGTAAGGATTTGCCGTTTCTTCTACCTTACGAAATCTCCTGGGGACAAAAGCACGGTGCTTTTGTCCTTTTTTATTGGCCTTTCATAAAGCAACAGCCACCTTCTCCTATTATTATATCGGCAAAAACAGAGGGAACTTTAGAAAATATTTTGTTACTACTCAGGTGTCTGATGGCGAAAAATGAGGTTAAAATATCAAGTATGAAAAAAACGGGAATTAATAACAAAACAATATCTAATCAGAAGTAATCTGAATGGAATATCTAAACGAAGAACCGGAAATGTTAAAACTGCTTAAAGGGCTTGTTTGTTTAATTAACCGGACATTGCTGAATTCTGATAATAATTTTCAGAATCCTGGATTGAAATAAGATTTTGCATTTCCTGAAAAGGTATTTATTTTGCAATATGTTTTAATTCTTAATCGAATTCTAAATACAGTAATATTGCAACTTAAACGATGAATGAGGCTATTATGAAAGAACAAGTTCAGCAGGTAATAAATGAGATCCGTCCTAATCTCCAGGCAGATGGTGGTGATATAGAGCTAATAGATGTCACTGAAGATGGAGTAGTCAAGGTCCGCCTCAGAGGGGCTTGCAGCGGATGCCCGGGTGCAGCAATGACTCTGAAAATGGGTGTTGAACGGGTGCTCAAGAGTCGCATTCCACAGGTACAAAGAGTCGAGAATGTAGCATAACCTGTTTCAAAGGCTTAGATGAATAACTCAACTCTTAGCGTATCTGTCTCTGAAGAGACCGCCTGGCGAGCGGCATGGACAAAATTCCCTTTTCTGTTTTTTTGCTGGCTTAGCCTTTTAATCGTTGCAGGTATAGAAGGTGTTATTTATTATCTTATCCACCCCAGACTCTTCGAGTTAAATCCAAGAGTGGATCTTCTGGTAGGTATCTCCTTTCTTCTATTCTTTGGCATCCTATTCTCCGGTCTCTTTCTCATAACTGTCACATCTTTAGTGGGAATAGATCTTCTGTATCCCCATAATAAAAGATCTGTAACGGTAAAGCTATTGTTTCCTGTGGCAATCTCTCTGGCCCAGTTATTTAAAATAGACAGAAACAAGCTAAGAGCCTCCTTTGTTAAAGTAAACAACGCCCTGACCAAGGCACAATCCGGAAGAATCAAAGGAGATAAGATACTGGTCTTACTGCCGCATTGTCTTCAAATAGATATCTGCAACCGTAAAATCACCAACGATGTAAACAACTGCGTACGCTGTGGACGCTGTCCTGTTGGTGAACTGGTTACCCTTGGAGAACAGCATGGACTTAAAATCGAAGTGGTAAATGGTGGAACATTAGCCCGCCGTAAAGTTGCAGCTCTCCATCCGGATGGCATAATAGCAGTTGCATGTGAAAGAGATCTTACTCTGGGAATCCAGGATGTTCACCCTATTCCGGTCTACGGAGTAATCAATGACCGGCCTCACGGGCCTTGTGTTAATACCTGTGTAGATATGAGCCTTGTTCTGGACGCAATCCGCTTTTTCAGAAAAAATCAGTAGCGAATTACAAGCGTTAAAAGAATTATTTAAAGAATCTGAAAAAATCCAGGGCGCTTCCAGCAAAGGGATTTTGCTAACAAGCACCTGTGAATCTCTGGATTTCTAATCTCATCTATGCTCTTTTTGTCACTTTTTTTCAAAACCCTGTGGGATTGCAGCAAGTTTTTTTGTTTCTCTTTAGATGTTTACATCAATAGAGATTATATTATTATCAATGTATGCATTAATATTTTGTTGCTACCCCAGGAAGCACTCCGTTCTCAATGAACCAGAATCATCCCCTGCAGCGATATCAGATAAAAAGGAAAATCAGTGTCGGTGGTATGGCCAGTGTTTTTCTGGCTGAAGACAGATTGTTGGATCGTGAAGTAGCACTGAAAATGATGCATCCCCATCTGCTGCACCGCACCGATGCCATCCAGAGATTCTCCTTCGAAGCAAAAGCAATTGCCGCTCTTTCTCACGATAACATTGTCCGTATCTTTGATTATGGAGAAAATAACAATCGTCCATTTCTGGTAATGGAATATATAGATGGGATGAATCTTCAGGAATTACTGGACTCCTATGGAGCACTGCCAAATCTGATAACCATAGGAATCGCCCGGCAAATTGTATGTGGACTGATCTGCGCTCACCAAAAAGGAATAATTCATCGGGACATTAAACCCGCAAATATACTTTTAAATAAAAAGGGAATAATCCGTATTACCGATTTTGGAATCGCATCCCTATCGAATGCAAAATCACTCGCCCGTAGCGGTTCATTTATCGGATCACCCTATTTCATCTCTCCCGAACAGGCTACCAATAAAGCAGTTACCGGAGCAAGCGATATCTTCTCGCTGGGAGTTCTTCTTTATTTCTGTTTATCTGGAGAATTGCCATTCATCGGCAACACCCCCCAGTCCATCATTAATGCAATCATTTCAAATAAACCTGAAGACATACGCAAAAAAAATCCTACAGTACTGCTCTGGCTTGCAGATCTGGTTGATAGATGCCTTAAAAAGAACCCTTCAGAACGTCCTGGGGGCACCGAGATTTTAAAAATCATAGATCGACAATGCAAGGGAGCACTGCTGTCTTTAGATTGCTCCAGAATCGTTGAGTTCCAGAAATCATCCGAAGAGTACCGGGCATTGGAGATTAAGACCCTGTTTAACCAATACCAGCTCAGCGCATCCAAAGATTTTTGCTGCTGTAGAATCCCATCCGCAATACGTAAAATAGAGCAGGCCAGACTGCTGGAAGATACTCAGTATATCTCTCAAAAAAGCAAGATACGACACCTCCCCTTTATTCTGGGAGGAATAACAATGCTTTTGAGTTGTTCTGCGATAATCGTTTTTTTCACCGCAAAGCCAAAATCCAGGAATCTGATTCTTGGAAAAACTGCGGTTTCGGTTCAAGCACAAAAACATTCCCCTGATTCGACAATAGACACAGCCAAGGGGAAAACGGATACCTCTTTCCTGCCAGATCATTAAACCAGACCAGTGATGTCCGGCTAATTTGACGAAAGATCATTCAAAGAAATCTCAAATCGCAAATCTTAAATTACATATAAACCCAAATTGTCCATTAGACAGGGACTTAATTAAAGCCCGATAAGGCAAACCTGTTGGTTTTTCCGATAAGCCCTTGTTGACAGTCACTTCGACGAATCTTCGAGGAGAAGTCTTTTCATTTAGAATAAACTACTCTAAAAAAGACGGGGGACAAACTGGGTATTTGTGATTTGGAACTTACTTACATGCTTTACCGTATTATACAGTCTTCTTTTGTATAATTAACCGGATACCACTGAAACCAGGCTATTATCTATCAGCCCCGATTATTGATAGTATAACCTTATGAATGTTTGCTATGACATCGGTTGCTGTAACAGAATATTCACTGAGGCTCTGGCTTGCCAATACTGCTGCTTTCTGTTGAATATAGCTTCCTATAACTGCCGCTACAGATGTGGATACTCCCATTGCTATCAGAGAAACTATTATTCCACTGAGGACATCTCCGGTTCCGGCTTTAGCCAGAGCCGAATTTCCAAAAGGTAAGATAAACACATCACCTTTGGGAGTTGCTACTATGGTGGTACTGCCTTTAAGCAGAATAGTGAGCCGGTACAGACTGGCAATCGATTTTACCTGTGAAATTATTTCCAATGGTTCAGAAGGCAACTCTCCGAATAGTCGCTGCCATTCGCCCCGATGAGGGGTGATAATCAGCTCTCCACTGTGCTTTTTGAGTTCTTCGGATACCCCCTTAAATGCATTTAATCCATCTGCATCCAGTACGGAAGGAATATTTACGTTAGATATCAACTCCCTCACCAGTTGACAAGCCTGGGGATCATGACTCAAACCTGGTCCGATGCAAAGTGCATTTTTGCCTTTAATCAGTTCCAGTATCTGATTTAGTGAACTGTAAGCGACTGTGCCGTTTCCGGTTTCATCTAAAGCATGCAGCACAGTTTCAGTATTTTTAATCGACAATATTGGGATACAGGAGAGAGGTGAGGCAAGATGAGTCATACCGCAACCGGTTCTTAATGCTGCCTCGGCCACCAGTGTGGGTGCACCTGTATATCCTCTTGCACCACAGACCAGTAAAGCCAGTCCGTGTTCGAATTTTGAGCCATCAGGATCTCTGGGTGGAAAATTTTTGCGGATAAAATCCAATGATGGCAAATAGATTGCTCCTTTTTTCTGTGCAACTATTTCGTCTGGATATCCCAGATCCTGAACAATCAATCTGCCGGTAAAAAGCTTCCCGGGGTAAAAATAAAGTCCAACCTTTGGAAATCCCATGGTTACCGTTACATCGGCTTTAACACAGGGATCACCCGGAATGCCAGTATCGTTATTGAGTCCCGATGGAGTGTCAACAGAGAGTACCGGAACGCCTGAGTTGTTTACCGCCTCGATTGCCTGAGCGCATATTCCCCTGGGATCTCCCCGTAACCCGGTTCCAAGCATTGCATCGATTATTAAAGAACTGTTATTGAGTGCGTTAAGATCTGCGATATCATTGAGGATCAGAAAGTTGCCTTTTCTGGAAATATATTCATTAAAAGCGATTTTTGCTTCTCCCCTGAGCTCGTCGGTGTCGTATAAAGAATAGCACATGACATTGTGTCCAGCATCCATAAGCATTCTGGCAGCAACATATCCATCTCCCCCATTGTTTCCTTTGCCACAAATAATAGCGATTTCTCCGCCCGCTCTGGCTTCAATCATTTCAGATGCGGCTTCAAATATCCCAAAAGCCGCCCTCTGCATGTAGGAATATCCACAAACCAGGTTACCACCAATTGCTTTCTCATCAATTTCACGCATCTGCCTAGCAGTAAGCACAGGAATCATGATTTTACCTTCAATTCTACCGTTTTTAAGATTTGATTCTTCTCATTTTGCCATGCGCTGTTCGGATATGATATTTTGTTTATAACTATACACAAAAAACCAGCAAAGGATCATTATGCCACGATTATTTATAGCCATAGACTTACCGGAACGCATCAAAGATGATATAACTTCAACTTACATGGCAATTCCGGGAACCAGATGGATCGAGGAAGCCCAGTTGCACATCACACTTCGCTTTATTGGAGAAGTCGATAATACTACTACCGAAAAAATCGCATATTCCTTGAAATCAGCCTTGATTTCTCCCTTTAATCTGACCTTGAAAGGTGTTGGGCACTTCCCTCCCCGCAAAATTCCCAGAATCCTCTGGGTAGGAATCGCCGACAACCCCGACCTGATCAGATTACAAAATAAAATTGAAAGGTCAGTTACATCAACCGGAATTGAACCGGACACAAGGAAGTTCCATCCGCATATCACTATTGCACGGCTCAACGGGGCTCCACCGGAAAAAGTGGCATTGTTTCTATCTGCGCACAGTCTCTTTACTACAGAGCCATTTGAGGTCTCCCAATATCATCTCTATAGCAGCCATTTAAAAAAAGATGGTGCTTATCATGAAATACTCCAAACTTACAGGCTGCAGTAAGAGAATTAATATCAGCAAGACTTTTTTCTTTCTCGTAAAAACTTCATTGTGCATGAAGCTTCTCTGGTAACAATCAGTTCCTCTGGAAATTCCACACTCTTTAACAGTGGAGTCACGGAACTATCCTGCCCCAGTTCGTGAATCGCATGGGTGTCGCTGCATACCGCAATAGAGCATTTTTCCTGCATGCATATCCGTAGTAAAGACATTGTGTCTTCGATGCTGCTTCTGGAGTAAAGAATTCTTGAATTGTTCAATTCAAGGGCCATGCCCATGTCTGAAGCCTTACGGGCAACAGACCGATAATCCAGGGGAAAGGAAGAATCATTAGGATGAGTGATTATGTCTACACTGCTGTTTTTCTCCATCGCACGAATCAATAACGACGTATAATACTCCCTGGAATATCCTTTTGGAGTGTTATGATGGATTCCCAGCAGTACCACATCCAGAAATGGAACAAAGGCTGAAGGTAAATCGATTGTGCCTTTCTCATCCAGAATATTACATTCAATTCCCTTAAGTAATTCAAGATCATCATAAGGGCAATGGAACCGATTAAAAAACACATCGTTTAACCTTCCTCCCATGGTAAGACCGTGATCGGTAATGGCTAAACCTTTCATACCAGTTGCTCTTGCCTGATTTATCAGCTCCAGCACAGTATGAAGCCCGCAATGGCTAAAGATGGAGTGTACATGCAGATCTATTTCCAGCATTGAGGTATCTGCCTTTTGTGGGTAGAAAAACAACAAGGCACTTAATGTGCCTTGTTATTTATGTCAGTCCGAAAAACTTCCTTTATGTTTAGCTGCCAAGGAGTCTCCGCACAGACACTTTTTCCCTTGGAGAAGAATGGTTAGCGGCGTGATCTTCCTGCTCCTTTTCGTGATCTTCCAATTACTTTTTTTGCAGCCTTTTTGGTTGCCTTTTTAACCGGTGTCACTTTGCGGGCCACAGCAGTCTTCTTTGCCTTGGCCGGAGCTTTTTTCTTTACAGCCGCTTTTTTCTTTACAGCCGTTTTTTTCTCCACTGCCGCTTTTTTCTTTGCAGGAGCTTTTTTCTCTACTGATGCTTTTTTCTTTGCAGGTGCCTTTTTCTTTGCAGAAGCCGAAGGTCTGGCACCAGCCGCTTTTGGTACCGATACTTTTCTTTGAGGTTTGACCTCTTCCTCCAATTTCTGCTCAACTGCAGCTTGTGCAGCAGCAAGCCTGGCAATAGGAACCCGGAAAGGTGAACAGGAAACATAGTTCATCTGGGCACGATGACAGAACTTGACCGATTCAGGATCTCCACCATGCTCACCACAGATTCCCACCTTCAGATCAGAGCGGGTACTGCGACCCCGTTCGATTCCGATTTTTATCAGTTCTCCCAATCCTTCCTGATCTATTGTCTGGAAAGGATCGGATGGCAAAATCTTTTTATTGAGGTATGAAGGAAGGAAACTGCCGATATCATCCCTGGAGAATCCAAAGAACATCTGAGTAAGATCATTGGTGCCAAAAGAGAAGAATTCTGCAGTTTCAGCCATTTTCTCTGCTGTCATGGCAGCACGAGGAATCTCAATCATGGTACCGAAACTGAACGGGATCTTCTTAATTTCCAGATCTTTGCAAACCTGGGCATGAATACTGTCAACCAGTTCTCTTTGATTGTTAAGTTCATTTACGGTACAGGCTACCGGAATCATGATCTCAGGATAGGCTTTTTTACCCTCCTTTATCAATTCGCCAGCAGCTTCCAGAATTGCACGGATCTGCATGGCTGATATCTCCGGGTAGGTAACACCCAGACGAACTCCCCGATGTCCCAGCATTGGGTTATTCTCCTTGAGACTCTCTCCTCTCTCCCTGATCTGATTTAAATCAATGTTAAGTTCCTCTGCCATTGCTGCGAGTTTCTCCTCACTATGAGGAACGAATTCATGAAGAGGAGGATCCAGAAGACGAATTGTAAAGGGACGGCCGTCAAGTTCTTCCATGGTGGCTTTGACATCTCTTTTTACAAAAACGGCAAGCTGATCCAGTGCATCCTGACGTTCCTGACTTCCGTTACTCATGATCATTTTACGAAGAAGAAACAGGGGTTGATCACTTCCTTCACCGTAAAACATATGCTCTGTGCGAAACAATCCAATCCCTTCAGCTCCAAAACTTACTGCCCGCCTTGCATCGGCAGGAGTATCTGCATTGGTTCTGATTTTAAGTGTTCTGAACCGGTCACAAAGCTTCATCAGTGTGCTGTAGGATTCGTTATTCTCCAGATCTACATCAACCAGTTTTAATTCTCCCTGATACACATTTCCTTTTGTACCATTCAGAGAGATCCAGTCACCTTCTCTTATAACTATGCCTGATTTGGTGGTGAAAGATTCATCGTTGACACTGATATCAGAACATCCAACGATACAGCATTTTCCCCAGCCTCTGGCCACCAGTGCAGCATGAGAAGTCATTCCACCTTTGGAGGTAAGAATAGCCTGTGCTTTATGCATTCCATCGACATCCTCCGGAGAAGTCTCTTCCCGAACCAGAATGACCATTTCTCCTCTGGATGCCCATTCAACGGCTTTTTCGGAATTAAAAACCACTCTTCCAACCGCTCCACCAGGACCTGCCGGCAATCCTTTGGCAATAGGTGCGACTTCCAGTTCGGCTACAGGATCAAGCATGGGTAAAAGAAGCTCCACCAGTTGGGTTGGTGCAACTCTCATTATTGCAGTCTCAGCATTGATCAATTTTTCCTTTACCATATCTGTGGCCATACGTACGGCAGCTACTCCGTTTCTCTTACCGACCCTGCACTGAAGCATGTAAAGGGTTCCGTCCTCGATGGTAAACTCGATATCCTGCATGTCACGATAATGTTTTTCCAGACGCCTCTGAATATCATAGAGTTGCTTGTAAACTTTGGGCATGACCTGCTCGAGAGTCTCCAACTGCTCCCCATGTTCATGACGGGAGTATTCATTGATTGGTGCAGGAGTACGGATTCCGGCAACAACATCTTCTCCCTGAGCATTAATCAGATATTCACCATAAAACTGATTTTCTCCGGTACCAGGATTACGGGTAAAAGCCACTCCGGTAGCAGAGTTCTCTCCCATGTTTCCAAAAACCATACTCTGAACGTTTACGGCAGTTCCCCATTCATCAGGGATTTTTTCTATGCGGCGATATTCCACAGCCCTCTTACCATTCCAGCTCATAAAAACGGCACCGATTGCTCCCCACAACTGATCCAGAGGATCTTCCGGAAATGGGTTGCCCAGAATCTCCAGCACAGATTCTTTGAACTCCTGAACCAGCGACTTAAGATCATCTGCTGTCAGTTCAGTATCATTTACAAACCCCTTCTCTTTTTTCACCTGCTCCATGCGTTCATCAAGAATCTTCCGTATGCCTTTTCCCCCCTTGGGCTCCAATCCCTCAGCTTTTTCCATCACCACATCGGCATACATCATTATGAGCCGTCTGTAAGCATCATAGGCAAATCGTGGATTCTGAGTTCTGGCGATGAGTCCTTCGATAGTCTGATCGTTAAGACCAATATTTAACACAGTATCCATCATACCAGGCATAGATTTACGCGCACCCGAACGAACCGATACCAGAAGAGGATTCTTAGTATCGCCAAATTTACGCCCCATCAATTTTTCAACTTTAGTAAGTGCAGTCTGTACTTGAGATTTAAGCTCTTTGGGATATTCGCGATTGTTCTTGAAATAATAATTACATACTTCTGTGGTTATTGTAAAACCAGGGGGAACAGGAAGTTTTAAATCAGGGTGACCGGCCATTTCGGCAAGATTGGCTCCTTTGCCACCCAGAAGGTTTCTCATTGACTCATTTCCGTCAGCTTTCCCACCACCAAATGAATAAACATATTTGGGCATTTTCTATCCTCCGATACTCAATGTTGTGATATGTAATTGAGGGAATGTTTTGCGCGATATAAAAGAATTAGATTGAACTTTTACGAAAGCAATCGTCTAATATAAATAAACGGATATGCCACTGCAAGCACCAGCATGCAAAATTATGACTCAATCCATTCTACCATTGAAACGTTGATGAAACAATTATAATTTGAATGATATGAAACGACACGCACTGGCTTTACTACTTCATCCCTGTAAAAATCGGCTTATGCCTAAAACGGCTCTTAAGGATGCTATAAATTCATTCACTGCTAATTTACTTTCCATCGCAGCAGAATTTCCGCACCTTCGATTTAATCTGGTTTTTCCCGGTTATTTTCTGGAATCCATAGATGTTCTTTTATTATCAAAACTGCGGGAATTATCAAAGAAGGGCAACCTGGAATGGATTTTGACCGGCTATACTGAGCCATTTCTCAGTCTCTCTCCTCTTAATTTGACCTCTCATAATATCAACCATGGTCTGCAGCTTTTTTCTGAACTGGCCGGTGAGACCCCATGCGGCTTTCTACCACCCTGTTCCAACTGGGAACCATTTCTGATCGACATGCTCTCTAATGCAGGACTGAATTACGCAATTCTCAGCCAGGAACTTTTCCCTATACAAACCAGATATTGCTGCGGTTACTGGATGGCGGAACATACAGGTAAAGCACTGGCCCTGATATCCACCAATGTCATTAACCCCATGACAGCCCCAGCTAATTTCATTGACTGGCTCAATCAAATCTTTTCCCAGGATAAAAGTGAGCTGGCAACCCAAAAATTTGCCACCGTTCACTATATGATACCCTTGAGTGCAAGCAGCGACCCCTTCCGATGGCTACGCTATGCAGCGAGTGAAATTGATAAGTATCTTTTGAATTTCCAATCGGTCCGTTTCAGCGAATTCATCAGCTCCAATCCAGCTCTGGGATTGCAATACGTTCCTTCCAGCCTTCTTATTGAAGGTAATAAACAGACTGACCAGCACTTTCTCAATTACCTTTATTCATTTGATCAGATCGGCATCCTGCAGCGCAAGCTCCTGGACGTCAACAACAAACTCAATGCAACCAAAGATATCAAAACAGTTGCCCCTCTGATCCGTCAATTGTGCATGGTTCAGGATATCAATCGACTGCTTCCTGGTAAAGAATACGGATTTGAAAACACTAACGACCGATTGTGGTCTTATGCCAAACTCATCGGTATTGAACGGACTCTGTATTTGAAAAACAATACCAAAGGTGGTCAGATCAGAATTACCGATTTCCTGAAAAATGGAGTCAAATCCATAATTCTGGCTAATAAATCTCTTAAGGCCTATATCGATAACACCAACGGAGGCCAGATCTTCGCTTTTGATTTTCGCGACCGATACCTGAATCTGTGTGCAGCTTACTCCCCACAGCAGCATCAACCACCAAACATTCTGGTTGCTGGAAAATCAAGGACCTGGTTTATCGATCATATTCTCCCTCAGGACTGCAAGAGTTCAGACCTGATTAACGGAACTGCAAAAGAGCTGGGCAATCTTTTAAATGGCCAGTTTGAATACAAAGTTCGCAAAACCAGTTCCGGAGTGAGAATCGCTCTTGAGCGTCAGTGCTCTATACTCAGAGCTGATCGTTTAAGCCCCATGAGCATAGAAAAAGTTTACGGTCTGGAACAGGATTCCCCGGTTTTTAATTTTGTCTATCAACTTTCCAATCTCTCTCTGATGGATTGTCATTTTAAATTTGCCACACAGCTTTTCTTCAGTTTCCCGGGACTTTGCAGCGGAGATGTAAAAATCCGGCACCGCTCACAAACTTTTGAGAAACCCGGAGTCGAGTTATTTCAATTCACATCTGCTACAAAATGGGTCATAGAAGATCGTCTGGGAGGAGTGCGGCTCTATTTTCAAACCCAGAAACCTTTTGACATCTGGTGTATCCCTGCATCTTCTCCGGACTCCCCCTGCGAGCCATCCATGGGACTGGCCATCGTTCTCTCCTGTAATGTAGATCTGGAACCGTCCTCTCGATGGAAAAATATTGGCAAAGTTACCTTCAGAAAAATCAGAAGAAAAGGTGAATACATAGATGCGCTTTGAGACACTGGATATAATCATCGAAGGACGAAACGATACAGTGTTTCTGTTTCTTTCAGGAGCATTTCACAAAGAACTCATCCCTCAGATGAGGGAAAAATTCGCTGTTCTTCTGCAGGATGGCAACCGGCGCTTCATGGTGAACATGGAAAATGTCACCTACATAGATGAATCGGTTGTACAGATGTTTCTTCAGATACTTAATTCGGTGAAAGCAAAGGGAGGAGAACTGGGTCTCATCTTTAAAAATGAAACTCTCACCAGAGCATTCGCCCCTTTCTTTAACCTCATTCCTGTATATCCCGATGATTCCACAGCAGCACCAACAGGACTTCTGGCGACACTGAGGCGCAGAGGAGTTCTGCTCTCCCGTAAAACCGGCGTGAGAATTTCCCGCCCGGTTGCCATTTTTGTGCTGATAGTGTTGTGCGGATGGTTTGCGACATTGCTCTTCATAATTCGGCTTCAGAACAGTCATCTCAAAGAGCAACAACAGGAACTCTACGAACTTACCACCTACAAACAACATGCGATCATCGAAATTAACAGAATGCAGGAAAGACTGCGTCCCATGGAGCAGTTGGGAATCCTTAAAGATACCATTGCGCAAAAGCCATGATCAAAACCAATAAATCCAAGCGACTAGGAATTCTGCTCCATGGCAGTAAAATCTGGATTTCAGAACTTCTAAGCATTGTAATTATCACTTTGTTACTGGTGTGTTTCACCGCCTTGAGCTTTGTTATTCTGAAAAATGAGCACCTCCGTCACAAGTACACCAACGATATTGCAGGATTAAAAAAAGAAAACCTTCTGCTGGAATACACCCTTAAGGAGACATTCGAGAAATCCAGAATAAACCAGTTACTTTACTCTTTCGCAGGAAAAAAAACCGGACCAAATACTATCATACAATTGACAGATCTGGTCTATTCCAGTAGCAGGCAATTCGGTTATGATCCAATCCTGCTTCTGGCAGTAATACACGTGGAAAGCGTTTTTGACCCTAATGCATTAGGCAGATACAGAAGCGGTAATCTCAGCGGCGCTATGGGATTAATGCAGGTGAAATTCGAAACTGCAAAGGAAATGGCAAAACTGCTCAATATTGAACTTAAATCTGAAAATGATCTTTTAAAACCAGAAATCAATATCGCAGTAGGTGTCGCTTACCTTACTCATCTGATTAACCGCTTCCAAAGTTTCAAACTTGGTCTTCTGGCCTACAACCAGGGCCCATATACCATTAAGATGACTCTATCCAAAAATGAACCACTTTCCATTAATTATTACAGAAAAGTCCTTAACTCGTATTATAAATTGAAGAGCCTTGCGGATCGCAGCTCTGATGCCGGAAACTTTAAACAGTAATACAAACAAGCCATGAGAGATTACACCCACTTCCTTTTCTATTCCTGTCAGATCACAGAAAGTTCAATAATACTCGATCACACAGAAACCACTCATGCAGTCAGGGTTCTGCGACTAAAGCAAAACCAACTTTTCAACGTTACTGATGGCTGCGGACAGATCTTTACCTGCACTCTTGACCAGGTACATGATGGTAAGGCTTACGGAAGTATCGTACACAGAAAATCTTTGCAAAGAATAAATGCCAGAATTCATCTGAATATCGGCATACCCGATCGTGATGCTCTGGAAACGGTTGCAACAGCCTGTACCGCAATGGGTGTCGAACGGATCACGCCGGTTATCTGCGCCTGCTCTCAGGACCAGTGGTGGAATAAACTATGGCCTAAACATTACCAGAGACTGCAAAACAAAATGATCTCGGCAATGAAACAATCGCTATACCCCTTTCTTCCTGCACTGGATAGCCCACTAACCGTGGAACAAGCACTGGAAAACTGTTCCGGAAAAAAGATCACTGCTGACCCTGAAGGTGAAAACATCTGCACTGCAATTAACACTGTAGATTTTCCGGTGTCCTGTTTTATCGGCCCACCCGGCGGTTACAGCGAAAAGGAGATCTCTCTTTTCAAAACACATGGTTCAACCATGGTAAGAATAGCACCCACCAGACTGCGTACCGAACTCGCATCAATCGTACTCTGTGCCCAGCTTCTGTGCATGGGTTAATGCCGGCACACCCGAAAATCATCACAAGGGCCGGTAGCTCTTGTATACCATTACGATAAACTGAATACTGTGGGTAAAGATCGTTTCTTTATAATCGAGACCTTTGTAGGGAAAAAGATCCCACTTCATATATTTGTAGTGAACCGGTTTTCCATAACGCAGAGTATATTGAACTGTAACCGCCCTGTTTTTTGCTGTCATGACCTCAAAACCAGCTCCCCCTGTGAGGCTGACCGAAGAGCAGGTCTGGAAGTACATGAAATCATCAATAGTATTCTCGGTAAAGCGAACCAGATGCAGGCCGCTTCCAAATGACAAATAAAAGGCAGATTCTGAATTCAACCTCAGAGGCAACTGCAGCACAGGTACCAAACCGAAATGAAATAAGCTGCTCTTCTTTACTCCATCAAAAGACTCCTCCGGCTCCTCTCTTGCAGAACCATAATCCAAATTTACAGGAACATGCAACCTTAATTTCCAGGGTAAAGCGAATCTTTTACCAACAAGCAAACCAACCGATGGAATCTCATTCCGGGCTATATCCTGTTCACTGCCATCTGAAAAAGAGAGGTGTCCAACTCTGTCATGATATGAGATGCTGACTCCAGTAAAGAACATCCTGTCGATCACCTGTGATGCCGGGAGCTCTACTGACAGCAGGAAAATCAGCACTATAAACTGTATGCTTCTGATAAGTGATCTTTTTTTCATTTTATTTAAACCGGTACAATCCCTTCCGGAAAATGTTTCATCTGGTCTCTGTATCCTTTTTCCCTGTTTCCAACATATCATTTATCTCTTTAAAAACTTCCTGCACGGTAATCTCATTTACATTTAATGCCTGTGATGCCACAAGCTCTCTGGCTTTTACACCGTATGCCCTCCATCTGATCAGGTTTTCACCTGCAGTACAGTAAAGAGCAACTACCGGAACTTTCACTGCAGATGCCAGGTGAAGAAACGCAGTGTCAGGCGTAAATAACAGTTCGCAGAATCTGAGAATCTCAGCCGTAGTCAGTATGTCTGTGGAAGGAGCAATGTGGAAACCGGTTTGCCTGGCAATCTGTTCTGCCCACAGCTTCTGTTCACCATGTGAAAATAGTATGACCTTCACCGATTCTCCGAGATATTTCAGGATCATAAGAGAAAGACTTAAATAATTCTCATACGCCCATTGACGCTCTTTTCTGCCTGCCGATAAGTTGATCCCTATAATGAATTCATCTTTACCAACTCCTCTGATAAAATCGGCTGCTGCAGCAACCTGCTCTTTTGTAGAATAGATCAAAGGATTAAAACCGGTAGTTTTGAACTGATACTGCAATACTGTTTCCAGCAATATCCTGTTCCGGTCTATAATATGCATTCCCTGAGGATCGGTGTTGATATCAAAGAATCTGGAAAACTCACCCTTGTGCATCCCGGCAGTCCTTGTCCCGGCCTTGCCTAAGAAACAGGACAGCATTGTGGAAGTTCTGGAAATGCCGGGAGTAAGATCAACTACCATATCCACCATGTTTAAGCGAATCCATTTTAATAAATCTGACAAGGAACGCAGTGAATGGAAGTTGACTACTTTTACATTGTCTGCATCCGGTGTATTTTTGACTATTACATGATTGTATGGACTGCAGACAACAGTGATGGTTATCTGGGGCAATTCTTTTTTTAATGCATGAAATAAAGGCGTAGCTACAAGCATATCTCCAAGCTTTCCTGGCCGCAGGAAAACGATATGCCTGGGAAAACCGGTGCAAGCCGGTACAGTACGTTTCCGGAAAAAAAGAGCTAAAAACAGACCGGGGATTTTACATCTGAGGAGTTTCTCTATCTGCTGTTTCATTCTTTGTAAATAATTTATAGTTACATGGTTTGCTATTTTTCATTTCCCATAATTTTGCATATTTACTGAAAACATAAAAAGCATTGATAACTGAGTTAATCAATCCCTTTGTACCTGCAAGAAATCCACCCTGAAAAATATAGCACTTTATAAATTTGAAGATGGTGTTAAATACCATGTGAAATACGATTAACTGCTGTCCAGCCTTTACCTTTTCATTAGCTGATCTGGAAGAAAACTGATTCATTTTCTCAATCTGATGATCCAAATCACGGTAGGAAAAATGTATTACATCTTTTCCGATCTTGCCTATACGTGCACCACTTTTCATTATAATTTTGTCGTGAGGATCTTCTCCTCCCCAGTTGCCATAATTCTTATTAAACAAGCGGACTTTAGCATCAGGATACCATCCACCATACTTATAAAAACCATTAATGTAATAGCTCAGTCGGTTTATCATATACCCATCTGCTTTAAAGCCATCTGTTTTCAGTTGAAGAATAGCCTGAATAAGATCATCAGAAACTCTTTCATCGGCATCGATCCAAAAGACCCATTTGTTTTCTGCAAGGCTTGTGGCATAGTCTTTCTGAGTCACATAGGTATCAAACTTTCGCTGAAAAATCTTCGAAGTATATTTCGAAGCGATTTCCAGAGTCAGATCTGTACTGAAAGAATCAACCAGTATAATCTCATCACAAAATGGAAGCAGACTCTTAAGACAATCCTCAATCCGCTTCTCTTCATTGTATGTAATTATGACGCCGGAAATTTTTTCCACAAGTCATCTCTCTATTCTGATTTACAAGAATTCCTGTTTTTTTTCAAATTTTCATGCACACTTTTTACAAACAACTCATTAAGAGAATCGACCATTACTTCCATGGTAAAATCCTGGTGTACACGTTTTAAACCTTCATCTCCGAACTGTTTCCGAAGGCTCTCATTTTCCAGCAACACCGCGACTTTTTCTGCAATTTTCAAGCTGTCCATTACCGGAACAGTAAAGCCATTTACTCCATCAGCAACAATCTCATCTGTTCCACCAGCCAAAGCTGCTACTACCGGTGTTCCAACACCCATCGCTTCCAGAACCACATTGGGCAAACCCTCGTCAATCGAACTTAAAACAAATACATCTGCTCCGTACATCAGCTCCCTGACATCATCGCGATGCCCGGTAAAATGAACAAACCCGGAAATTCCACAAGACTGCGAGAGATCCTGATACGGTTTCGGATCACCTCCACCAGTAATTACCAGATGAACCTTATTTCCCGATTGATGTAATATTTTAAGGGCTTCAATCAGATACTGAAACCCCTTCTGAGGATGTATACATCCAGCCCCCAGAATCACCTTACTCTCATAAGGAACCCCGGCAATCCTCTTTAGCTTCTCTTTGGAAAAAGCACTGGTATCAGGAATTTCCACACCATTATGAATCACATGAATATTGTCCTGATCAAGCCAGGAAAATTTACGAAAATTCTGTTTTACAAAGTGTGCAGGGGTGATAATTCTATCGACGATGTAAAGGTAAGCCAGCTTATAACGAAGTTTTTCGTAGATAAGAGAAAGGCCTTTTCTCACAAAAATACAGGGTACACCTGATAATTTAGCCGCAATTCCCCCCAACCGTACATCTTTCTCAAAATTGCAGCAAAGGAGATCTATGCGCTCTCTTTTAAACTTGCGGTAAAGTCTGCTAATGATAAAGGGGTCAAAATCGGCATGTATAGGAAGCTCAAGAACTTCCAAACCCCGACTGGCTGCCTTCTGAAGCCAAACAGCATTTTCCTTTCCAATACAGCTAACCTGATGCCCTTTGCCAGCCAGACCACTGGCAGCATTTACCATCCATTTCTCACCGCCACGCCAGATATCACTCTGGATTGAATTCATGAATACAATTTTCAATTAACACTTAATCCTGTTTTTGGCGGAAAAATCGTAAATGCGTACAATATACATCCTGCCCTCCTTTTATCACCATCAAGCACAAGGCAAGGCTAAGAGGTTCAGATATCTCGCATTACATCTTATGAAAACGGTAAATCAGGGTGAATATCGAATATCTAAGTAAAAGAAATCGGAACCTTTGAACCGCTCCCAGTGCAATAACCGAGTATATAGCTTAAAAGGAGAGGCCAACAATATTGCGGAGGACTTAAGGAGGAACATAATCGGAAACCTCAGCGTTAAAATCCTTATACAACTGCCCCGGTTCTCACTATAAACCAGGTAAAAATCGGAAATGTTAGTTGTCTTTTTTAATGATTGTAGCCACTTTTTCCACCTGTCAAAAAAAACGCCTTTTACCCGGGTTATCTGGCAGTGCTGTAGCTATTTCTACATGGCAAAAATGAAAAATGGACCACTCTCAGGTTCCCCTTTGGCGGATTTGGAGGCAGGTAAATACTATCCATTACCACACAGCCGTATTTTTAATGAACACCTTCAAAAAAGGAGCAGATATGGCAGAATCGAAAAATCAGAAAGCCACATTTGCCGGTGGGTGTTTCTGGTGTATGCAGGGACCTTTTGATGCTCTCGATGGTGTTGTTTCCACAATGGTTGGATATATGGGGGGCATTATCGAAAATCCCTGTTATGAAGAAGTATCCACCGGTACTACAGGACATGCCGAAGTTGTAGAGATTCTCTATGATCCACAGAAAATAAGCTACAAAGAACTTCTGGAGGTTTTCTGGAGAAATATCGATCCAACAACCCCAAATCAGCAATTCGCAGATAAAGGAAGCCAATATCGTACAGCCATCTTCTATCACAATGAAGAACAGAAAAAACTGGCAGAACAATCGAAAGCCGATCTGGAAAAATCCGGTAAATTTGATAAACCCATAGTCACCGAAATCGTAAAAGCTACCAGCTTTTATCCGGCCGAAGACTACCATCAGAATTACTACAAAAAGAATCCTTTTCATTATGAGATGTACAAACAGGGCTCCGGAAGAGCTTCGTTTGTGGAACGGGTATGGAAAACAAAGCATTGACTTGTGTAGAAGAAAAGCTGATCACCTGAAGAGGCATTTTATGGAACTTAGAAAAAAGCGCTGTATAATCTGTGAAGGTGGAGTGCCACCTCTTGATGAAGAGGCAGAAAATGACCTGCTAAAAAGTCTGACCGATTGGAAAATAAACCGGAAAACACCACATCGTCTTGTTAAGACGGTAAAGAGAGAAACTTTTATGGATGCAATAGAGCTGATCAACAATATTGCTCAGATTGCAGAAGATGAAGGACATTACCCGGATATGCATCTGCATTATAACAAACTCACCCTGGAGTTGCATACCCGTAAAATCGGTGGCCTTACTGAAAATGATTTCATATTGGCAGATAAAATTGATGAGATAATTGATCAGCTCTCATAAACCGAAAACTGTTCATATTAAAAAATAAATGAGCCAGGAATCTGTTTTTCCCCATTTCAAACCCCTTGAAATAGGTGACCGGGAAACTGTTCACGCTTTTTTGTGGCAGTATCAGCCCGAAATTTCCGAGTTGACATTCTCAAACCTGTACATGTGGAGAAAAAAGTATCATTATCGCTGGGCCCTTTTTGAAAACTGGCTCCTTCTAATCGCGACAGATGAAAATGGAAAGTCTTATGCCCTGGAACCAATCGGCCCTCCTCCACGCAATAAAGCCGTTCTGCAGTTGTTAGACTACCTTTCCAGACAGCCTTCTGGTAAACCCGAAATCGACCGGGCTGACAAACGAATTGTCGGTGAATTGCAGGCTGATCAAAAATTCATAGCAGAACCTCTCAGGGAGCATTTTGATTATCTTTACTACACCACCAATCTGGTCAATCTCTCTGGAAGGAGGTTTCACTCCAAAAGAAACCATCTTAATCGTTTCTTTAGAAACTACCGGTTCGATTACCAACCCCTCACAGACTCCCATATCTCCCAATGCATGGAATTCTCTTCCCGATGGTGCAGGGTTTACCACTGCAAAGAAGGGCTTTCACTGTGCGAAGAGTTTGTGGCTATCAACGAAGCACTTGCCCAGTTTAAAAAACTGCATCTCAGCGGTGCCGCTATTTTTATAGATGGAATAATGGAGGCTTTCACCCTTGGTGAACTGCTAAACGACAATACGGCTGTCATACACGTTGAAAAAGCGACATCAGAATATCATGGAATTTATGCAGCGATAAATCAGATGTTCTGTACCAGTTCATTTAAAAACACCACGTATATCAATCGGGAGCAGGATCTGGGCAATGAAGGATTGCGAAAGGCGAAATTATCCTATCACCCGGCCAAATTTGTGGAAAAATTCAGAATAAAATTGCAGGGGCGATTGTAGCAGGGGCAGGGCTAGTCCCTGCCCCTGCCCATATGCCCATATGCCATAATATGCCCATATATGGGCATATTATGGCAAGGGCAGGGACAAGCCCTGCCCGTACAATTATGATTTGTATTTGCCTAGCAATATCGCGGTTTCCAGGTGATGAGTATTGGGGTAAAGATCGAAGAGTGCCATTTTTTCTATAGCATACCCGCATTGTTTTGTCAAAAAGCAGATATCGCGCGCCTGTGTTGATGGATTACATGATACGTAAAGGATCTTTTCTGCACCAACCATTTTCACCCCTTCACGGGCTTTTTTAGTCAATCCGGGTCTGGGAGGGTCAATAATTAAAAGGTCAGGTTTAACAGGTATTGCGGACTGAACCTGTTCTGCGGAACAATGCTGGGCAGTAAAAGAAAAGATGCCGTTAGAAGCATAGTTTTTATTAGCCATCTGCACCTGTGCATCCACAGACTCTATAAGTAAACCTCTCTTAAAATTATTCGAGAGCATAATTGAAAAGAATCCGGTTCCTCCGAAAAGATCGACACAGAAATCTCCACCTACCAGTGGCTTTGCCCAGTTGCCAAGTTGCTCCAGCAAAAAGCGATTGCTCTGAAAAAAACTTCCCCCGTTTACCTCAAATCTAAAATCGCCCACCCTGATGGAAGCTACACTTTTGGTAATTGATGGAAGCAGAGGATCGGAAGTCAAACCATCATCACCAGAGATCACCTTGAGATTTCCTCCGGAGATGTATTCAGGTTTACCGCTAATAGTTTTAAGAAGCCCGTTGATCTGATCGCACAACAGAGGACAGTGCTCAATTGGCACGATATCATTGGTTTTTCTACGAAAAAAACCGCGAACCCCGTTCTGCCCCACCTTAATCTGGGCTCTGATCCGATAATTAAATTCCGGGGAGGCATAGATTTCAGGTTCGGGAAAACTTTCCAGCTTACCTATTCTTTTGAGACAGTCGATGAAAATCTCTTTCTTGAACTGCAACTGCCCCGGATACTGGATAAAGAGCCAGTCACACCCCCCACACTCACCGGCATGGCGGCATGGCGACTCCCGTCTGAACTGCGATTGGTTAATAATTTTCACGGAACGGGCTACAGTGCAATCATGCTTTTTTGACTCCGGAACCACTTCCAGCACCTCTCCAGGCAAGCCATTTTCGATAAAAAGAACTCCTTCACCGGTGCGGACAAACCCAAATCCTCCAAACACCATTTTTTCCACTGTTACCGTTTTCATGATTCTCTTAATAACCGGAATTCAGATAGAGACTGTCTTCATAAATAATTTTGAAGCAGGCAGGAGTACTTGTCTTCTGAAGAGAAGGAGCCGGAGAGATTTTTATCTTTCCTGTAAACGTTGGTTCAGCCAGACGAACAACAGCAGTTAATTTCTCATATTCTGAAGAACCATTGATCTCCACATCAGGTGTCAACCCAATTTCATGGTATTCGCCTGTAGATTTACCCCTAAGATGCAGATAGGTTATCTTGAGTGCGGGCCTGTTATTACGCTGAAGAATAACCTGGCCGATTCCTTTACCACTGGAACGGGAACCCACAAGTATGGCAGAAGCGCAATCTTTTAAAGCAACAGCCAGTATTTCCGAGGCACTAGCTGTATGCTCATCCATCCATACTATCAGATTTTTCATGCGTGCAAGTACAGGGTGTCTTCCACCTCCAGTGTACCAGGGTCCTCTTATCGTTGCCGCTTCAGAACCCAATTTGAGATTACGTTCGGTGGCCATTATAAATGCAATCCCCCTGGGAAGAAAAGCTTCTACTACAGAAACGGCTTCCTGAATAAAGCCGCCTTGATTTCCTCGCAGATCAATAACCAGATTTTCACAGGATGCCGGAATTTTAGTGATACAATTCAAAAACTGTTCGTAGACATCATCGCTATAGAAATCAGTTATTCTCAGCATGCCAGTTTTTTCTTTGGTCAACATTTCAAAGGATACGATGTCAGTGCCATTATATCCTTCCGAAACCGCCTGGATACTATTGTCTCCATAATCATAACAGGTGTAAAAATTCCCCTTAAAGGTGTCTGCTATAGCATAAAACATCTCTTCGGGGTGCTTGAAAGCGAATGGATCCTCCGGTACTCTGTCCTGATATAAGCTGAATGCTTTGAGATATTGCCATACGCTCTCAAATTCTGCCTTATCAGAAGGAGAGTATACAGAAGGCAGCATCGGATCGGTTTGGCAGAAACAAAACAGAAGAATCAGAGTTAAACAAAATGGGAAGAAAGGAACCGCTTTTTTAAAATTTAAGATGAGTCTGTGCCGCATTTCTAATTGCTCCTATGGGGATCTTATAATCAGTTGCACTGAAAATATAGCTTCCGGCAACAAAAACATTAGCCCCAGATTCAGCACACAAGGCGGCAGTCTCCTCATTTATCCCCCCATCTACCTGCAAATCGATTAAATGGTTCTGACGGGAGATTTCGGTGGAGACTCTTTTAATTTTCTGAAGCATGGAAGGAATAAATTTCTGTCCTCCGAATCCGGCAAAAACAGTCATTATAAGAACCTGATCGATGTCTTTAAGATGATCAAGGAAAAGATCGATCGGTACATCCGGGTTAACCGTCACACCGGCTTTTACCCCATGCTTTTTGATTTTCATCAATACTTCGGATAATTGCAGATCGGCCTCTGCATGAATGGTAAGCACATCAGAGCCGGCGCTGCAAAACTGATCAATGTATTTCTGAGGCTCTGAGATCATCAGGTGAACATCCAACGGAATCGAAACGGATTTTTTTACTGCTTCAATTATGATCGGTCCAAAAGAGATGTTAGGTACAAAATGACCATCCATGACATCGCAGTGAATCCTGTCAGCACCGCAATCCTGAGCGGTTTTAACTTCTCGCTCCAATTGACGGAAATCGGCTGAAAAGATCGAAGGCGCGATCTCAATTTTTCTGGAATTCAAAATAGACTCCCGGGAAAACTGCATATTCCAGGTGAAAAACCAAAAGCTTGCCCAAATAAAGAGGTACAAAAAATCGAGAGAAAAACAGAGTAAAAGGACACGCCGGGAAAAGTTCCCAGCGCCTCCATTTATTTACCAGGCTTATGCCCCTTTAATCAATTGCAGAGCGATTTCATTTCTCTGAATCTGATTTGTACCTTCATAGATCTGGGTGATTTTTGCGTCTCTCATCCGTTTTTCCATTGGATATTCACGCATGTATCCGTAGCCGCCCATCACCTGTAGTGCATCCACAGTAACTCTCATGGCTACATCGGAGCAGAAAAGTTTGGACATTGCAGATTCTTTGGCAAATCTCTTTTCACCAGCATCGATAGTTTTGGCGGTTGCATAAAGCAATGCTCTGGCAGCTTCGATCTCTGTAGCCATATTGGCCAGCATGTGCTGAACAGCCTGGAAAGAAGAGATTGGAGCACCGAACTGAACTCTCTGTCTGGAGTATGCAAGAGCATCGTCCAATGCACCAGCAGCAATACCCAGAGCCTGAGAACCGACACCCGGTCTTGAATAGTTAAGAGTGTTAATAGTGATGATGGCTCCCTGACCTTCTTTACCCAGCAGATTTTCTTTGGGAATTTTACAATCCTGGAAGACCAGTTCTGTGGTGCTTGATGCACGAATACCCATTTTGTCTTCATGCTTACCGAAAGTAAAACCAGGTGTTCCTTTTTCCACTATAAAAGCACTCACACCGCGGGCGCCTTTTGCAGGATTGGTGATAGCCATCACCGTATAGATTTCAGCATTTTCACCGTTAGTGATCCATTGTTTTGTACCATTAAGAATGTAATGATCACCTTCCAGTCTTGCGGTAGTTTTCATCATGCCGATAGCATCGGAGCCGGCATTGGCTTCGGTCAGACCGAAAGCAGCCAGTTTTTTACCAGTAGCAATGGGAGGCAGATATTTTTTCTTCTGCTCTTCATTGGCAAAAAGCAGGATGGGGAAAGTACCCAGAGCAGTTGCAGCCATGGCTAGAGAGATGCCACCGCAGGCTTTTGAGAGCTCCTCAACTGCCAGACACAACTCGAAAACGCCACCACCAAAACCACCGTATTCCTGGGGGATGTAGAGTCCGCAAAGATCGACCTCGGCCAGAGCATTAACCACATCCCAGGGAAAAATTCCCTCATGGTCATATTTTTCCCGCACCGGAATGATTTTTTTCTGGGCAATTTCTCTGGCAGTTTCAACTATCATCTGTTGTTCTTCAGTCAGAAAGTAATTCATCCTTAACTTCTCCTTTGACTCGAGACAAGATTTCTTCTTTACTATAGTTTAAAGTAGCTATTTGCGCTGCATTCTGCTGAGCGATTTTTTTATTTGAACCACACCCTTCACCAAGGGGCACCCCGGCGATATCGATGCGTATTCTGAACTCTTTTGCATGATCCGGTCCTGAAGATGAGATGGTAGTATAGCGGGGAATTCCGAAGCCATCTTTTTGCGCCAGTTCCAGGATTTTACTCTTATAATTTATATTACGTTCATCCTTAAGAAATTCTGCAATACGGGAGAAAAGATATTTTTGCAGAATCTCCCTAACCACCCCCAGTCCCCCATCCAGATATAAAGCTCCAATGAGAGCTTCAAATCCATTAGAAATGGTAGATTGCCGGTTTTTACCTCCAGCTTTTACCTCCGAAAGCCCAAAGATCAGATAAGATCCCAAATCTAAAGAGAGAGCCACCTGGCCCAGTATCTTTCTGCTGACAATCAAAGATTTGATTTTAGATAACTGTCCCTCACTTTTATCGGGGTTTGTAAGGTACAGATGTTCGGTTACCAGGCAATTAAGAACAGCATCACCCAGAAACTCAAGACGTTCATTTGAGAGCAGCCCTTTAACATCCTCCGGAGCACTTGCTGACTTATGAGTAAGGGCCTGCCTGAGAAGTCCTGCAGAGGTGAATCGATACCCCAGCTTCTTTTGCAGAGTATCGACAGAACCTTCAGCCTTCTCCCTTCTTACAGATCTGAGAACTGACTTAAGAAGGTCAGTTACCAGTTTCAGGGGTTTCATATTTGCCAAGAGCCAGACATGCGTTGTGCCCCCCGAAACCGAATGAATTGCTTAATGCATACCTGAGCGGTGTTTTTACTGCAGTATTAGGTGTGTAATTAAGATCACATTCAGGATCAGGATCTTCGTAGTTAATAGTTGGTGGAACGATTCCATCCCTGAGAGCAAGAGTAGTGGCAATAAACTCAATAGCTCCGGAAGCTCCCAGCAAATGGCCTGTCATGGATTTTGTGGAGCTAATGTGTAAATTGGAAGCATGTTCACCAAAAACTTTCTTTATAGCACAGGATTCGTATTTATCATTAAGAGGTGTGGAAGTACCATGTGCATTGATATAATCGATATCAGAAGGTTTAAGTGATGCAGAATTCAGAGCCATTCTTAAAGCAATCTGAGCCCCAGCTCCTTCAGGTGCAGGAGCAGAGAGGTGATGTGCATCACCGGAAGCACCATAACCGATCATCTCGCCATAGATTCTGGCATTTCTGGCAATAGCGTGTTCCAGACTTTCAAGTATAACCATTCCGGAACCCTCACCCATAATAAAGCCGTCCCGTTTCAGATCAAATGGAGAACTGGCTTTTTGGGGATTGTCATTTCTGGTTGACATTGCTTTCATGGAGCAGAAACCAGCAAAAGCCAGTGGAGTGACAACCGCTTCGGCCCCTCCTGCCAGAATTACATCTGCAAGCCCGGATTTGATCATCATAAAGGCATCACCCAGCGAATGGGCGGCCGATGCACAGGCACTGACAACAGCATAATTAGGTCCCCTGAATCCGTAGTCCATAGATATGCGGCCAGCAGCCATATCGGGAATCATCATGGGGATAAGAAACGGAGAAACTCTTCCAGGGCCTCTTTCAATCAGTTTCGAATGTTCATTTTCAAGAGTGGCCATTCCACCGATACCCGAGCCAACAATAACACCGCATCTTTCCAGATTAATGCTGGAAAGATCGAGCCCGGAATCTTTAATAGCGTTTTGCGCAGCTACCAAACCCAAAAGGATAACCCGATCGGTTCTTTTAACTTCTTTAGCATCGACATACTGACTAAAATCAATGTTCTTTACTTCTCCGGCGATTTTAGTCGGATAATCAGAAGTATCAAAACTGGTCACTTTATCAATACCAGAGTTTCCGGAACAAAGCGATTTCCAGAAAGAATCGATATCATTGCCTACCGGACTAGTCACCCCAAGACCGGTAACCACTACTCTTCTTGACATTATTAGCCCCGTTAAAAAAATAGTATGAAAAAATCAGGCATAACAGATCCTGCCCAGCCACTTATTTGAAGCTGGGCAGGAGAGGGAAATTATACCTTATTGGAAAGATAATCCAGAGCATCTTTAACGCTTTTGAGTTTTTCAGCATCTTCATCGGGAATCTCGATGTCGAAAGCATCTTCAAAAGCCATAATCAACTCAACCAGGTCCAGAGAGTCAGCACCAAGATCATCAACAAATGAGGCCTGGGGATTAACTTTATCTTCACTTACACCAAGTTTCTCAATAATGATTTGCTTTACTTTGTTCTCCATGTCACTCACAATGCACTCCTTTCGAAAATTAATACAAGGTTTTTTCAAAATAGATTAAATGTTTATGATCACATCACATGACAAGTCCGCCATCAACAGTCAAAACTTGTCCGGTAATATAGTTGGCCAGTGAAGAGCTTAAGAACAGCACGGCGTTAGCTACATCCAGAGGTGTTCCCAGCACCTGAAAAGGAATCTGACTGGTCATCTTCTGTTTGTCAGTATCGGAAAGTTTATCCGTCATGGCAGTTTTAATGAAACCTGGAGCTACAGCATTTACATTTATGGAACGGCTGGCAAATTCCTTTGCCAGAGTTTTTGTCAAACCGATCAAACCAGCCTTGGAAGCAGAGTAATTAGCCTGCCCTGCATTACCCATCAGACCTACAACAGATGCGATATTGACAATTTTACCACTTCGGGCTTTCATCATCGGTTTTGCAGCCTCTTTGCAGCAAAGAAATGCGCTTTTAAGGTTGATATTCAAAACCAAATCCCAATCGCTTTCCTTCATACGTACCAGTAAGCCATCTCTGGTAATTCCAGCATTGTTTACCAGGATATCGATCTTTTCAAAGGTATCCAGAAAGGTCTTAAACATTGCTTCTACATCTGCTGAATTAGATACATCAGCTTTGATAGCAATGGATTTACGCCCAAGTTTCTGGATTTCCGCTGCAGTTGCATTTGCAGTTTCCAGATCAAGATCACTAATAGCTACATCACAACCGGCTGTGGCAAGACGAAGTGCAATTTCTTTTCCTATACCCCGTCCTCCCCCGGTTACCAGAGCACATTTTGAAGAAAGGTCAATCACGTATAAAGCTCCTTATAATAAATTTAGTTATTAGTTAGCAGAGAATATATGTTTGTAGCACTATCACTAGGAACAACATTCAGTGAGTCACTGCATTTTTTGGCCAATCCTTTAAGCACATTTCCAGGTCCGGTTTCAATACAATTGCCATAATCCAGTGTACTCAAGGCTTTCATAGAATCAACCCACCGCACCGGAGAAGTCAACTGCTTCACCAGCAAACCCTTTAGCACCTGAGGATCAGTTTCCGGTTTTGCAGTTACATTAGTGATAACCGGACAAATCGGTGCAGAGAAACTGAGGGAATCCAGAACTTCCTTGAATTCATCGGCAGCACTTTGCATAAGAGGTGAATGGAAAGCTCCACTTACCGGAAGAAGCAAGGCTCTTTTAGCACCAGCGGCTTTAAGTTTTTCGCAAGCTTCTTTGACTGCTGGAATTTCTCCGGAAATGACAGTCTGTTCTGGAGTATTTTCATTTGCAGGAACCACAATACCGGAAGTAACAGATTTGAGAACCTCAGAGATTTTTTCTTTATCAAGCCCTATTATGGCAGCCATGGTTCCGGGTTTACTTTTACCTGCAGCAGCCATCAATGCACCCCTCTGGGCCACCGCTTTTAGAGCATCTTCGAATGATAGTACCTTTGCCCCATAAAGGGCACTGTATTCTCCAAGAGAATGCCCTGCAGTAAAAACAGGAGTAATCCCTTTCTCGCCAAGAATATCGGTGATTGCTGCTTCGACAGTAAACAGGGCAGGCTGGGTGTTCTGGGTAGCTGTCAACTCCTCCAGTGGACCATTGAAAATAAGTGAGCTGAGATTGCGCCCAAGAATCTGGTCAGCAAGATTGAAACGATCTCTGGCAACCTGAAAAGAATCATAGAGGTCTTTTCCCATGCCAACTGACTGAGATCCCTGCCCGGGATATAAAAACGTGTATTTCATATTTACTCCGCTTATTGAAACGTTTTAAAAACGAATAACAGCACTACCAGCCACTAATCCACCACCCAATGCGGTGATAAGAACCTTGGTTCCTTCTGTAATATTTCCCTGGTTCCACACCTCCTCCAGTGCAATAGGTATGGAGGCAGAAGAGGTATTGCCATATCGTTCGAGATTAGAAACAACTTTTCTGGATGGAATATTCAGGCTCTGAGCGACAGCCTGAATAATGCGGATATTAGCCTGATGCGGTATGAGCAAATCCACATCATCCAGTTTCAGACCTGCTGCATGTAAAGCTTTGTTGGATGCTTCAGCCATATTTCGTACAGCATGTTTGAAAACTTCGTTTCCTTTCATTCGCATAGTACGTTTTTCACCCCATGAGGGAAGCTCAAGTATATCTCCCTGAGAGCCATCGCTGACCAGGTAACTGGAAATGATCCCTTTGTCCTGCTGAGTTGTTCCCTGCAATACTACAGCACCGGCCCCATCACCAAATAAAATACAGGTGGAACGGTCCTTCCAATCCAGAGTTCTGGAGATTAATTCAGTACCTACTACCAGGACATTTTTTCCTTGTCCGGAAAGGATCATTCCATTAGCTACGGTCAAGGCATAAACAAATCCTGCACAGGCCGCGCTAATGTCAAATGCGAATGCATTTTTACACCCTAGTAAAGATTGAATTTTGCAGGCAGTGGAAGGGAAAAATGAATCTGGAGTGAAAGTGGCACATATTATTCCGTGAATATCATCTGGACTCATTCCCGCTCTTTCCAAGGCTTTCCTGGCAGCTTTGGTACCTAACTCAGATGCACTGATCTGCTGATCCAAAGGTGCAATGTGTCTGCATTTAATACCGGTCCTTTGAACGATCCATTCATCCGAAGTATCTACTATCATTTCCAAGTCTTTATTGGTCATGATATTGTCGGGGACGAAAGTACCGATAGAAACAATTTGCGCACGTTTGAAATTTGTCACAATTTTATTCACCTTTCGGTCGCGCTGCTTTTGACCATACGGCTTCAAGTTGAACAGCCTTGACTGTAGTAATTATTGCATGGGCAATAGCACGCGATGAAGAGCCGCCATGAGCTTTTAGCACGGTACCCTTAATCCCCAGAAACGGTGCAGCACCATAGTTTTCAGGATCAAATGCAGCCATATGGTTCTTAACAATTTCAGATTTCTTACCTAACATAGATTTCACCAGAATATGAAAACTTTCACAAGTTTTCAGCAGAACATTCCCTGTAAAGCCATCACAGACCACCACATCTGCTTCCCCAGCCAATAAATCATTTCCCTCGACAAAACCGATATAATCGAGGCATTTTTTTTTCAATATCTCACCGGCATCACAAATTACCCGTGTGCCTTTAATCGGTTCTGTTCCAATATTGAGCAGTGCAACAGCAGCAGATTCCTTCTGAAGATAACGCTTTACATAATTATGCCCTAAAAGGGCAAATGAAACCAGATGTTCGGTTCTACAATTAAGATTTGCACCCACATCCAGCAACAATACCGGTTTTTGCTTCACAGTGGGTAGAAATGCAGCCAGAGCAGGACGTACAGCGCCTTCAGATCGGCCCAGAATAAATAATGCTGCCCCCATTAAAACTGCTGTGTCCCCAGCACTGACAGAGGCATCAACAATACCCTCTTTCTGTAAGCTAATACATCGAACTGCAGCAGAATCGGCCTTTTTTCTCCAGACACGTGCCCGCTGTTCCTGAGAAGATATTGTATCTGAACAATGAACAATCTCAAAGTTTCCTGCAGTATTCTTACTGTCTGTCTGAGCAAGTATTTCTTCTATAGTATTTCGATCACCACATAACCAGGCTTTAAAAGGGATCTTACAGAGCTTACGAGCTTCCAGTAAACCTGTAATGAGAACTTTTGAACCATAATCACCACTTTCAACATCAACAGCCAGGCGGATTTCTTCCATACTATGAAAACTGTTTTATATTACCTTGATTATTCGGGCTGTTTAACCTCAACACCAGCATAATAGCCACAATTGTTACAGACCCTGTGAGCAGTTTTTGGCTGTTTGCAATGCGAACAAATGGCTGGCTTAGATGGTTTAAGTGCCAAATGACTTCGACGTTTGTCACGTCGGGCACTGGTATGATGTTTCTTTGGTACTGCCATGTAACCTCCCTTAAAAATTTTTAATTTCTTATTTTTTTAATTTTTTCAATGCATCCCATCGCGGATCAATTGTTTTGTTCTCCAGAAGCTTTTCATCATTCCCCAAAGAAACATTTTTTAATCCATTAATGTCGATTCCTTCGCAAGATTCAGAACATAGAGGTTTCAAGGGAACAGAAAGCATAATCTCATCAAAGAAAGCCGGACTGATATCAATCTGTTCATGACGATTGTCATAGTAAAAATCAACACCGTCAGAATCGCTCTGCACACTGCAACTAGCGATCCTTTCTTTAATTATTAAGCTGAAATCGCTGTTAACCGTCCAAGGAAAATCATTCAAACATCTTGAACACTGCAGTTCAAATATTCCCTTGAAAGTAACATGGACATAGGCATTGGCCCCCATCCGATCGATTTCTGCATTATAAGAGATTTCTTCTAAGAAAGTAGGCAGATCAGCTTTGACAGATTCAAGATTGGTTGTACCAGTCAAAGTGGAATGGCCTTCAGGAACAATTTGCATATTTATTATCATAGCCATCACCTCAGGAAAACAGGTTCAAACTTACGCAAAACTGAATTATTTCGAATAAGTTATCTTAGAATTACCTGTTTTTTCTTTATCTGCACACTTTTTAAGCACTACAAAATAATTCCTCTTTCAGACTATATCAAGATTGTCTTCCAACTAAAGAATCAATAAAGCAAGTATCGATAGAAATTAGTAGATTCAATTCTTCAAGGCAGAGACTAAATCACTTGCAGTTTTAAATTTCTGATAAGCCTGTTTTGCTTTTTTACGCACCAGCCGTTCCCTTGATAATTCCTGATGAGGATCCTCAGAACTGTAGTAATTTCGGTAAGTTTGCGCTGCCTCTACCAGTAATTGAAGAGCAGAATCCACCTCCTGGCGGGCATTGGGTAAAAAAGAGTCAGAAAATTGAATATTCTGATAATCTTCTTTCAACTTTTCTACTTTCTTCCTACATTCAATAGCTCTGCCAATCAGGGCATTCACTTCCAGTGCTTCATCTTGAAAATTTGCATTAATCATAGAAGAAGCAAGCTCGGTACCGGTTGATATAATAGGGTTGAACAGCGCTATCATTCCTATTTCTTTCTCTTTATTTTTCAAGGATTTTTGCTGCTCCAGAATTTTTTCTTCAGCCAGACGGTTTTCCGCCTCCAAACGCTTCATTTCCTGCATTTTATGATTATTCTGACCGACATTCACATAATGAATGACTCCCCAGACATTGCCTGCCAGCATCAGAGTTGCCAAAAAGTATGAAAGACTCAATCTGGTGGTACCATGTGCATTAATTGCAATCATGTATGCCAGTAACGTCATGGAACAAGCAATACCTAACAGTAAAATTTCAATACTCATCTTCATTCCTTTTCCGTATGAGAACTGATTCAATTTTAGTCGGATTAGCTAATATAATATAGAAATCCCACCCATCAATCACAAATCTATCTCCTGTTTTGGGAATCTTACCAATATAATTAGTAAGCAAACCATTCAGGGTTCTGGCTTCGATATCGGAGTTTTTCAGTTCTTCAGGCAACCAGGCCTGAATTTGTCCGATGTCCTGAGCACCGGAAAACATCATGGTTTTAATGTCTGCATTCCGCTGGGGTTGTGCTGTCAGCGGAAAAACAACTTCCAGAAATTTATTCATACCCGTTGAAAGAGCAAAAACACCACAGAAACTGCCAAATTCATCTAACACACACGCCTTATCATTGCCCGTATTTAAAAGGAATCTTACCAGTTCTGCGATTTCAACACTTTCCGGAACCCATACCGGTGGTTCTATCACTTTGCTTACAGAAATCTTTCTATCTGCTTTCATTAATTTGGAAAGACTTACCGTTCCAATCACCTGCTCTGGGTACCTGACATCTCTAATCAGCAAAAAGGTCTGTTTCTCCTTTACCATCTTCTCTATAGCTGAAGCTACGATTGTATTCTCAGGAATTATCTGCAAAAGCGAGCGATGAATCATCAGTTTTCTTACCGGCATGACTCCTTCGTTCAGAAGTCCAAGTATTATTTTCTGTTCACCTGATAATATTGCTCCTTTCCGGGCAGATTCCACTATACCTGTCTTCAATTCTTCCAGAGTAATAAACGGACTGGGTTTTCGCAGGTGTTGTCTGAAACGACTGAGAAAAAATTGATTTGTGCTTTGAGTTATAGCAAGGACCGGGCTAAGAATATTTTTCAGATGAAACAGATATGGAGAAAAGAGGGGGGCTATCAACTCATTATTTTTTAAAGCAATATTTTTGGGCAGTAATTCACCAAAGATAACTATTATTAAAGTAGCAATTATCAGAGTCAGCAGCGGTGATTGCACCCCCGTAATCCTATTAACTAAAGAATACATCAAGCCGGTCAGTGTAATGTTTACAAAAGTGTTACCCAAAAGTATGAGCAGCATTGTCCGCTGCCCATCATGTAATAACTGAAATACGTTGTTAAAGGATTTTTTAGGATTCCCCTCAAAAAAAGACACACGCTCCTTGGGAATAGAAAAAAGCGCAGTTTCAGATGCAGAAAAAAAGGCTGAAACTCCTAAAAAAATGATGGTAACTAATATCAATAAAGTCAAGACCATGAAATGACTGATGTTTTCTCAAAGATCTGAAAAAAAATGATAAAAAGGTATCCCGGATTTTCTGCAAATCCAAACAATAGATACCTTTGTTTTCTCAGCTTTTAGAATGGAAGATCCTCATCCACTACAGTAGCACCACTATTAGGTTCTACAGGAGCGATGTCAAATCCAGGAATATTCTGATCCATCATAGATGGCCCTAAATCATTAGCAGAGGAATTACTGCTGCCAAGAAACTGAACCTGATTGGCTATGATTTCGGTGCGATACTTTTTAACCCCATCACGATCATCCCACGATCGGGTAGCAATCCGCCCTTCGACATAGGCACTGCGTCCTTTCTTAAGGTACTGATTAACCAACTCTGCAAGTTTGCCCCAAACCACTATATTATGCCATTCCGTACGATCCTGTCGCTGACCATTTTTATCATTCCATCTTTCGGTTGTAGCCAGAGGAAATGTAGCAACTGCCTGACCACCCGGGGTATATCGCAGCTCTGGATCCTTACCCAAATTTCCTATCAGAATAACTTTATTAATCCCCATAGTACCCTCCTTTAAAAATAATTTTAGTTATGAATATGATCTAGACCTCTAACAAAAGCAAGAAATAAAGACGGTCGGCAATCAAGCCTTCAATGATTATTTTTTGGAAACAAGAATAATTGCTGCAACTGCTGCTGCAACAAGAGTAGAAATTACCGGAATGATTATTTCTGGTCTGACTTTTCTTTTATTGAACGAAGTTTCAAGATATCTCCATAATTGCAGACAAATAGTTGAATCTGTTGAGCTAAAAGCCTCATAGTGCAATCCATCCTTGATTGAGAAACGAACCTGGGCTCGTTTGCCACTTAATGCCATGGATGATTCAATATTCCACACTTCTGGATCACTGATAAGATCGGTACCCCGGATTGTCAAAGGTGGTGCACTTATGAAAACGTCATAGAAATCGATAATCAGCTTTTTGTTAGGCCTGTCATAATACAACCAGTACTCCTGAGGCACAAATGATTTAAACACAATGTCTATACTATATATAATGCGATTTTTCATGATTTGAGGCGGTCCCACGCGTGGAATCGTCTCTAACACTATCTCCTGAAATGCATCTGCTTTAAATGAAAGCATCAAAAACAAGATGACCGTACCAATTTTAAAAAAATTCGATTTCATATTAGTCGCTCAGGAGAAATCGAAACGAATGGAAACTATAAAAGATTACAGTATGACATCAAGAAAAAAAGCTCAATTACCCCTTCCTAGTATACATTAAATTCCAGGTGCATCCAATTAAAAGCTGCGCCAATTAAACCACAAAAAAGTATTTTAGAAGTATTCAGCTTTGTTATCTGAATATCCACCACAAGAAAGATTAAAGATGTCCTTTAACACAGAACTCGCTATCGCTCTTGATACAGCCATCAAGGCTGGAAAAAAACAGCTCGAGTTTCAGCATAAGTGTTTATCTGTTGAGATCAAGCAGGATCATTCACCTGTAACCGAAGTAGACAAATTATGTGAGAATTTTATTCGGGAAAGACTGCTTGGAGCTTTCCCCGATGATGGATTCATGGGTGAGGAAAGCGGAAACTATGAAGGGAACAGCAATCGACGCTGGATTGTTGACCCTTTAGATGGAACAAGACCCTTTATCAGAGGTATTCCAACCCACAGCGTACTCATAGCACTGGAAGAAAACCATGAACCGGTAATCGGAGTAATCCATCTACCAGCCATGAATATTACTTGCTGGGGCGCTAAAAACTCAGGGGCATTTCTCAATGGCGAGAAAATCTCTGTCTCCAAAACCGATTCCCTATATAACGCGATTGGAAGTGCACTTGGCTTTCTGGAAAAAGCAGATCAATTAGAAGGAAAACGGCTTCTCAGCCTCATGAAAAGTTGGAATTATAATTATGGTTTCATGGATGCCTACTCATATGTAGCCATAGCCAGCGGCAAACTTGATCTCTGTGTAAATCTCCTGGATAAAGCATGGGACTGCACTGCAGCAGCCTGTATCATAACAGAAGCTGGAGGAGAATACTCAGACATCTCCGGGATACGATCTACTCATAATGGAAATATTGTCATGTCTAACGGCATTCTGCATGAACAGATAATTTCAGCTCTTAATTCATGAATGTTCAGATAATAAAAAACAGCTCTAACTGGAGTGCATGACGTATTTTATCCGTTAAATCAGTAGGGTCTAAATTGCCCGATTGTCTTTTTCCCTTAACCTCAACAGACAATATTACAATACCCTTTTCGAATTTATTTGTTATTCAGTATACTATTAGCATATCACACTTACGGAGGACTCCTTGTCAACATCATCGGCAAGACGATCAGAACAGGCAGGTATCTTTCATTTCCTCAGAGAAATGGGCTCTGCACTTATAATGGCCCTTATTGCCATCGTTTACGTAATTCAAGCATTCAAGATTCCAACCGGATCAATGGAAAACAGCCTTCTGGTAGGAGATTTCCTTCTGGGTCTTAAATTCATGTATGGAGCTCCAATCTTACCATTCTCTCATGAACTGGGAATAAACCAGAGGTTTCCAGCGGTTACAGACCCTAAAACCGGTGACGTGATAATTTTTAAATATCCAGGCTCAGACAAAAAAGACTACATAAAAAGGTGTGTAGCCGGCCCAGGACAGACTGTCGAAATCCACTCACAGAAATTGATCGTAGATGGCAAAGAGATAAAACTGCCTCCTCATGGCAAATACCAGGAGAACGGTGAACTTGAAGATAAAATGATCACTGACTTCAAGCCATTGCGCATTCCGGCAAAAGGCGATGTCATCAGACCTTCAGAATTGGAACTGCGTGAATTTCTTTTCTTCAAGCATCTTGTTCACCAGGAAAACCCCCGGGCTAAAATCTCTGCCCAATACCAGCTATATCTCAATGGAGAATTTGCCAACGATCGGCAGATTCCGTTCAATGGAATCAATGTAACTCTTTCAGATCTGCATGAAAACAAAGTGGTATATCAAAATCCCATCAATGGTAACAAAGAATATTTCAATCTCAACCAAATTGACAATTGGGTTAAAATCAACTACTACCTTCAATACATAAAATCAGCATTTCCATCTGATACTGCAGAATTCCGTTACGTGCTTTTCATGAATGGAAAACCAGTAACCGAGTATAAAGTTAGATATGATAACTATTTCATGATGGGTGACAACAGAGATAATTCACTGGATTCCAGATACTGGGGATATCTTAATCGCAACTTCATCAAAGCAAAAGCCTTTATACTCTATTTTTCTCTGGACAAAGAAACACCATTCTGGCAGTTGCCTCTGAAGATCAGGTGGAACCGTATTGGAAAACTGATCCGTGCCTGGGATGGTCTCAATATCATGCCTTCAAGAATGTAATCTATTCTTGCATATCTGAGCCAGGTCAGGAATTTTTTTAAAATTCCTGACCTTTGCATCACTGAAACCAGCCCTATTTCCTTTGTTTGCTTAACCAGTACAAACCTGCATTGAATATTATATCATGCTTCCCTTCAAATATTTTCAAGACTACTGTATTTGATTTACGTTCAAAAAGCAGTGGCAAACCGACATCAGAAAAAAAACTGTCCTGAAAGGAGGATTCAAGATTATCCGGAATTTTCCTGTATTTATCTATATAGGCCATATCGTATAAAGCTATGCGGTCCTCTTTTTCTGCCAGATCATTAAAAGCCATTATCGAATGTGATGGCAGGACAAAATTATCATTTATACCAGCAGCAATATAAACCGGAACCTTTTTCCCATAAGCTTTTTTCAGGTAACTGCTGACGCTTCTTCTCTGGCACTCCAGAAAACTATCTGAACCTTCGAGTGGTGGCCCCCCGCAAGAATTGCGAATATGAACAGCATAGCTATATCTGCTTTTTCGTAATTCCTGATACCATTTGGCTAAATCATATACTGGTACCCAGGCTGCCGCTCCAGCCCAAATCTGTGGATATTTCCCTACCATAATCAGAGTAACCATGGCACCACCCGAAAAACCCGTTATATACACCCTGTTTGAATCTATTTTGGCATGACTGAATGTATAATTCAAAGCATCGAGAATGTCCTGCAAAGCGAGCTCAGAAGCAGTGGCACTTTTATTTGTGAATGCCCCCCGGTAATCAGGATGAATAAGGACCCAATCATTACTACGAGCCCAAATTCCAAATGGGATACTATAATGATGCTGATAGTCGGCGCTCCAACTGTGTAATGCAAGCAGTAAGGGCTTTTTTTTGTCAGAACCGGAATTATAAAATAGCGCCGACTGTAAAGACCCGTCCATAGATGACCGGATTTTAACATGCTTAATCTGAGGCACTGCGGTTTTCCAGGCCGAGTCCTTTGACATTTTCATAACCGGTGATCCAGCAAGCCGGTAAAATGTTTTATAGGATTGCTGATTTATCAATTTTTCAGCATACCCTTCCTCACCGGAGAAAAAAACCAATAAAGAAATAAATGCCAAAGAAACTCTGCTTGATTTATACATAATTTCCCCATGTATGTTGGCTTATTATGGTACCAGAGATTTTAAACCAGGCACCTGCTTTATCGCATATACTATACTGAAAGAGACTATTAATACAATAGCGGCAAACAATGGAATCCCTATCCAGGGATTAAACACTGTGTCAATGGTCTTAAACTGTAACAGATGCCCTTTAAATACGGAAATAACTATTGCGTGGACCAGATAAATACCAGGAATGCAAAGAGCCAGCGAATGAAAAAGGAAGTTCACAATTTTACATTCAATTAAAGCATCCGGCCATCTGATGCTTTTAATTATCAGAAAAATCGGTATAGACATTATTAACACATTTACGCTGTAATATTCATAAAGGACTTCGTTAAAAAGGCCGTCTCTTACCTTAACGGTCAGATAATATGTGCCATATACCGTGAGAACAAAGGCTGCTATAAACAAGAGTACAAGAAAGATCAGCCATCGGCTTTTTACATGTATACTTTTCAAAAGATATCCCAGTATAAAATAGCCAGTGTAGTAAAAAATAGAGCTGGGTGTGGCAATTGACAGATACGTTTCAATACTGAAAAGAGACTCAATAGTGGGCAGAAGAGAGCCAAAAATAAACCATGATAAAAGAAAAAACCGAATGTTTCCTTTAGTTGCATGCTTCAGATATATACCTATAAAAGGAGAGAGAAAATAAAGTCCTATTAGCGAATAAATAAACCACAGATGGTAATAAGCTGGTTCTTTGATAAACAAACGTAGAATATCAATGAAAGAAATCTGTTCTTTATTAACCGATACTCTCCATAAAAAATAGAGTGCGCTCCAGAATAAAAAAGGAACACAAATCCGTTTAAACCGCTTCAGAAGAAAATGTCTGACCGATTCTTTCTGAACCTGCTCCAGAATAAAAGCACCACTTAACATGAAAAATATCGGAATACACCAGCGGTAAAATGAATCGTATAAATTACCTGCCCACCAATAAGTTTCTCTTTTATCATATTGTACCAGATATGGTGCCGAACTGTGAATTATTATGACCCCATAAATTGCAAATATTTTAAGCAGGTCTGCCCAAATTACTCGTCTGGCATGTGCCATATACAATAACCTGATATGGAAAAACGATAATTTTTTTAGTAACTGCCAGATAAACGAAGCAATAATAATTCCGATTGCTTTTTAGAATAAAAGTATCCCCAAAACTGCAGAAATCAGAATTAATAGAATTGCAGAGAGTCTTAAACGGGTAATTCCTAAGAAAATCAGCAGGAAAATAATAAGACCGCCAGTATTGAGTTTAAAGCTGAATGGAGACTCAATCTTTTTAGCCAAAAGGAAACGCCCCACATTTTCTATCCCTAAAGGCGAACAGAAAACTGAAACCTGAGCAAAAAATAAGGCAGCAATAAATATTAATCCGATAGTAGCAGGTCTGATACCTGAAAATATTGCTTTTACTAAGCGGTTTTCGTTAAATTTCTCGAAAAAAGCGGCTGCCATCATTATTAACAAAAATGATGGAAGAAAGACTCCGAGTGTTGCACAAATCGAACCAGAAATTCCTGCAACCCGAAAACCAACATAGGTCGCTGCATTTATTCCAATTGGTCCGGGTGTCATTTGTGAAATCGAGACTATATCTGCAAACTCTTTTGGATCTAGCCATCCTGCATTTTGCATCTCCATCTGTATAAGAGGAATCATCGCATATCCCCCTCCGAATGTAAAAAGTCCGATTTTAAAGAATACCAGAAATAAAGAAATAAAAATCATTTTTTCCCCTTCCAGAATAGAGCTAATCCAGTTAAAGCTGAAAAAAGAAGCACAACAATCGGATGGATCTCAAAGAGCGCTATCAGTAAAAAAGAAAATACTGCAATCAACAAATCAGATCTGCAATTAATCACAGATCTGGCCAGTCTTATGGCAGTAAAAAGAATTAAGGCTGTTATGCCAGCTCTGACTCCACTGAATGCATTCTGGACAACTGAAACTGATCTATACTGATTAAAAAAAACAGCTATCATGAGTATAATAAAAAATGAAGGCAAAATCATGCCTGCAGCAGCTACACATGCGCCTTTAACTTTCCCTACTTTATAGCCAACAAACAAAGAAGCATTAATGGCAATCACCCCTGGCATAGATTGAGAAACTGCTAAAATATTTACAATTTCCTCTTTGGAAACCCACCCTTTACGCCCCACAAACTCCTGTTCAATCAGAGGAAGCATCGCATAACCACCTCCAATGGTAAAGGTACCGATCTTTAAAAAACTGCAAAACATGTCGAAGAGCATTTTCCACTTCTCAGACATCTTATCGATTCTCCTCCCGGTTTCTTAGTTAACAGTTAATTTCAACCTAATTCTGACGGTTGTCACTACCATTCAATTTCAATTTCGGCATAAGGTATAAAAATACGATTTGCTCAGTGTTGCAAAACTCATATAGCAGATCTTTAGTGGTACTAAAATTGTAGTTAATACCTGAAATAAAATACACTGATCCGGAGCTGCCTTAAGGTGTTGCTTAGCTATATTATTATTTCAACCATGTCGATCAGTTTTCTTGCATGGACAGGAGCATTCTGTTATTTACTTAAGAGTAGCATGGTTGAAAAAATTCTTCCGTTTTTAATCTCCTTTGCTGCCGGGACTCTAATGGGAGGTGCATTTTTGCATCTTCTTGTGGAATCACTGATTGAAAATGGTATCCGAATAGATATTTTCATCTGGCTGTTAACTGGCTTTTCGCTTTTTTTTCTCACAGAACAAATCCTTAACTGGCATCATCATCACCTTCCTCTTAAATCAAAGAAAAAACCGGTTACTTATATGATTCTCATAGCTGATGGACTCCACAATTTTATAGGTGGTTTAGCCATAGGCGGATCTTTTCTTATAGATATCAGAACCGGGTTGACTACAGCAATAATCGAAGCCGTTCATAAAATTCCTCAGGAGTTGGGAGATTTGGGAATTCTGCTCTATGGCGGATGGAAAAAGCCCAAAGCGTTGTTAGCCAATTTTCTTTCTGCACTAACTATCATTCCTGGGGGTATTCTAAGCTTCTATTCTTCAGAATCTTTTAACACTGGGATTTTACTTCCTTTTGCTGGAGGCAACTTTCTGTATATAGCTGCTTCGGATTTGATACCTGAAATTAAAGGGAGTCAAAATCTTATGAAAAATCTCCTGCTTTTTACTGCCTTTATTAGTGGAGTTTTTTTTATATTGGTGCTAAAAATGTTGGAATAATCAAAGCAGGAATATAGAAGACAATGAAAGTAGTAATTGCAGGAGGAGGTGCTGCCGGTTTTTTTGCTGCAATTAGCTGCAAAGAGCAAAACCCCCTTGCAGAGGTAATGATTCTGGAAAGCAGCAGTCACCTTCTTGAAAAAGTGTTACTCTCAGGGGGGAAAAGATGCAACCTCACAAATGCGCAACCTAATCTGCAGCAATTCTGCAGCAATTATCCCCGTGGAGGAAAAGAACTCATATCAATTTTCCACCGATTTAGTCCTGAAGACACTATTAAATGGTTTAATTCAAGAGGTGTACCTTTAAAACAAGAGCCAGATGGCAGAATGTTTCCTCAATCAAATCGCTCACATACGATTGTCGATTGCCTTCTGGACCAGGCCCGTATGGCAGGTGTCAACATTTTGTTAAATCATGGTCTCCTTAGAGCTGCGAAAATTGAAAGGACAAATGAATTTGAGCTTACCTTAACAGATCAGAGCAAGATCAAATGCAACTGTCTTATAATCGCTACTGGCGGCACACCAGGCTCAAGTGGTATAACTACTGCCCGGTCTTTGGGACATACAATAAACAATCAGATTCCCTCACTATTTGCATTCGTAATTAATGACCCCATAATCAAGAATCTGCCGGGAATAACAATACCAGACGTAATTGTATCAATTGCATCAACAAAATACCAGGAACGTGGAGCTGTTCTTATCACCCATAACGGTCTGAGCGGTCCTGCCGTACTACGGTTATCTTCATTTGCCGCCAGGGAACTATATGATCGGGCATACAATTTTACCTGCATTATCAACTGGCTGCCAGGGTTAAAAACAGATGAAGTTCTGAAAAGGATAATTTCGATGAGGAAGAGTGCTGCTCCAAGAAAAATTTGCGCGCTCTCCCCCTTTGAACTACCCTCACGATTGTGGCAATCATTAGCTGAAGCTGCCGGATGTGAGCAGTATCTACTCTGGGCAAATCTCTCTAGAAAACAAGCAAATAGTTTTGCCGAATTACTGTATAGATGTAAGTTTGAGGTTATCGGTAAAGATACAAACCGCAGCGAGTTTGTGACCTGTGGAGGTGTAAAATTATCTGAAATAAATTTCCAGACAATGGAAAGCAGAATCTGTCCAGGTTTATTTTTTGCAGGTGAAGTGCTTGACATTGATGGTGTCACCGGCGGTTTCAATCTTCAAGCCGCATGGAGCACCGGATATGTGGCTGGAATATCTGCTGCTAACCCTAAAAATACCTGAAAAACCTACTCCACTACTATCTCAATAGGCATATCCCGGATCTTTTCAAATATCTTTTTTTTCCGGTATAATGCCCACCAATCATATAAAAAAATCTGAATCGGCCGCCACATGGCTACCCATCCGATTATGCTGAGTCCTTCAAGAACAACTGCACGCAAATGATTATGAAAAGCCAGAGAAACTACTGCACCAGTTCCTATACAGACAATAAGAAACAGAAAGCCCAGTAACAGCGAAATTTTCCCTTCGTTTAATAAAGATCTGATCGCTCTGGAAGCCATCATTGCTTGAAATTGAAAGAAATTCTCGATAGCAGGGATCAATACATGTGAAGCTTCCTTATTATGCTCCTCTGAGAGGAAAAAAACCAGTTTTAATTTACTTTTTAATGGAAAGGCCTCTACCGAATTGACAATATAACGTTCAGCATCATCATTTATGTCCTTCTTATGAAATGGTGAAGGATCAAATGTCTCAAAGAATTGATCCAAATTGGTCAGTCGCAGCTCCAATAAATAATAGCCGTTCTCTTTGCGAAAACTTGATTCGAAATTGGATTTATCCCTGTTCTTCATCATTTCCTCAATTTTCTGCAAAAAAGTTCCTGATATTTATTATACGGTCTTATTCTCGATTTTTCATTCAGTTACAAAAGCTGGAAACTGTTCCATTCCATTTTGATGCTTAATGTATTATAAGTGTTTTTCAGGATTTATTTTACCAGAAAAGTCCAATGATTCAGACCTGACTTACTATGATAAAAGCAGCTCTGTTTTTGTAAAAATAATCGAAAAAGGAGATTCATCTCATGCAGAATGGAAATCATACTCAATCTCTGGTTTTAATCAAACCTGATGCACTTAAAAATTCCGCAACTGGTTATATATTCAGCATATTGTCCGAATTTAACACCGGATTATATTTCGCAGGTATGAAAGTTGTAAATGTCACAGAGATGCTTGCTGCAGAGCATTATGCAGAACACAAGGAAAAAGCTTTTTATCCATCATTGCTTGAATACATTACCGGTAAAACCCATTTCCCTGAACAACCTCAAAAGCAAAAAGTCATCGCCATCGTTTATCAGGGGCCAAATGCAGTGCAGAAGATTCGCGATCTGGCTGGTCCCACAAACCCAAACAATGCCAGAGAGCAAAAACCAGGTTGTATTCGTTCACTGGGAGCAGTGGTGCCAGTTAAAAATGCTGAAGGTGCAGTGATTGATCAGAGGATAGATAATCTGATTCATGCATCAGCTACAGATTGCGAAGCTGAGCGGGAGATTAAATTGTGGTTTAAGCCAAATGAAATTCCCACCGCCCTCAAATCATTTCAAACCCAAATTTCAGAACGATCCTTCTATTTAAAGGATGGAAAGTTGATTACAGAATACAATTCTGGCAGCACCCCTATAATAGCAGCTGGGGACATTGTCTGGAAATCGGATCTGGATATTCTTGATCAATTAATCAGTGGACAGACCCCTTCCGGCACACTGGAATTAGTGGCTGCAAAATATCTTTTAAACCGCGAGTAGTAAGGTAATTGGGTTTTGCAGATATGTTGCAGGAACAACAATAGCTATGTTGCGCCTGCAACAATCAGTTCTTTAAGATTGTCTCATTTTTTCACAAAAAGCCACTTATCATTTCTGGAATGATATTCGCTTACTTTCCCTGGCAGAAAAGCTTCGCAATATAAAAGGAGTTTCAGATGAGCAAAAAATATTCAAATAAAAACATGACTATTGCAGGTATTATCACTTTTCTTCTTTTCCTTGCCACCTCCTGCAGTAAAAACGAATCCTCCAATTCACAGAATAATACCTCATCTGTTAAAACCATTTCCTCCATGGAAGAACTGAACCAGCTTATAAATGATAATGAGTCTAAAATGCTGGTGTTTGATCTCTACGCAAACTGGTGTATACCATGTAAGATTCTCTCTCCAATTTTCAATTCACTCTCAGAAGATTATAACGATCAGGCTATTTTTTTAAAAGTTGATATTGATAAAAACCCAGATATAGCAGCAGCATTTGGAGTACGAGGTATCCCATATGTTGTTTTTATCAGAAACAAAAAAGCGATTTACGCGCTTTCAGGGGTTAATCCTAAAGAGAGCTATGAAAATGTGCTTAACAGTTGCGGTATGGCTGAATCTGCAGATGCATGTGCCCAACTTCTGAAGCCAAGCCATTCAGACGGATGAAAGCAGAACAAAAAACTCAGTCAGATATAATTCGCTTTATAGGCAGTTTTCAGTAGTGTCCGGTTAATCAAACAAAGGATACTTCATAAAGCGGCTAAAGCATACAGATAAGTTCCAAGTCTTAAGCAGCAAATCCTAATAACCAAGCATTCAAATTCCAAACCAGAAAAGAACAGAAATGGAAGTCCCACCCTGTTTCGGATTTCCATTCCTACTCCTGTTCCTGTTAATTTTGGCATTGTAATTTGGAATTTTGGATTGTGATTTGTGATTTTCAGGGAATACAGTGATCTTTAGTAAAATTAAACAAAAACTACTGGGCAGATTTATATCGCTTCATTATCTGATTTTGACCATCTTGCATATTCCATTCATATCAATTATCTTACAGTAAATCAGTGTAAAATCAGGTTTTATTGTTGAATCAGATGACTTGTCAAAGCCTCAATCAGATAATCCAATATCTGCATTATTCCCTGCCTGGAGCTATTATCCATGTCTATCGTGTCCAAAAACAGCTTCACTCCAAGTCAGCATATAACTGAATCAATTGTTTATAGCGATCAGCCTGAACTTCAAAATCCAGTTTTTGAAAGTCTGGTAAGATCATCACATTATCTGTTCTGGCAATCTGACCAGGAAGGCAGGTTTACCCGGCTTAACCCTGCATGGGAAAAGGCCTTGGGTTATCCATTAGAGCAGATTTTAGGGAAAACACTGGCAGATTTTCAGTCCAAAGAAATTGCGAAAAGGGATAAAATTCTTTTTTCATCACTTCTTGGTGGAGAAACATTTAATGGTTATGAAACAGAATGTATAAGCAGATCTGGAACCACTGTTTATTTAATAATAGATGCCTCCCCCATAATCAGTGTTGCTGATGGAAAATGTATTGGAACTCAAGGATTAGCCTTTAACTTAACCGAGCGGAAGAAGATAGAGAAATCAGTTAAAAGAAGTGAATCACTTCTTTTACATTCTCAGCAGGTTGCCTCTGTGGGGTACTATATCTTTGACATCTGGACCAGTAGTTGGACCAATTCTCCAATGATTGACATTGTATTTGGAATTGACGAAACTTACAACAAAACAATGGAATCATGGATGGAACTGATTCACCCTGAAGACAGAAAAGAAGTATCTGATCATCTTTATAATCATGTAATAAACAAACATAATCCATTTAACAAAGAATTCCGGATAATCAGGAAAAACGATGGAACGCTTCGATGGGTACATACTATAGGAGAACTGGAATTCAGCGGCAATGGTTCACCAATTAAAATGTTTGGTACTATACAGGATATCACAGAAAGAAAACTAACTGAAATTGCCCTCACTGAGCGTGAAGCACGGCTAAAAAGCATTTTCAGGGCAGCTCCGGTTGGAATCGGTCTGATCATCAATAACCACATTATAGAAGTTAACGAGCGTTTCTGTGAAATGACCGGATATGATCGATGTGAAATCCTGGGACGCAGCACACAGCTTTTCTATCCAAGTGTTATAGAATATAAGCTGGTTGAACAAAACAGTAAAAAACAGATGTCTCAAACCGGTATCGGTACTGTAGAAACACAATGGAAGAAAAAAAACGGTACCGTCATGAATATCCTTTTGTCTTCATCTCCGCTGGATGAGTTCCATCCCCCCAGAGGTATTTCTTTTACTGTACTGGATATCACCGATAATAAAAGAGCCGATGATGCTTTAGCCAGAGAAAAAGAGCGTCTTTCTGTCACTCTCAGAAGTATTGCTGATGGTGTGATTGCAACCGATACTGAAGGCAAGATCGTTTTAATAAATCATGCTGCAGAGCAACTGACCGGATGGAAACAGAGTGAATGTTTTGGCATGCCTCTAAATTCCGTCTTTAATATCATTGATGTAACTTCCCGTAAGCCTTGTCAGAATCCTGTCCAGAAAGTATTGCAAAACAAGAAGACGGAAGAGTTGACAAGCCAAACAATCCTTATCTCAAGAGACGGGCAGGAAAAGCTTATTGAAGACAGTGGCGCCCCTATCAAAGATAAAGATGGATCGATTATCGGAATCGTACTGGTCTTTCGTGATATCACAGAAAAAGAAAGACTATTGGAAGCAATCCAGAATAATCAAAGGTTAGAATCACTGGGAATTCTTGCGGGTGGTATTGCTCATGATTTCAATAACATAATGAGCGGTATCTTTGGATACATCGAGCTTGCGCGTGATGAGTCCAATAATCAGTTGGTAACTCAATATCTCAAAGAAGCATTAAAAGCGATTGGCCGTGTAAAGGGACTCACTCAGCAATTACTCACATTTGCCAAAGGTGGTGAACCTGTACGTAAAACCAGTCCACTCTTTCCATTTGTGTCAGAAACAGCCAGATTCGCACTGAGCGGATCCAATGTTTCATGTATAACCGAATTAACACAACAGATCTGGCCATGTGATTATGATGCCAATCAAATCGGTCAGGTGATCGATAATATTGTGATTAATGCGCAGCAGGCGATGCCATTAGGAGGAACTATTTTTATTTCTGCAAAGAATGTAACTATTGGAAACAACCATCCCATTCTCAGCAAAGGTAACTATGTAAAAGTATCATTCAAAGACAGCGGAATAGGAATTCCTAAAGAAATCCTTCCAAAAATTTTTGATCCCTTTTTTACTACAAAGCAAAAGGGCAGCGGTCTGGGACTGGCAACTTCATACTCCATCATTCATCGCCACAGAGGAAATATTGAAGTGCAATCTGAACCAGGCAAAGGCAGTATATTTCACATCTTTTTACCAGCCTCCGAAAATGCCCTCTCTATCAGTAGCTCTACTAATACGATCTCTCATCAGGGAAACGGCCGAATACTACTGGTGGATGATGAGGACATCATATTAAAAACTGTCAAGGCGATGCTTGAATCAATGAAATACAGTGTGGTTTGCGAATGTGAAGGAAGTGCAGCACTGAAACTATTTAAAAACGAATTGAAATGCAACCCATTCTCAGCCATCATTGTCGATCTGACCATTCCTGCAGGTATGGGAGGTAAAGAATTAGTCAAAGAGATCAGGAAAACAGATGCAGAAATACCGGTTTTTGTATCCAGCGGTTATGCTGAAGATCCAATTATGGCAGATCCAGAAAAATATGGATTTACCGGCAGCCTGAGCAAGCCATTCAGAAAATCTGATTTAATGGAATTGCTTGATAAACACCTTCCTGCAAAATAGCACAGGTCATTATTTTTATCCCCTGTTTTTAACTACCGTACTGCCCGTTTTCATCACTATCCGATTTTGGTTGTATTTTCTTTTTCCTGATTATAAGCTATTTACCATGATAAGTATAATTACCTGCTCGCAGAAAGAATTGTCCTGGGATATACATCAACGGAATGTCCAGAAGACAGCTGGTAGCGAAATCGAATACATTAGAATTGACAATAGAAGCCACCGGTACAACCTGTGCAGCGCTTACAATGAGGGTGTAAGAAGAGCTGCTGGAGATATACTGGTGTTTATGCATGAAGATGTTTTTTTTGTTGAAGGTGGATGGGCTCAGAAGTTAACAGAGAAATTCAGTGAAGAATCTTTGGGACTGATTGGAGTTGCAGGAACTCAATACCTTTTTGCAGACAATCCTTCCTGGGTCGCTGCTGGCAGACCTTTTGTCAAAGGTCAAGTCATACACGAATTAAATCAGGGATCCAGCTATTTTCTCACAGTCTTTAACTGGCAGAATGAAGATACTCCTGTGGTTGCTGTAGATGGGCTTTTCTTTGCAATCAGAAGAAGCCTCTTCGAGCGGATCCGATTTGATGATGTTACTTTTGATGGTTTCCATTTTTATGATATAGATATTTGTATGCAAGTCGCGAAGTCTCACCTTCTCAAAGTCACTACTGATATTCTAGTGAAACATCTCTCGGGAGGATCATTCAACCAGAGTTGGAAAATGTATGCTTCACGTTTTATAAAAAAATACTATTCAGTTCTACCGGTTTGCTGCACATCGACTACTCCGGATCTTTCCAGAAGGATTCCCTTTGAGAATTTTGATCTTAAGGGCAAAGCTCCTCAAGTCACCATCTGCTGATAAATCATGATAGCTGTTTAAATCCCTGTATAAAACCCTTTTCACATAGATAATCCACTCACTCTTATAATTTAGTTCCATACGTTTCGCAGGCATGTTTAAAAACGGAATGTCTGTTTCAAAATCAAACAACGTTTTGCAACTATTAAAGTAACTGAACATTGATTTGATTCACATCCCTATCAAGAAACCTTAGGCATACTTTTTGCTTTGAGCTGAAGCCATCTATTTTGAATGAAATAACTGTTTTTCAACCACAAATTTAAATACGGAGGTTTTTATGAATGTAAAACCACTTGAGGACCGGATAATTCTCAAACCCATGGAAGCAGAAGAGAAAACTGCCGGTGGAATTATTATTCCCGATAACGCAAAAGAAAAGCCACAAAAAGGTGAGGTAATCGCAGTAGGGCCGGGTAAGGTCACCGATAAGGGACAGAAAATTGAAGTTTCTTTGAAAAAAGGTGACAAAGTTCTTTACGGAAAATATTCCGGTACAGAAGTTACTATTGATGGTGAGGATTACCTTATTGTTCGTGAAAGTGACATTCTGGCAATCATATAATTTTTCACCAAAACTCAGAAATTAACTTGCAATAATAATTAGAAAAGGAGATCTGCTTTATGGCAGCTAAAATTCTTGCTTTTGATACTTCTGCTCGTGAAAAGCTCCTAAAAGGGGTTGATGCTCTTGCAAATGCTGTCAAGGTCACTTTAGGACCCCGAGGCCGCAATGTAGTTATTGAAAAGAGCTGGGGTTCTCCGGTTGTAACAAAAGATGGTGTAACCGTCGCCAAGGAAGTTGAACTTGAAGACAAGTTTGAAAACATGGGTGCAAAAATGGTCAAAGAGGTTGCCTCTAAGACTTCCGATGTTGCCGGAGACGGTACTACAACTGCTACTGTTCTGGCACAGATTATTTCCCATCTGGGAATTAAAAACGTCACCTCTGGTGCTGATCCCATGGCAATTAAAAGAGGTATGGATAAGGCGGTAAAGGCTATTATTGATCAACTGAAAAAAGATTCCCGTCCTGTTTCAGGCAAAAAAGAAATTGCTCAGGTCGGAGCGATTTCTGCTAATAATGATGCCACAATAGGTGATCTGCTTGCAGATGCAATGGAAAAAGTTGGTAAGGATGGAGTGATCACAGTTGAAGAGGCAAAAAGCATGGAGACTACTCTCGATGTAGTGGAAGGAATGCAATTTGACCGTGGATATCTCTCACCTTACTTTGTCACCAATCCCGACAATATGGAATGTGTTCTTGAAGAACCATTGATTCTGATCCATGATAAAAAAATCAGCGCCATGAAAGATTTACTGCCATTACTGGAAAAAGTAGTGCAGATGGGCAAAAGCTTTCTAATAATTGCAGAGGACGTGGATGGTGAAGCACTTGCGACTCTGGTAGTAAATAAACTCCGTGGTACTCTTAAGATCGCTGCCATTAAAGCACCTGGGTTTGGCGACCGAAGAAAAGCAATGCTTGAGGATATTGCAGTACTTACCGGTGGAATTGTCATTTCAGAAGAAGCTGGTTTCAAACTTGAAAATACCACTATCGATTCACTGGGTAAAGCCAAACGGGTCGTTATCGACAAAGAGAACAGCACTATCATCGAAGGAGCCGGGAACGCCCAGGACATCAAAGGCCGCATCAACCAGATTCGTAAACAAATTGAGGAAACCACTTCCGATTATGATCGTGAAAAACTTCAGGAACGTTTGGCTAAATTGGCTGGTGGAGTTGCAGTTCTGAAAATTGGTGCTGCAACCGAAACTGAAATGAAAGAAAAGAAAGCCAGAGTCGAAGATGCGCTGCATGCTACTAGAGCCGCTGTAGAGGAAGGCGTCGTCCCGGGAGGTGGTGTCGCTTTGATCCGTGCATCTTCCGCACTTGATTCTTTGAATGTTGAAGGAGATGAGAAGATTGGTGTAGATATAATTCGCCGGGCTTGTGAAGAACCTCTGCGGTTGATTGCTTCCAATGCTGGAAAAGAAGCTTCTGTAATAGCCAACGAGGTTAAGAAAAACAAAGGCGCTTATGGTTACAATGCTTATAGCGATTCCTTTGAAGACCTGCTCGCCAGTGGAGTCATTGATCCAACAAAGGTAACACGTACAGCTCTTGAGAATGCCTCCAGTATTGCAAGCCTTATCCTTACCACCGAATGTATCGTCTCAGAGAAGCCAGAAAGCAAAGAAAAAGCTGCTGGCGCTGGTGCTGGTATGCCAGGCGGTATGGGTGAATACTAATCCTGAACTGGTTTCAGTCCTTGTTTCCATGGCAGCTCCTTCACCGGAGCTGCTATTTTTTCGTTTTTTTCTGACATCTCCAATACCAATCAAGTCTCAGATAAAGCAAAATACTAAGGGATGTTGTTTTGCAATGCAGGATTGCTGCAGTTGAGCAAAGTGCATCAGTCTAATCACTATACCGATTGAAAAACATGTCAATTATGAATGTTTAGTTACGTATGAACTTTTCTCACCATCTCTTTCGTTAATTTCTATCATCAATAAAATTTTCTTTCTTTCCATTACGCCATCAAATATCTTACAGAGAATTGTATGTTTGATACTTTCCAATAAAGTATCTTGTAAGTTTTACTTTAAAAAGAGGTTGTGCAGTATGCCTACAGGAGTTGTGAAGTGGTTCAATGAGGCCAAAGGATATGGGTTCATCTCACCTGACGATGGATCTCGTGATGTTTTTGTCCATTTTTCTGCAATCCAGACAAACGGATTCCGGAAACTTGAAGAAGGTCAGAAGGTGCAGTTTGAAGTTGTTGATGGTGCAAAGGGTCCCAATGCTCAGAATGTAATTCCATCGTAGTTCTTCGAACATATATGCAAGTGAGAGACCCGGGGTTTATCCGGGTCTTTTTTTTTGCCGGAGCTTCAGGTTCGTTCTGTTCTTGACCAAGCTGCAGATTTAATTCCACAAAGGAATCTCACAAATCCAAGAAGCAGCGCGATATTCATCATCAGAAAATAATAGATATGGAGAGTAATTCTGAGTGCAATCACTCTATGAAGAAGACCGGTGACCAGAAATATCGAACCAGCAGCAAACAACATACGGTACACATCCTCCTGTGCAGATATCGACAGCATAAAACAGGAAACTGCTGCTGTAACAAAGAAGAAAGGAGAAAACCATCTGCTAACCTTGTGAGAAAGGAAACAGAAAAATGGCCATCCTCTGAAAGGATTAAGAAAATCGATAAGCCAGGAAAATGCCTGAAAATTTCCTGCACCAATGCGGATTCTTCTGTGAAACTCGGAAACAATATTACCCGTGGTATCTTCAACTGACCTGGCCAGAGGTTCGTAAATAACCCTGTATTTTTGACGAATTATACCCATTGGTATCAATACATCATCATTAGAATAAGAATTGGGGGGAATAGGTTTGAACAGGGATTTGCGAATAGCATAGAAACCCCCGAAAGCCGATATAGTACTGTGAAGCATTCCCTCCATGTATTTCTGTTTCGATTCAAATTTACGGTATATGCTCTCACCGAACTGATCATCATTTTCAGTGTTCATAACATGCTCGATATGCCCCGCTACTCCCCCTACCGAGGGATCAGCAAAGTTACAGACAACAGCTCTCAGACAGTCTTTTTGATGCATAGTATTAGCGTCAGTAAAAAGTATGATTTCTGCATCAACCTGTGGAGCAAGATTGTTTAAAATCCCGGTTTTGCCAACTCGAACCGGAGAGCGCCATAGGTGAATCCTGGGATTATTGTATTCTTTAACAAACTCTTCTGTACGATCAGTACTCAGATCAGATCCTATCCAGATACTGAGCTTGTCTTCCGGATAGTTCAGAGACAATATGTTATCGATTTTTTTCCTTATTACTCTCTCTTCGTTGTGAACTGGTATCAGTACACCCACAGTAGGAGTAAAAGAGTTGTCCCTTTTTACAGGTTTGCCAAACAATCGCGAAAATATAATCAGCAAAAAAGGATAGAGGCTGTAGGAATATATTATAGCGAACACCGACAGCCAGAACACCCATTTTAGCAAATCAAGCATTTCAGATCTCAAACTTTCCTATAACGTGGATTAATCTGATAGCCGATAAAAGACCACCCTGCCTTGAATATTCTTTTGGTTTCTGAAGGATTTGTAAAAATCTGAAGCAGTTTGTTAAAAATGTAGCTCGGTCGAAAGTAAAATTCCTTACGCGCCCGATCACAAAAACAAACAAGCTGTTCGTAAGTAAGCTCCGGATTTGACACTACAGATGAGTGAAGGCCTTCCTGAGTAACCCACTTGCGATAATCGTTGGTAACTATCCAACCCTTTTCCTTGAAATACTCATAATCACTTGTACCAGGATATACCATAATTGGAAAAAACTGCGCAGTATCAGGATTGATTTCCTTAGCAAAGCTAAGTGTTTTTTCCAGTGTTTCTCTGGTTTCTCCTCTGTTGCCCACCATAAAACAACCATGTATTAGAATGCCTGCACGTTTGGCATCTTTTAAAAATTGCCTTATTCGGTCCAGAGTGATCGATTTTTGAATATTATCAAGGATCTGCTGATCACCACTCTCAAAGCCTACACAGAAAAGCCTGCATCCAGCCTTTTTCATCAGCAACATGGTTTCATAATCTACTTCTGCCCGGGAGTTTGCAGACCATGGAATTCTTGTAGCTCCAGCTGCAATGAGAGCCTCTGCCAGTTCACGGCAACGCTTCTTATCCGCAGTCAAAGTATCATCCTCTATCATTATTTCCTTTACTTCGGGAAAATTGCTGGATATGTACAAGAATTCTTCAACTATTGAATTAACAGATCGTTTTCTGTATTGATGCCCCTGTAATGTCTGAGGTATAACACAATATGTACAGTGGAAAGGACACCCTCTGCCGGTTACTATTACAATCAGGGGATGGCGGCTGTGACCATAAAAATATGGCTCGATATCAAGATGCTTTTTATACACCGAAGAAACAAATGGCATACTGTCAAGATCTTGAATAAAAGGCCGGGCTTTGTTTTTTACAATCTCACCATTACTGCTTCGAAAAGCAATTCCTTCAATACTGCTCAGAACTGTATCATCAGGGCTTCCTTCTGCCGGAATACTTTTAACCAGTTCCACAAGTGTCTGATCATACTCTCCAAAAGCAATAGCATCGATTCCAGAATCGAGCTCAAGCGTTTGCTCCGGTAAAGCTGAGACATGGACTCCTACCAACACACAATAAAGCGATGGAATAGCTTTCTTTAAGGCTATTGCTACCTCTATATCATTATAAATACTGGGAGTAGATGTATCCAGAACTGCCACTTTTGGATTGAAAGCAATCGCTTTCTGGATTACCTGCTCCAAAGACAGATTTGTCGCGGGTGCATCAATAAGAAGCACTTCGTTGTCAGCCTTCTCAAGATTCCCAGTTGCATACGCCAACCACATCGGATAATAAAGTGTACCGCTTCTGGCAATAGCAGGAGAACGAGCTTCTCTGGAAAATTTAGGCAGAAACGGTGGATTTAAAGTCAATACTTTCATTAACGTACCTTAATTTGAAAATGTCCTGTCAATTTTTGCCTTTAATAGAGCTTTAGCTAAAAGCCCTGTATGCTGTTCTACAATTTTACCATGATGGAAAAAAAGCATTGTAGGAATGCTGTTTACGCTGTAAGCCGAAGCAGTCTTCGGGCTGTTATCTATATTAACCTTCACAAATTTAACCTTGCCCTGATATTCTGAGGCCAGCTCGGTAAATATCGGGGTTAACATCTTGCAGGGGCCACACCACTCAGCCCAAAAATCTACAATTACAGGAATTTCGCTTGAAAGCACTTCCTCAGAAAATTCTTCATCAGAAACCTCAAAAATATTCTCTGCCATAAGCACCTCGATTTTAATAAGATTCAGAAATATGGTTTACAATGCTATTTAGTTTTTTTTTCAATTTTTTTATTCTCTGACACAGTCTCTTTTTCTTTTTTAGTTCCAGTCAATTCTGCTTTGATAGAAGTATAGATTACTTTAAACTCTGCCGGATTATCCCGAAAGCTATTAATAAACTGAATTGCTTCAGAACCACTAATACCGGTTATTTGCTGCAATTGCTTATATTCAAGCGCTTTTTGCTCAGAACTTAAACTCTTGTTCTCCTCTATCAGAAGTATTCCAGCCAGAAATGAAGCAAAATTCTTAGTATAAGAAGCTCCTATGGTATCTGCTGCTGAAAAAAAAAGAATAAGAAAAAAATTAAAGATAAATACCAAGTATTTCATTATAATTTCCTAAGAATCCGCAATAATGATGGGTAGAAATGGTTGTGTTAAAGCGGCAAAATCAACCTGATGGTTCGATTCTTTCACTAAACAATACATGCTCCAACTTTCAAATGTAATTTGTATCCTAAAAGAATACAGTTTATCTGATATCACATTTGCCTTGCTTTAAGAAATATCGTAGATTATTATGAAGATATACTACACCCATGAAAAAGGGGATTTCAATGGCTAACATTCTAAAACTGTTGATACTACTCATTTCAATCTTCCCAACGGTTTCCCAGTCCAAGATTATCTGCGTTCCTAAAGATGTGAAAAACATTCAAACCGCCATTGATAGAGCAGATCCTGGCGATACAATCTTTCTGCTCAATGGTTTTTACCAGGAAACCATCACACTTAAAGATAATATTTCTCTTATTGGCGAATCCATTTCTAAAACAAAAATTCATGGAAACGGCAAAGATGCAGTAATAAAAGCTGGAGATAAGACTCTGATTAAAAAGTGCACTATAGAAAACGGGGCAATAGGAATAAAATGTGAAAACACTGCCTGCATTATCGAACAGGTTATCGTTAAAGATAATAAAGAAACCGGCATTCATTGTCTGATTACTCTTCCTTTCATACGAAACTGTATCGTATACCGTAACGCATGGACTGGTATTTTCTGCGAATCTACTCGCAGTATAAAAACCTCAATCGAACATAATATTATCTCAGAGAACGGATATTGCGGAGTAAAGCTGGCTGGAAGAAGTGAAGTGCTTATCATGAACAATGTCTTTTTAAGCAATAAAGAGTTCGGTATCTGGACTAGTCAGGAATCAGATAGATCTCGGGTAATATATAATGATTTTTATGGAAATCGTATGCCATATAATTTATACACCCGGGCCGACAGATCCAATTTAAGTGAAGATCCCGGATACAATATGCTCAATGATGGAGTGGAATATTATGAAAACCAGCCAGTTGCGTTGAAGGGCAAAGGTAAAGACGGAACTACCATCGGAGTAATAGATGAAATGGACCTTAGAAAGAAGCTTACTGATCCTGATGGTGATAATGTTTATGGCGACGATGATGCCTGTCCATCTATACCAGAAGATATTGATGGATTCGAAGATGATGATGGATGTCCGGATTTTGATAATGATAATGATGGAATCTACGACACTCAGGACCGCTGTCCTGATCTGGCTGAAGATTTTGATGGGTATAAAGATGATGATGGATGTCCGGATCTTGATAATGATCGGGACAATATTCCAGACGCAAATGATGTCTGCCCCAATGACCCCGAAACTTATAATGGCTATAAAGATGATGACGGATGTCCAGACGAAGTCCCTGCGAAATAATACTCCATTATCCATCCATTGCAGGGGCTCTGGAATGCTTTTTTTCACCAATTAAACTCAAAGCCACAAAAACAACATTACCACTGATAACAGGTAATCTGTTGTGGAAATTATTTCAGTATCTAAAACATAAGATTTTTCTTTTTCTTTTCTGCAGGGCTCTTTTTCTTGGGCTGAGGGCCACTGAACAACTTTATCATATTTTCATCCCGCCTCCTGCCTGGGCCATGGATATCGCAGGAATCAATCTCTGTTTCAGAAAAGAAAAATTCGATTTCAGTTTTTGGACAACTGGGCAATGCTTTTAAATGTGACTCCTTGCATATTGATTCGGTTTTTATACCTGCTGGCCGAGTAAAGTCTTTAACCGGAAGTCCCTTATGAAGAGGAATCATGGTTTTAACCCAGGTAGGAATCGCAGCTTGGGTACCAGTGACCCCTCTTCCCAAAGAACGCCGTTCATCGACTCCAGCCCAAACCCCACAAGCAATCTGTGGTGTAAATCCAACAAACCAGGCATCAGAGTAATCGTTGGTCGTACCGGTCTTTCCTCCGGCAGGACGGTTAAAGCCCAGACCCGGTATTGAAGCACCGGTTCCGCAGCAAACTACCGACCGTAAAAGTGAACTCATTAAAAAAGCAGTCTGGGCAGAGAGTACTTCCCGCTCTTCTGGAACATGCGATTCGAGGATGCGTCCGTTTCTATCCACTATTTTTTCTATAGAATAAGGCTTTTTCCAGATTCCCCCATTGGCAAATATTGCATATGCCGAAGTAAGCTCAATAGGGGTTGCTTCACAGGCACCAATAGCCAGAGAAGGCACTGGATTCATGGTATGTTTTAACCCCATTCTCCTGGCGTATTCAATAACCACATTTACACCAACTTTGTTAAGCACCTGAATAGCTACCAGGTTTACCGATTTGGCAAGAGCCGGTCTTAAAGCAATTGGACCGTAAAAAGATTTATCGTAGTTTTCCGGTCTCCACTCACCTTCCGGAGTCATAAGCGTAATAGGCTGATCCAGCACTACTGATGCAGGAGTAAAACCATTCTCCAAAGCAGCAGTATACACAAATGGCTTAAAAGCAGAACCTGGTTGCCTGCGCGAATAAAGAGCCCTGTTAAATTTACTCTCAGTAAAATCCCGGCCACCAATAATTACGCGAATAGCACCGCTGTTGACATCCAGAGCGATCACCGACATCTGGGCTTTTCTAAGCTTTACAGAATCCGGATACTTTGAGAACTCATCCTCATGAAGAGCATAGATGGAATCGAAATTATCCAGAAACTTCTGACGGCTGACTTTTATTGTTTCGTGTGCATTGGTACTGTCCAGAAAGATGCGGTTGAGCCGTTTCTGCAAGCTAGATATTTGTTGCTGCAAGGCATGCTCAGCAGAGTCCTGAGCAACCGGATCAAGGGTCGTGTGAATAGTTAAGCCACCATTGTATAACAGATCATCACCATATTTATCTGCGACATATTTTCTGACCATCTCGGTAAAATAGGAACCCACCGATGCAACCGATTTTTTAGGATTTACCGAGAGGGGTTCATCCATAAGCGCTTTGGCAGCAGCTGCATCCATGAATTTCATAACCCTCATGGCTTTAATTACTTCGTTACGGCGCTTAGTCATACGATTGAGATTGGCTTTTTTATCGGGTCTGTATTTTTCAGGAGTCTGAATGAGCCCGGCAATCATAGTACATTCATTCAGATTCAGCTCAGATACGTGTTTGCTGAAATAACGTTCACTGGCAGCTTCAACCCCATAAACACCAGCACCAAGGTAAACCTGATTAAGGTACAATTCAAGAATTTCCCGTTTTGTGAAACAGGATTCCAGTTGTATTGCAGTCAGAGCTTCTCTGATTTTTCTTATCATGGAAGCATCTGCAGTAAGATAAACATTACGAGCCAACTGTTGAGTGATGGTTGAAGCACCTTGAGCATAACCTCCTCGCAACACGTTTACCAGCACCGCACCGATTATTCTCTTAATATCTATACCCCAGTGCCTATAAAAGCGGCGATCTTCAATAGCTATAAGTGCATTTTGAAGATCCTGGGGAATCTTATCAATTGAGACCCAAAATCTTCGCTCAATACTGAATTCATGAATCAGGGTACCATCTTTCCCCAATACCTTAGACACCAGTTTCTGTTCAATATTTTGCATCTGGTTCAGCGTTGGAAGAGACTGATAAAGTCGGTATAAGAACCAGCTCCCCGATGCTGCTGCGAAAACGATACAAAAAAGGGTAAAATAGATCAGAGTGATCCAGAATTTGCCACGTACTCTGTTTGGTTCAGTTTTTCCGGAATCTCCGGAACTTTCAGCTAATAATGATGATAATTTTTTTTCCATGATGGTAAAAATATAGCCGGTGGAGTTATAAGTCAACCCGCAAGGGGATGTTTTGCTTATGGGCCTTATTGTGCAGCACTATTCTGCAGTATTCCTCATAGTCAGTAAAAAGTTCATTAAAGATACTTTCTCCACCACTAAAAATTGAGATTTTTTGGCCAGGTATCTTCTTCTGAAAAAAGGTGTCTATTGGATTCAAATACATATCAATTTAAGAACTAACTACCTTATTGAAAGCCCCCTTAGTATATTTTCTGGTTCATAATTATAAATTTAGATGGAGAATGTATGCAGAAAAAAGCTTTAATCACAGGGATTACCGGTCAGGATGGATCTTATCTGGCAGAGCTGCTTTTAGAAAAAAACTACCAGGTACATGGAATGATCAGAAGAGCCAGTTATTTTAATCGCCGCCGTATAGATCATTTATATAAAGACCCTCATGGGAAAAGCACAAACCTCTTTCTTCATTACGGTGATATGACCGACAGCAGCAACATGAACAGAATGCTTGAGAGGATTCAACCCGATGAGATCTACAATCTTGCAGCTCAATCTCATGTTAAAGTCTCTTTTGAGGTTCCTGAATATACCGCAGATGTCGATGCGACCGGCACACTGCGACTGCTTGATTGTATCAGAGAATCAGGAATCAAGACTCGGTTTTATCAGGCATCCACATCAGAACTTTATGGGAAAGTGCAGCAGGTACCACAATCAGAAAAAACTCCCTTTTATCCCAGATCTCCTTACGCAGTGGCAAAACTCTATTCCTACTGGATCGTAGTAAATTACCGTGAAGCTTACAATCTTCATGCCTCCAATGGGATTCTTTTTAATCACGAGTCTCCACGCAGGGGTGAGAATTTTGTCACTAGAAAAATCACCATCGGGGCCGCAGAAATCAAAACTGGAAAAAAAGAATGCCTATATATGGGCAACATCGACTCAAGACGGGACTGGGGCTATGCACCTGACTATGTTAAAGCCATGTGGATGATCTTACAACACGAAAATCCTTCCGACTACGTAATAGCCACTGGTGAGATGCACACAGTACGTGAATTTATCGAAAAAGCTTTCCAAATGCTGGAAATGCCCATACAATGGGAAGGCAGTGGGGCCGATGAAGTGGGAATCGATAAAAACAGTAATAAAGTTGTCGTGAGAATCGATCCCCGTTATTACCGCCCTACTGAAGTAGATCAACTTCTGGGTGATGCCTCCAAGGCACGGGAAATCCTGGGATGGAAACCCACTGTTACCTTTGAACAACTGGTAGAAATTATGGTTAAAGCTGACTATGATGCAATTATGCAAAATAAACTTTAGAAAACCTATTGTTTATTGAGATACAAGCCATTATCAATCAGCAGATTACCAATTGTGGAGTTTTATTAAACATTGGCTCAATCATGATTACAAGAATTATAAATTTCAAGCTGATTAAACATTTTTTCTTCTCCACTTTCTTTATGCTGATTTTTGCTGGTTCCATTACAGGAGCTAAGAGAGACGAAGAGGATATACGCTGGCAGGAAACATCTCTGGAACTGGACAGTCTTCCATTTAACCAAAACTTCATCGATTCCCTGAAAGCAGAATATCAGATTACTCCTCATATCGAATCTATGCGTTCGCTCTCTAAAGTGATACCCTGTACCGCAGAAACACTGGTTTACGAAGTCCACTGGGGGCCATTTCGGGCAGGGTACCTGATCTTAACTGTCGAGCCGGTTCAACACAATAAAACTATAAGACTTGGCGGGAAAGCATTATCCAGTAATTTTATAAGTGCATTCTATAAAATGCGGGACTATGTAATCTCGACAGTTGACAGTGAAGGCCTGTATCCGCTTTTCTTTGAACAACACATCCGTGAGGGGAAAAAATATAAGTCTGATCGCTGGATTCTTTATGACCATGCTGCAAAAAAAGCTGTCATAAAGGAAAGAGAACTTAAAGAAATCGAATCCCCTCAGTTTCTTCATGACTATTTATCATTACTTTATCAGGTCCGTTCGATGAAAACCGAACCAGGTGATACATTCTGCTTCAACATCTATTTGCATAAAAAAGTCTACCCGTTATGGTTTCAATGTAAAGAAAGCAAGGAAATAAATGTTGATTGCGGCACATTTAAATGCACCTTAATAGAGCCTAAACTGGTAGGTGATGGTGAAACATTTAATAGAAAAGACAGAATTGAAGTCTGGATTTCCAACGATAGCAGAAAAATGCCTATTCAGATAAAGTCAAAGATTAAATTCGGTGCCATCTCCGCAAGACTGATCTATTTCTCAAAAATTTAAAACAACAGGGATCTGAAATGCTCGAAAACCTGCTTTCAATTGATAAGTTTATCTTCCTTCTGATAAACAATTATTGCTCTAATTCTGTTTTTGATATTTTCTTTATGACCATTACAGAAGCGAAATTCTGGATTATCCCGGCCATTGCAGGGGCAATCTTCTTTATAAAACATGAGAAAAAAAAAGCTGTTATTATCCTGGGGCTGGCAGTAGTTACTGTGGCAGTAACAGACCCTGTTTCTTCTCAGATCCTTAAGCCGCTTTTTGGACGGCATCGCCCATGCCATCCGGAATTTTTCATTCAGGGGGGTAATTTTTTAGCAGGAATGAAGACTTCTTTATCTTTTCCCTCTTCACATGCCATGAACATGTTTGCGCAAGCAGCTCTGCTTTCCTGTTTTTATCCTTCAAAGACACCCATTTTCTATGGTTTTGCTTTATTGATTGGAATCTCCAGAATATATGTAGGTGTTCATTATCCCAGCGATATAGTGGGTGGTGCTTTCTTTGGAATAATAATCGCTTATTCAGTCTATTTCACTTTCTTTTTTATCAATCGGAAAATAGAGAACAATAAGCATGTTGAAAAGTCTGTCTGCAGGACTGATAAGTGATTATTCAATTCCTATGCTTTTTAAAATGCAGTTCAAATCCTTAAAAGAAACCGGTTTTTCAAAATAGAAGTCGGCCCCGCTTGCAATCGCAAGTGCTTCGGTGCCACTCAGACCGAATGCACTGATAAGTGCGGCCTTAGCTTTAGGTGTCTTTTTTTTCAGGTAAGATATGATCTGGAATCCCTCCTGCCCCAACGAACCGGAAAGCCGCAGATCAGCAATTGCAGCATCATAAGAAAAGTGATCGATATTATAGATTGCCTCCTCCATACTCTCACAAGTATCTACCTGCACAAATGGTCTTTGGAGAAGTTTCTTAAATGCGAGAAGAATTGAAACTTCATCATCTACTACTAATATTCGCTTCTCCTCCATATCACCCTCACCTTTTTTAGAATAGTATATCATACGAATTGATGCGTTTTTTACAGACAACAATGTCCTTTAATGATAAAAATCATTCACTTTTTTTTCAACTACTTCAAATGCGATGGTGAGGAAAGCCAAAATAATTTCTTTTTTATCATAATTGCAAAAATTCTTCTATTCTGCTTTTAAGGTACATTTTTTGCCTTTAGCTATTCTATTACACCGAGGAGTACATAATGAAAAGGATTCTTTTGGCGGATGATGAAGAAAGCCTGCTTTTAGCATACCAGAAGCTGCTTTATGCACCTGGAATTACCATAGATTCTATCCAAAGCGTGGCCGATGCCCAAAAGATGCTGGAAAAAAACTTCTACGACGCAGTTATCGTAGACTTAAGATTAGCAGGAACTATGGAGATGGATGGTCTCCAAATCATATCCGGTACAAAAAAACGCTACCCTCAAAGCAAGATAATAGCCTTGACCGCCTATTCTGACAATCAGATAAAGCAAAAAGTCATCAGAGCCGGTGCATCATATCTTTTTGAAAAACCGGTTTCTGCACTACTGATCAAAGAATTACTTAAAAAACTGGGTATCTATTCTGAGATACCTCAACTCTCTTCAGGCTATTAGGTAACACTACCCAAATCAGCAATCTAAACACTTTAGTAATACCAACTCACGCGTGTTTTGGACTTCGAAACACATTTAAAGACCAATTCACGCGTAGTGTGGGATTTTAAACACATTAGAAGACCAAAATATGCATAAATCAGTTGTTCTAAACATTTTAGAAGTGCAAATTACAAATAGACAAAATGAGTTGATCGTGAACAGTGGACTTCTTGTGATTCGCTTCGAGTAACACCTGAAATGATAATCTGGAGTCTATTGGGTCGGTTTGCAAACATATCGATTGATAAACATCTTTTCTCCTGTCTCAAATCCTCCAATGAGGGATTTTCAGAGGGCATTTCAGAAGAATTTACGGGAAATAGAGAGCGCATGGTTCTAATCGATCCAGAAGCAGAACGGTTCGCCCTTACCGGTGCGAATCTCCAGATCCAGGGAACCATTGTCCTCAGCCATTTTCCTGATAATAACTTTTTTCCACTCTTTCTCCAGAAAAAGCGGGTAACGGGCGCTTTTTGATTCCTTCAGAGTATTTAAATCCAGGTATTGCCACTCTTTATCATTATAGCGGTATCTTAAGCAAATCCGGCCAGAACCCTGGATATTGAAAGAAAATCCCTGAGGAGAAATCCTGGATATATCAAGCTTAAGTTTTGCAATACATCCGTTTTTTGTTCTGGCCTCTCCACGAATGCACAAGCTGAATTTTCCTGTGCACCGCATTGTGGTATCTGTAATCATTTCTGTTTCCTGATTACACAACACCCATCCTCTCTTTAAAATCTCAGATGGACCGGCAAAAGACCTTGTAAATTCGTTTTTTTGAGCCGATTCCAAAGAATCATACCGGAATGGGCCACTTACAAATAAAGCAAAAATTGGCAGATGGTCTGAATATCCCTTACCGGTATGCAGGTTCACGCCCTTTTTTCTGAATACCTGCCATCGAAACGGTCGATTACCAGATAGCAACATGCCATCCCAGTTAAATGATCGAAAACTGTTGTCGACATAAGAGATTCCCCTGGAATCGTAGAGTGCCCCTGGAAGCAGTATATGATCCGGAGTCTGGCGGTTGCCTTTATAATTGTAGCTCATTCTTTCTGATTCAGGCAGTTCTAACCAGAGGTCATAATGAATCCTCTCTGAAGACTTTTTCAAATCATCTTCATTGATATATCGCATAGCAGAATCGGACTGCTTATGAATAGTTCTCAAAAGAGAATGCATACCGATTCCTCCTATGGTGTTATCGATACCGGTGGTAGTGATTTTAAAATGCTCATCATAATCGGTGTTGAAATCGCCAATCAATATATAGTCGGTACCCTCAGGGATTTCTTTTATTCGTGAAGAAAGTACCTTTGCACACATCACTCGCCATGATTCCGGATTCATTTTTGATGGCCAGTGATTAACAAATATTTTGAGTGTATCGGTGCCTATCACCACATCCGCCTCCAGAATATTTCTGGTTTTACCCTTTTCAAGCGGTATCGCTATTCCCTTGCTGCTTATTATTGGAAAACGGGAAATCAAAGCAGTACAGGTATTACTCTTCACAGGGTCTTCAGCAATTGCACTATGTTTGAATACACACCCTTTATTTTGCAAATCCCACTGCAGTTTTTTCAAGGCAGAACCATTTTCAATTTCACATAAGCCGATCACATCTGCATCCATGGCCTGTATAGCAGATGCAATATTTTCGAGTTTTTTCTGCATCATATCCCGGTCCCAGTTAGAGATACCTGGTTTGTATTCGACAAACTCAGCTCCTGAATAATGCAGATCAAAAAGGTTTTGGACGTTATAAAAACCGATACTTACCGTGTCAGAAAAGCGGAATGGTTCTTTGGCACTGCAATTGTCGTTTTTTTTACATTGAAACAGAAGAAAAAAAAGAAGGATGATGTGGAAGAATCTCAATGGAATTCAGCCTTTCTATTCATCTTTTTCACCAGTACTGAACAAGATCCATTGATAACCAATAATGAATTATCAGTTAATCGGAAAATAATATCAAATCAGCATAGTATTGGTTTCTTATACAGAGTTTGCATAATCATAATAAAAAGATAAAGATCACATACACAATAATAACAAATAAAACGGTCATGATTCCATAGAAGAAAGGATTTCTATACCAATTCTGTATAAAGTTAATTACTTTTGAGCCTTTTTTCTGACTAACAATAGCCATAATTTTATCGTGAAGATGCTGAGGAATCTGTTGCTCTTCAAGATCTGCAATCTCATGGCATATATTGCGAATATCCTCTACAAATTCACTGCATTGGCTGCATTCTTCAAGATGAATCAAGAGCTCATCATCAGCATTATCCAATGCACAACCGGTAAGAATTTCTTCGGATGGATGGCAATCAGCTGTATAATTCATATTTCCTTCCTTATCAATTTTTCCCTCAACTTTTTCAGAGCCCTGAAAGCCCTGACTCTGACCAGGTTCTCTGACATTTCCATCATTTCACCGATCTCTTTATAAGTATACCCTATTTTCAGATGCAGATATAAAATGCTCCGTTCTTTTTCGGGTAACTCAGAAAGCTCTTTCCAGGTAAAATGTGCATCCGGGTCGGTAGGTGGCTGGTAATACTCATCCTGATAATACGTTCTGAAACGGCTGTAACGAGTAACTTTTCTAAAATGATCCAGAGTAGCATTTCTTGCAACAGTAAAAAGCCAGCGCTCAAGTTCAATCTCAGAGGATGGTACATTCTGGCTCTTCCAGATATTTACAAAGACATTCTGCAGAATATCATCGGAAGCAGCACGATGACGGGTTAACCATATAATAAAGCCATATAGACGCTGTCCATATTCTTTATAAATTTTTTTAAAATCAGCCTCTGTCACTCAAGTACCTCCCGACAGGAGAGAACAATAGAAACCATCTATTCAGATAAACGCATGAAATCAGCCAAATATTACACCGAAGAGATCATTTGTTTCAAGGGAAAACCGATTCTATCACCGAGATTATTATTTGTTGAGGAATATCTGCTCTGATTACTGAAGTACCCGGAATCGAAGGAAGTACAAATTTGATTTTGCCCGAGGCCACTTTTTTATCAGAAAACATGTTTTCATATAAAACCTGAGGCTGCGGCTTTTCTGGCAATGTGGGCATTTTCATTCGTAAAATCAGGGAATCATAGGCCTGCATATCCGAAGCAGCGATCAGTCCAACCCTCTTTGAAGTCTCAACAGCACATCGAATGCCCCAGTAAACCGCTTCACCATGCAGGATTTCCGAAAAATTGAAATATTTCTCCAGACTGTGTGCAAATGTATGGCCCAGATTCAATAATGCACGATCACCGGTAGTTTCAAACTGATCCTGCTCAACTATCTGCGCTTTTATAGCGATACTTCTCTGAATCCCTTCACGCAGTGGTGAAGCATCTCTCCTGAGTATTGCATCATGATTTGCAGTAATAAAGCTGAACATGTCCCGTCCACCAATAAAACCATATTTAAACAGCTCAGCGTACCCGCATAGAAACTCCCTATCCGATAATGTCACAAGGAAAGAGGTATCTGCAAAAACCAGTCTGGGATGATGAAATGCTCCGATAAGATTTTTTCCTGTACAATGATCAACGGCAGTTTTTCCCCCGACGCTGGAATCTACCATAGCTAATAAGGTAGTTGGGACCTGAATATATCGTACACCTCTGAGAAACGTGGCAGCAGCAAAACCGGTGATATCTCCAACAACTCCCCCACCAAAAGCAATAATTACGCTGGATCTTTCCAGTTTTGACTGAAGCAGAAAATCTAAAATTGAGCTCCATGTCTGAAGCGTTTTGTAGGACTCGCCATCGGGTATGGTGAAGATCACCAGATCCAATTCCACTTTCCACCTATTAAGCAGATCTGCATAAAGACTATACAGCGTGGTGTTGGTAATCAGGGCAAACCGGCATCCCTTGAACAATTGCTTGACCCGTTGTGGAAATGAGGATGCGGCCTTATGCTCAAGTTCGATGTAATAGGAATTTTCACCAAGATTTACCGGAATATTCATTTTATAAACCTTTAGTCTAAGATGGTAATGTCTGCACCAATATTTCTGAAATCATTGACAAAGCCAGGATAGGTGACATTAGCGGCTTGTGCTGTTTCTATCACCGTTTCGCCATCTGCCATCATTGCTGCAATAGCCAAAGCCATAACCACACGATGATCATCATGTCCATTAACCACCGCACCTTTCAGTCTACTTTGACGTACAATCAGCCCGTCAGGCAGTTCTTCAATGTCAGCTCCCATTTTCGACAGCTCCTCATGCATTACAGCAATACGGTCGGTTTCTTTTATCCGGGCCTGAGCAACATTTACAAATCTGGTTTCCCCCTGTGCGGCACAAGCCATCACAGAGAGTGCGGGAAGCGCATCCGGCATGCTGTTCAAATCGATAATCTGTCCTTCTAAAGGATTCCCCTGAGTAACGGTTACACCATTCTCATTTATCAGGACACCAGCCCCCACCGTCCTGAGGATGTCAAAAACGCCTTTATCTCCCTGAGTATCGCTGAAATCAAGACCGGTAAGAGTGACACCTTTTCCTGTAACTGCAGCTCCGACTGCGGCAAATGTTGCAGAAGAAAAATCAGCAGGAACAACCATATCGAAAGGTTTGTAGCATTGATCACCAGGAATTTTAAACTCTGTAAAATCAGGTTTGTATTCAAACTCTATCCCCTGTCTATTAAGCCACCAAAGAGTAAGCTGCACATATGGAATCTCATGAAGATTATAGACAGAACAGAGTGTGGAGCCATTTCTGATCAAGGGAGAAGTCAGCAGAATACTGGAAAGAAACTGGGAGGAGACTCCGTTAATTCTGGTTTTACCACCAGTAAGTGGCCCCTGGATAATAAAGGGTAAATCAGAAGAGGGCTGTTCAAGGTTGTAAGTAGCCCCAAGCTCTGAGAGCGCTTCAAGGATCGGTTTAAAAGGACGGGAACGTAAAGATGCATCTCCATCAAACCGCCTTTTCCGTGATCCCAGTGCTGCAGCCGATGCGAAAAGATTAGTACCAGTTCCGGAGTTACCCAAATCAAGGAATTCTTCTCCTTTATTGTGATCCGTCCCGATGCCAGTTATTTCTAAACCATCGTCGATTAGCTGGACTTCAGCACCTAAACTTTTAGCAGCACAAAGCGCAGAATGGCCATCTCCGGTGAGCAGCGGTTTTCGGATAACCGACTTACCCTGAGCCAGAGTAGCTATCAATAAAGCTCTGATAGTATGAGACTTTGAAGGTGGAATAGAAATTGTTCCAGCCAGACTCGATCGGCGAATGCTCCATTTCATAAATTACTCCTTCGCCTTTCAATCATACCAATTCTTTTGTAACTTACCAAGATAGAATCCCTGATAATCACTTCGCATGAAGAAAAGCATTCAGGTGGGCCAGTTCTCTTATTTTATATCTGAAGCCGGTTTGCTTCAGGTTATGATAGTCATTTTAATAACAGTCGCTGTAGTTCTGAAATGTCGAAAATCTCTTCCGGCACATCTTTGCCTGTCCAAAGTTTAAAGGAAGCCAGACCCTGAAAAAGCAACATGCGAAGTCCATTCTGAACAGCACATCCAATTGCTTGCGCATCCTGCAGGAGTTTGGTTTTCAAAGGATTATAAATGGCATCGAAAACCACCATGTCTTTATGCAGATATTTTTCAGGTATTGGTGAGCTATTTACATCAGGGTGCATCCCAACACAGGTACAATTCACCAGAAGTGTACATTGCTGCATAACATCATCAAGCTCAGACTCCTCCAATGAACATGCACCAGCAGAGAATCCGGTTTTTTCTGTGACTTCTGAAGCAAGAGACAAAATTCTGGTTTTATTGCGGCCAACGATTGTCAATGATGTCACTTCTTTTTCCATAGCAAGTGCCAGAGATAAAGTCCTTGCAGTTCCTCCGTTACCCAGAATAACCACCTGTTTGTTTTTCAGCTCGCAACCCATGGAATGCAAAGCGCGTTTGAAACCCTCATGATCGGTTGTTGTTCCGCATAACCTGCCTTCATCAAAATAAAGGGTGTTTACTGTTCCGGTGATTTTAGACAAATCAGAGAGTGAGTCACAATAATTAACTACACGGGTTTTATATGGAATAGTAACATTTGCTCCTGCAAAGCCACACCCGCGAAGGGTAAAAAGTACAGAGGAGAGGGCTGATGGTTTAACCGCTACAGGAATATAGACATAAGGGAGGCCTAGAATACGGAAAGCATGATTATGAATCTGTGGTGAAATAGAGTGTGCTACCGGGTTACCCAGCAGACAGACCACCCGTGAACTTCCGCGAATATGTGAATCCATGCTCATAATGTCCCGTCACCCAAAAATGCTTTGACCCGGTTTCTTCCACTGTTTTTAGCCCTGTAAAGAGCCACATCCGCCTCCTCTATCATATCCTGCGGCGATTTGATATCTTCACGATATGAAGTCACACCCAATGATGCTGACAATCGCCCATGAGGAAGAGTCTGCTCATTAACAAAACGATAATCAAAAATAGCCTGCCGTATGTTTTCTGCCGTTTTTAAAGCCAGATTGAGCGGTTGAGAAGGCAAAAGAATCGAAAACTCCTCTCCCCCATACCTGCAAACCGTATCATCCTGGCTACAAACCGCATGAAGAATTCGCACTGTTTCTATCAAAGCTATATCACCCTGGATATGACCATTAAGATCATTATAAATTTTAAAATGATCCAGATCTAACATTATCATCGAAAAGACTCTACCCATTGTGCGGGCCTGAACGAAAAGCCTTCTGAATTCATCATCAAAAAAATGCCTGTTGTATGCCTTGGTTAAATCATCAGTCAAAGCACGACTGGCGGTGTCCAGGTACTCATGTGCACTGATTATTTTGGGGTTAGTCATTTTCTTTTTAATATTGGTATAATAATCAAGAACTGCTATATGAATCCCCACATTTCTTCCCAGTTTTTCACTCAAAATGTATTTATGCTTGAGAATCTCTTTCCAGTCTCTTTTAGCTTCATCTTCCGGCAACCGAATCTGGATAAGGGCAAATATCAGATCACGATAATAGGATCCTGGTTTTTTACCGATCGAATCCAGCAGATACTCATCGTCCTGGATATGATCGACTATATCCCCACTGACAATCTCGATAACCTTATGATCGGTGAGTTTCTTAAGATTATCAATGTCTTCTATATTAAGATTAGTGTCTTCCAGTTCACTCAGATGCGTTTCTTCGTTTAAGTTGGGATTTTCCATATCTCATTCCAGTTAAAAAAACAATTTATATCCTATTGAATACGGTTATGAAGCGATATTGTTCTCATAGGATTGCAGTCGCATCGATTAATTGAAAATAGTTTGTGAAAGAAATAACTCTGCATAAATTTTTTCTTGCATACAGACAGGCACTGTTTTATTATTACTGTAATGAATAAAGTATTGCTAAACCAAATCGGCCGCATGCTGAAAATTTATCGAGAGAAAACCGGCCGAAATCAGGGGGAGATCGCGACTCAGGCAGGTATCTCCATAAGTATGCTTAGCCAGATTGAGCGGGGAATGGTATCGCCATCTATAGATACCCTGGTGATGGTCTGTCAGGCACTTGATCTGGACCCTGCAGATCTGTTTAAGAAACTTTCTAATGACCGCCAGGTTAGAATTCACCATCATGGTGAGCGATTAACTATGCTAAATGATGGGGTCGGGTATGAACAACTGATGAGTATTTCCCGAGGGGTTTATCAGATGGAATTATTTCTTCTGGTTATAGCTCCCGGGCATAAGACTACCCTCAGCGGTAAAGGTCACGAAGGTGTGGAGATTGGCTATGTTCTTGAAGGCAGTGCGATCTTGAATATCGGTGGAATTGATTATCCGCTCCGGGAAGGGGATAGCATGTCTTTCAGTTCTCACCTTCCCCACCAGCTAAGTAATCAAGGAACAGTGACCTTCAAATCAGTATGGAGCATATCACCACCACATGTGGATTATTTGCATACAGGGGAAAAAGAAAAGAAAAGCGACTGACCCGGCAGGGGGCAGTTCTGAAGTTTATAAAGAAAGGAATTTTATGGGTAAGACTATCACGGAGAAGATCTTTGAAGCTCATCTCAAAGACGAACCATTCGAGGGAACCAAGGTATTATCTCTCGATGTGGTCATGTGCCATGAGATCACCACACCGGTTGCCATTGCCGATCTGGTATGGCGAGGAAAAGATCGTGTGTTCGATCCAAGTAAAATTAAAGCAGTGATTGATCATGTTACTCCGTCGAAAGACTCAAAAAGTGCTACTCAGGCGAAGATACTTCGTGAATGGGCATTTCGTAACGGAATAAAGGATTTTTTTGACATTGGGTACAATGGGGTATGCCACGCACTTTTTCCAGAGAAAGGTTTTATCAGGCCTGGATACACGGTAATTATGGGTGACAGCCACACCTGTACTCATGGAGCTTTCGGTGCATTTGCTGCAGGTGTAGGGACAACGGATCTGGAAGTTGGCATTCTCAAAGGGGTATGTGCCTTTCGTCAGCCTAAAACTATACTGGTAAAACTTGAAGGAAAGCTTTCCAAAGGTGTATATGCAAAAGATGTAATTCTTGAGGTGATAAGGCAATTGACCGTAAATGGGGCTACAGATCATGTCATTGAATTCAGTGGTGAAGTCGTGGACAAAATGTCCATGGAAGAGCGCATGACTCTCTGTAATATGGCCATTGAAGCAGGTGGAACCTCTGGATTGTGTATGCCGGATGCTACTACAGTGGATTATCTGTGGCCTTTTATTAAAGATGAATATCAGAACAGGACTGAAGCAATCAAGGCATTCAGCAAATGGCATTCTGATCCGGATGCAGAATATAGCCGTAAATTGATTATCGATGTGTCAGATCTCGAACCGGTAGCTACTGTAGGGTATAAACCCGATCAGGTAAAGAAATTATCAGAACTTTCCGGAGTTAAAATCAATCAGGTATACATTGGCAGTTGCACCAATGGAAGACTTTCCGATCTTCGCTATGCTGCAGCAATAATTAAAGGAACCAGGCTGGCTGCTGGTGTACGCGGGATTGTAAGTCCGGCAACACCTGAGATTTTTGCTCAGGCAATGCAGGAAGGATTACTCAAAATTTTCATGGATGCAGGGTATTGTGTAACAAATCCCACATGCGGAGCCTGTCTGGGAATGTCAAATGGTGTTTTGGCTGAAGGTGAAGTATGCGTATCAACCACAAACCGTAACTTTAATGGTCGAATGGGAAAGGGAGGGATGGTTCATCTTGCCAGTCCGGCAACTGCAGCGGCAAGTGGAATCACCGGAACTCTCACTGATCCACGAAAATTTCTGAAATAAATTGGAAGCAGAAAGGAGAAATAATATGAAAGCATTTGGGGGTCCAGTGCTTTTTCTGGATAGAGCAGACATTAACACTGATGAAATAATTCCTGCAAAATATTTGACAGAGGTAAGCAAGGAAGCGCTCAAGCCATACCTTCTGGAAGATTTAAAATTGGATGGTTTCAAGGCAGATGGTAACTGGCGGGGTACGGCTAAAGTCATAGTCAGCAGGGCCAATTTTGGCTGTGGTTCTTCACGCGAACATGCTCCATGGGCACTGGAGGTAAATGATATTACCTGTATTATTGCCCAAAATTTCGCCAGGATCTTTCGCCAAAACATGTTTAATGGTGGAATGCTGGCAATTGAGCTGCCAGAGCATATAATAAATGAGCTGTTCTCTTTTTCCAGCCAACCGGATGTCATCTGCGATATCGATACAGAAGCAAAAAAACTTTTGTTCAGTTGGGCTGGTGGGAAAAAGGAATATTCTTATTCGCTCAGTGAATTCGATGACGCACTGGTTAAAGCTGGGGGATGGGTCGAGTTCGCAGATTCCCGTTACTGAATCTTTGGAGATGCCTGATTTTATTTCAGGATCTCCTTTTAACCAGACATAATATGGATCAGACTAAAACTGGCATACATTTTGTCAGGTTAAGTTATATATGTCTGGTTTATATCTATTCGAATGCTGTCTGAAAAAAGCTCGATTCATTGTTTCTTTTCTTTTCGTTTTACTGACCATCACAATTTCTTTCGCAGAAAAAAGTAGAGAAGGATGGCTTAGCGGGTTTTCTTTCTCATTTTTGCCAACCCATGATCCTTCAGATTTTTCATATTATGAGGTTCAAGGTGTTTATCTGAGTAAACTGGTGAGTCGCAAAGAAATTATCAGTCTTGTGGCCGGTTTTGGAGGAGCAATGGGGCTTTTGCGGCACAAAAAAGAATACTCTTTTTTTATTAATGCGAAATTTGAGGTAGGCCCGTCCTTATACAAGGACATATTTATGATTGTACTTTCTACCGGCCCGGCAGTAATCACCAGATTCCGTTTCAGCAATCATGATTTTGGGGGGCCATTATCGTTTTTTAGCTCTGTTGGATTAAATTTTCTCCCATTGTGGAGAATAAGTGTTGCATATCGTTTACAGCACATGTCAAATGCTAATCTTTTCAGAACCAACCATCGGTTAAATCTTCACATTATAGAGTTGAATTATCATTTTTAGATGATTTGCGGGCATGATTTGGTGAATTTTCACCATGATGAGGGCAGTTCAAAGTCAGTAGACAGTCATAAAACGAAAAGTACTTTGAACTGCCCTTTTATTTTGTTAGTCTGAATTATATCTATCTATACTCATAACTTTTAGAATAATGACCTCTACTGCCAAAACGGCTTCCATTTTGGCGTTCCAGAGCATAATCCACTCTGAGCACTCTTCCTTCAAATTCGGTGCCATTAAGCTGCTCGACAATGCCATCGACATTTTCCATCTCCACAAAACAGAAGCCGCGAGATCTGCCGGTTATCTGGTCTGTCGGTATTTTAACGGACAGAACTTCACCGAATTGAGAGAAAAGATCTTTGACAGACTCTTCACTGCTTGAAAATGCCAGATTTCCGACATAGATTTTTTTAGACATAATGTCTCCTCGTAAGTTAAGGTGTTAAAGATGCGTATGTGTGTTGATAATGAATTTTTCAACCTGCTTCGTAAATAGCCGAGTCAAATTAATTCTTCTCAACGACAGTTAATATATTGCCTGATGTAATCTTACATATATACTGTAACTTATTTATTTGGCAATTACTACTCCCTTTTTATCAAAATAGTATAATCTATTAAAAAGCCCCTTCTTTGTGATTTGTTAAGAGCAACTGATAGAATCCATAAAATTTATTTGAAGGAAGTCATATTAATCCTTCTAAGCTCCTTGCTCCATCTTCCATTTGGATATTTTTCTACATATATTTTTCTCATTTTTTCAGCAGTATTTTGGTCATGAGTCAAAAGACTAAGCTGGATTGTCCAATATATTGCATCTTCTTCATATTTACCCTTTTGGTAATTCCGAATATATTGTTTATACAGATCAAGGGCAACTTTTTCCTTGCGTAACTGCTCACGGACAATGGTTGCCAATAAGTAGCTATAATACTCGTTTCTGGCATTGTGAGGATATTTTTTTATGTAGTTTTCCATTCCGGAAACCGCTTGCTGGTAGTTTTTTAACAGTAATTGAAGATCTATCTCCTCTGAGGCCATATCATCACTCATGTTGCCATCAGGAAACAATCGATGGTAGTTCTTCACCAGCGACAACCTTTTTTCCGGTAAGGAATTCAAATACTCCTTGTGCAGAAAATAACTTTGTATCCATGCATCTTCCCGTTGGTTCATTCTGAAAGGGTTTCCTTCAATTATCAGATCGAGCACGTTCAATGCTGTTTTGTATTTGAAAACCGATACATTATATTGTGAGACTCTTATTAACAATTTAAATGCACTGTCTATAGTTTCGGTATTCTTAAGCTTCGCAATGCATTTTGCAGCATGGGGAAATTCATCATTTTCTATTTGTACTTTCAAGGCAGAAATCAAATCTGTTTCACCGTGCGATTCAAATGCCATGGTTTCTTTGTTGCAAACATTAAGGCTTGATGATTCTTTTTCAGGATTTTTTTCGGAATTATGCTCAGCAGATAAGAAAAAATCTTGACTCCAAAGTATTCGCTTTTCAATTTTATTGTTTTTAAACACCTGATTTATATCCGATTCAATCAGATGCTTCGTTCTCTCTGAAATTTCTTTTCTGCCTTTACTGGTCCAGCTCCAACCTTTCTCTACAATTAAATCTGTACCAAATCGATCCTGTACACGTACCTTGCCCTGATATACATGCAAGACAGATCCATTGATCGAATCAGTGTAAATAGAAAAGAATGTACCTATTTGAGTAAATAAAGCCTGGTTTGTTTTTATAATTACTGTATCCGTTCCGCTTCCGGTGACATTAACCGATAGCAACCCATTATTAAGAGAGATAGCTGTTTTGACCGAATCAGCCCGATCCACCTTTATGCTTGTACTTTCAAACATTAAAACCCTGGCCCGTGTACCTGCTGCAAGAAGCAGCTGAGATTTTGTATTGGTGGCAATCATTTCTTTTGTTGTCATTAAAGATTCGGTGCTTTTGCCTGGATCTCCTGCTAAAGAAAGAATTTTAATTCGCTCATTTTGATGTTTTTCAATTGGATTTGATCGAATTATAATACTGCGCTTAAAATTGAGGTACATATAAATAAAAGGAGGAATACTGCATAAAAGTATCAGTGCAGCAATTGCATACAAACGGGTTTTCTGAAATTGTAAAAATGATGATTTTTTTTCTTGAAACTGCACTTCCTTTGCACGCCTGATGATCTGCTCTGTCGCCATGGTAATATCGTTTTGATCTAATACCAGGCGTGAGAATCCCTTTTCCAGTATTGAATTTATCTGATGCTCATGCTTTTGCATAATCTTCCAATACCAATTGCGCTATCAGTTTATGCAGTTTTTTTTCTGCTCTTTTTATTTTTCTTCTGACTGTATATTCAGGTATTTTTTCGATTTCAGCAATTTCATTTGTTTTCAACTCTGCAATATGGGATAAAATGAGAAATATACGGTCATTAGCATTGATTTTTTTTAATGCTTCGTTTACATACTTAATCGATTCGGAATTCTTGGTATCAAGTTTGTGTTCTCCTTCTCCATACCAGAAATCCACCTTTCCTCCGGTAACAGCCTTCAATTCACTGTTTTTTTTCCTATATAAAGAACGGCAGTTGTTCGAAGTTACCCGGCAAAGCCAATGAACAAATGGTTGCTCCATCTGTTTTATGTTTTCATGATCCAAATACAATTTGAGGAAAACCTCCTGAGCATTATCCCTGGCAAGCTGCATATCAGAAAAAAAACGATAGCCGATGTTAACTACCAGTTCATAATGCCGTCTGACCAGTTCTGAAAAACAAAACTCTTTTTCGATGTATAAATTCTGCACCAGCTCCCAGTCTTCAAGAACCCTTATGCATTCAGACTTTTCAACCGTATCTCTTCGCATATATTAGCAAAAACTTGCTCTACTTAATTATCCTGATAATTATTTTCAAAGCGCCTCGAAAATGTTTCATCTATATAACGCTTCCAAACAATTTAATGAACATTTTTTTTTAGGACAAATAAAACAAACTTTTTTTCTCTATATTTCTGAACATGGTGATTTATTTATCAGGTTCATAAACACATCGGCATCCTAAATCCTCTTTACGCAATGTGGGATCTGAAGAGAAACGATAGGTAACTGTAAGCTCTTCAAGATAGTTTTTAAAGCTTCCACCTCGATAACTTTTCCGTAACCCAAATTCAGTCGATTCATTAGGTTTATTTGCATCATTTGAGTACCAGTCGTAGCACCATTCGCTCACATTCCCAACCATATCAAATAAACCGTAAAAAGAGATCCCACTGGCATAATTACCTACAGGTGCACTATATCTTGCTCCATCAAATGTATACCCGGAATCGTCAGAATCAACATATCCCACCACATAATTAGCCCGATAGTAAACAGGTGGTTTTTGATTCTCATATGGATCATTTCCCCAGGGGTATATTCGCTTATCTGTTCCCCTTGCTGCCTTTTCCCATTGTGCCTCTGAAGGTAACTGCCCACCAACCCATCTGCAGAATGCATCTGCATCGTTCCAATTAATCCATACTACAGGATGAAATCTCCATGTAGAATCCAGTGAAAAGCCATTTTCAGTTTGATTAATACCGATTTTCTTTAGATCAGTATGATATCGGTCTGCATTACCGCTGTTAAGAAATGAAACATATCTCTCCACAGTAACCTCATAGCGATCAATCAGAAAAGCTTCAACAGTTACTTCACGCTGAGGTCCTTCGTTCATTGGAACCCCAACACCATGACGCCCCATTATAAAGCTTCCTCCTGGAATATATACAAGGTCCTGTTCAATGGTCACTCTGTTCACGCCAGATACAATATTGCTTTCTGATTGCTTATTCAATTTGTCTACTGTTTTAATACAATAATAATACCGGGTTGCAGCTTCGTCTATGGTAGTATCCAGCCAATTGGTATCAGATCTGTTGTAAATCGTAAAAACAGAATCAAATCGAACAGAATCCACACTTCGATAAATTGTGTAACAGAAGAAATCGGAATCATTGTTTTTCTCCCAAATAATACGCAGATTAATGAAGAAATCAGCCTTTACTGTGATTATCCGTGACGGGAATGGAGAAAGATTACCCATAGTGATACGCAATTCATTACCTGTACTGACATGGCTATCTGTAGAAACCACATGTAATGTATATAGGTATATATCATTTTCTTTTACATTATAATCAATGAAAAAAGTATCTTTGCGATCAAAAAATTGAGTAATCGTATCGTTTCTTTTTGAATAAACATCATGTCGGATTAACCTGTAATAAGAAAACTTTTCAGCATTGCAGGTAAACCAGACCAGATGCACCTGATCTGAATCGCCAAAAGTGCTATTAGTATCCCATTGCACAGGCACAGGATATCGACTTTCCAGAAAAACAGTTGTATCTCTTCCTTCTCTGTATAGAGAAAGGAAAAAGGGCTGAGATAAACGATGTGTGGTAGAATTAATATATCTGACATGGATGGTTATTTTATTCTCGGCAAGGTTTTCTTTTATTCTGATTAAAGCATTACCATTGCTGTCAATTTCTACAGAATCAGTGATTTGTTGATAACTGTAGACTAAACTGGCATTACCAATCTTTTCATTGGTGAATTTATCCATAAGGTAAACTGTACAACTGAACTCTGGTATTACAAAATTCGGGTTAGCCGGATCGTAGGGATTGTCTCTTTGAAGGCAGCCGTATAAAAAAATGCTTATTGCAAACATTATTACTGCAGCATATTTTCTAATAATCATCTGGGAACCATTTATAGAATCATTTTGAAAAACATACCGCAAATTGTCACACCAGCTGTGGCAAAGAGAGTATTTCTTGCGACATTCCAACTAACCGCCCTGTGGTATAAACGGTTGAAGTCAGAGGGAGGTAGTGCTGTACGATATTTTCTCATAGAACGTCCTTGAAAATAATGGCAACCACAACCAGCTCCCGCACACAGCAATGATACCGTCAAAAGCCTTAGCACAGTCCTCTTATCTTTTATATGAGCCGAATCACTCCTTCCCAGAGTAATATCATATTGATAAGTGTTTCCGCTTATAAAGCTAACTGGAATTTTTATTGGAGAAAATGTCATTTTTGTTAATTCCAAAATGAAAGTACCAGGCTGAACCATCCCTTCAAATGGGGTTAAACCGATCTCTTTGTTATCCAATAGTACAGTTGCATTACCAGGTATAGTAGATATTATCAGATGTGCCATTGTTGTTCGTTGAAGCCAGATGAGAAGTTTGGATCGCAATATGTTTGCGATATCTTCGTTTTTCTCATCACCTTTTATCATCAGATCAATATGAGAGGTTGTCGCCTGGGACATATCAAACAGCTTTAAAGTGATGTTTATACCATAATCAGAAGTATCAATACTTCCCCAAAGAATATATTCTGCATTCAGATTACGCGCCCTGATTATTGCAGATTCATCAAGAACTGTATCTAATAAAATCAAAGTATCTAAAATCGTTTCAGGGGAAAATGGATGGTTTTCAAGTGTTTCATGAAGCAATATGTTTAATTCGTCATATTCGCTATTAGTAGTTTTATTACTTATAACTCCAAGAACCATTACGGTTTCTTTATTAGTCTGGCCATATATAGAAAATATTGAAAGAAGAAAGATAGTCAAAAAAGGAAATGCTTTTTGAAACCGGGAAGAATGAACCATTAATGATCCAAAGTTAATTCAAAAAATAGTTTTATCTTCAAAGATGTTTTACTTATTAAATATAGTATACTTTCTATCTACAAGCAATTAAAGAGTGTTAAATATACTTGATTCTAAATCAGATGATTCAGGTCGAGAATTGATTAATTCCTATTTTTTCTGTTGGCAAACGATCTTTGTGGTATACAAATCATATCAGGATAATTCCAAAGCAGATTTGTAGGGCTATACATACTGAAGAAGGAGTCTGCCCATTTTCACAACTTTGCAGGGGCAGACTCCTTTTATGTACAGGGGTATCAATGCAAAATGAGAGCAGCTAATTATATATTTTCACCTGACGTTTAACCACGCCGGTCCTGATATCATAACGGATTATTACATTGGAAGTGGAATTATTATTTTTTGAATAATGATTATTTTGAATCTTTCTGCCCCGGATATCAACCAGAATCGATTTGCTGTTACCATTTTTAGTGCTGTGTAACTTTTCCGAGGGCCTGTTCTTTTTTATGTCATTTATGTACTCTATAGACTCAGGTGGAAACTTAAGAGAAAATTCAGTGATGCATCTTACCCAATTGAAACTCCCCGAAGAATCCGGTGTCATTTCGCTACTGGTAAGCGTATCCCATTTTGTCCAATAAATGTCTGACTTGAAGCTGTCCGCAAATGCAGCCGAAATCATATTTCGGTCTACTTTATTAATTTGAACTATCCCCACAAGGTTAAGCCATTCAAGTTCTTTTGTTATGCAAGAGTCCGCCTTAAAGGCATCAATGTTTAATCCAGAACTGTCTATAATAAAATTTATTCCAGCAGAAGCAACTTCGATTAATACATAATTGTTATAGTGGCTTCTGTAGTAATAAACATTTTCCGAGTTAGTCATTATGATATTAGTATCGTTTGTACTTCCTGTTAAATAATTAATACCTTCATCACCGATGATTTCGAACAATGAAAGATCTACTGCATAATTTAAATCATATTTAAAAATCACACTGAACACATAATCAGGATTCTTACATGCATATATCTTTGAAAAGGAAGCGATCATTAACAATATAGTAATTACTTTTTTAATCATAGCTTCTCCCTGCAGTGAAATACATTCCTCTCATTTCTATTCTCATAACGCTTCTGATAGTAAAAATGAACACATTTATTTCACTTTTTAGATTTCTGCCGAAATAAGTCAAAGAGCAGCTACTTACTATAATTTTTTGAATAACTGGTTATCCTCCCCAAACAGATAACCAGTTTTTATAAATGCGGTATGAGATTCTCAAAACTCCCAGGAGAAAAATCTCAACACCTCAGTGCCAACCAAACTATATCAATCACGGAGTTGTTCCCCAAATCAGAGAATTATTAATAAAACCAGCAACTTTCTGCCAATCCCAAAAGTTGGTAAAAGTGCTAAATGAGAAGTCATTGGACTGGTCATAATTTGTCCAGTTTAATTTGTTGAAACGGGTCTGACATTCAACATATTCTCCAGGTATTAAAACTCCGGCATCCGAATCGAAGGATATGTTTAGAATGTGATTAACATCTAGAGATTCTATAGTAGCATTCACTTTGGAAGTGATATCTCTTCCTGAAGGAAGGATTCCAGACCAGTGGACATGAGTTTCTTCTCTTTGAGCAGCTCCCTCATAAGTATAAAAATATTTTGCAGTTACGCTGGCAAGATCGATATCAGTAGTTCCTGTGTTAATAATTCTTAAATTCACCGAAACAGAATTTGTCAGTGCCAAAGGATGATAGGTCATGAACTGAATTTTGATATTTCCTTGTGGTATAGGAGCTGGCGGCAAAACGTTAATGGAGGGATCTCCGAAGATTTGCCAGGTCAGAAACGTAGTCTCTCCAGAGGTTCCGTATTTGTCGATCATTGCAATAGAACTGTTATAGCATAAGGCTCCGAAGGTAGCATTCTGTTCAGTGGTTAACAGTCTGTTGAATTCATCCTGTGCTTCCATAGGAGGTATGAATAATTGTTTTACACTTGAACCATAGATTCCGATTGCCCCCGTAGGATTATTGGTAAGATTATTCTTAGCCCTCAGCCATGCTTCGCAAAAGCATGTTCTGTCAATAAAATTGCCCACCAGACATCCAACAGAAAAAATAAAAGGTAATTTGTTATCATTTGAAAGGGCATTTACGTCAGAAATGGAAAACCCTGATGTGGCCCATTTATCATTACTTCCATGGCCGATATAATTTATCAGAGATACTCCATTATTTATGCTAGCTATTATCATATCAGGAGTTGGATTATTTGGAGCATCAGCACCACCTCGTGAACCTTCATAGAATTCATCCACATGAACATAATGCCAGTTCAACAGATCTGTTCTGATATTTCTCATATGCTCCCAGTCATATTCCCCATCATCACCAGCACCACTTGAGGAGGCAATACCGATTGCGTTGTGAAATGATGGATCTTCTTTATTGTAATTGATTGATCGTTGTACCATGGTGATCACCTGGTCGTCGGTTTCGGCAGAAAATCTTCCGATAATTATGTCCGGGTAGTTATCTGATCCTGAAACCAATGAATAAGTAGGATCAGACCCTCCCCCCGAAACTATAAATGTTGGTATCTGAGCATTATCTCCTACCAATAGTACAAAAGTTAAAGAATTATCGTTATCATAGTAATTCTGGATGAAATTTTTCACATCAGCTGCAGTTGTACCTATACTATCCATACTCACAAGCTCTGTATTCAGTCCGATAGAGTTTTTGTGCAATACAAATGGCTGCATCTCATCAACGAAGTCATTGTATGCAATTACCAGCATTTTACCTGCGTCTGCAACCGCCCTTTTATTGCTTTTCTGCTGAGCATAATTAAGAAAATGGTTTCGAAGAATGGGCTCAAAAAAACGATTGCTTTCATAACGATCTTTTTCATACGAATTTGCCCTGCTCTGTCCAGTATATTTAAATTCGATTACCATTTTTGTATATACTTTCAATGTACCTGAGAGTGGATTGTAACTGAAAGGGAAAAAATTGATTCTTACGCCACGCAAATCTCTGATAAGATATGGCTCACCAACCTCAAGCATATTTTCAGGGTAAAATTTATCTTCCTTATAAATCTGACCAAAAGTATACTCCACACCCTCCTGATCATCACCTCTCATCAAAAGCCCCTTAGAAGGAGCAACTTTCATAGAATAAGATTCATATTTCTGTTCTACTATATTATAAGAAATACATTTACCATGAGGAATGGTTATACTTCGGGATATTTTAGGAAGCTCTGGATTTCCCTTTTCCAGAATCAAAGATCCAATAGGTAGATCCAATAAATTGTATTCATCCCCATTAATGTTTATACTCTTTCTGTGAAAGGTTCCAAGCTGAATTTCTATTATACAACCACTGTCTGTAGAAGAAAGTACTGTGACCTGATTCACATTATGGCTTACTTTAATGGTTTCATAATTGGCAAAAACAGATCCGTTCAAAAAAACAACTAACAAAAAAGCTGCTATACTAAGTGTTTTTAAACATATGTTATTGATTTGATGGGTTCTCATTAAATATATCCTTTGCTAATTCAATTAAAATTAAACATTTACAGTTTTTCCATCCCTTGTTCCCAAACAGGTTAAATAGTCACATACATGCCCCCTTTTTAAAAGGTCTATAGAATAAATCCCTGTGCTTCGAATTGTAAAATAATACATACTTTTTTACCCTGTTCATAATTGACTCTTTTTGTCAACAGAAAATTTTTATTCCGTTTTTTTCCCAAAAATTAGTTTTTACTCAGAGGAATTTTATGTTACATTTCTAATACATGAATGATAGATAATCAGGTATTAATTCAATAGCGAAACTCTATAATACATAGAATTAAGATTATAAAAAGTCCTTTGGAATAAATTGCACAGTATTCTTTTGACTTGGTCAAAGAGCTGTAGATCCGAAAAGCAAAGTGGCCTGGAAATTAGAAGCATCTATCCAAAAAAAAGATTTGTTTCAGGTGTAATACAATACATTTTATCATCTATGTATCGATTTACACTTATCGATACATGAAACAATTGCATATTATTTGTTTTTAAACTGGTATGAGAATTGCCCGTATGATCAAAAAGTCATATTGATTCATTTTTATTTTTAGGGAGGAGACAGTATGATAAAGATAGGAATCATTATTGGAAGCACCAGACCCGGACGGGTTGGAGAAAAAGTAGGAAACTGGGTATATGATCAGGCGATTAAACGCAATGATGCTAATTTCGAAATTATTGATATTAAGGATTATAACCTGCCGTTATTAGATGAACCGGTTCCGGCAGCATACGGTCAATATACAAAAGAACACACTAAAACCTGGGCTGCCAAAATTGCATCAATGGATGGATTCGTGTTTATTACAGGTGAGTACAACCATTCAACTACCGGTGCTTTAAAAAATGCTATCGATTACCTTTACGCAGAATGGAACAATAAGTCTGCTGGGTTTGTGAGCTATGGAGCTTCTGGTGGTGTGAGAGCCGTAGAACATCTGCGACAGATCGCTGCAAACCTGCAGATTGCAGATGTAAGAGCGCAAGTCGAGCTCTCTTTATTTACCGATTTTGAAAACTTTACCGAATTCAAACCTGCAGCAAGACATGAAAAAGATCTTCATACCCTCCTGGATCAGGTCATCTCCTGGGGAGAAGCACTTAAACCTCTACATACTTAAGGGGAATATTCCCCTTAAGTGAAATAATTCCTCAGTAATCTCAAAATTTCAACTACAACTCATTTTCTTGTTTATATTACTGACATCCTTAATAAATAGTCCTACGACTATATTTTCATTCTATGATAATTCTTTGGTAATTTTCTTTTTAAGACCTGGGAGAAGAAATGAACCACCCTCTTATAAAACTTAGAATTTCAATTATTTCAGTTATTTTTCCATCTATCTTTTTTTTACCCACCAATTCTTTAGCCATTAACGTCATAATCGATCCTGAAATCAAAAATCAGACATTTGAGGGATGGGGTTCCAGTTTATGCTGGTGGGCAGTTCTTGCTGGAAAGTGGAGTGAACCTAACAGAAACCGATTAATCGATGCAATAGTTAATCCTGATACCGGCTTAGGATATAATATTTTTCGTTATAATATAGGAGGGGGAGACAACCCTTCGCACAATCATTTGTCTGAACCAAGGGCAGTTCCAGGTTTTAAAAAAAGCGAAACCGCTGAATATGACTGGTCCGCAGATCAGCATCAACGTAACATTCTTTTGGGAATCGCTTCACGTGGTGAAGACCTCATATTTGAAGCATTCTCCAATTCTCCACCCTGGTGGATGACTATCAGCGGTTGTGTCACAGGAAACACCAATGGTGCTGATAATCTCAAACCAACCTATTTTACCGCATTCGCCGATTATTTAACCACAGTCGTAAAACACTATAAAGATAACTGGGGAATAAATTTCAGAACTATTGCACCCTTTAATGAACCCTCTTCAGGATATTGGAAAATCAATGGAACACAGGAAGGCTGTGGATTTAAAAATAACCAATCTAAAATGATTAAAGAACTAGGTAAACAACTGATTGCCAAAGGACTTTTTGATCAAACAAAAGTAAGCTCTGCAGACGAAACATCTCTGTCTCATACCGTTAGTACTTTTAAATCTTATGATGACAGCACATTTCTCTACCTTTCTCAGATTAACTCACATTCCTATGGCGGATGGCAATCAAGAAAAGCAGTTGATTCTCTGGCTAAAACTCATAACAAAATATTATGGCAGTCCGAATCGGGTCCCTTGGGTAAGGGTGACGACAAAAGTGATATCACTATGTGGATGTCACATGTCATTATACAGGATCTAAGACTGATGAAACCTAATGCATGGCTCGACTGGCAGGTATGTGACCCAGTGGCTGACTGGATGTCTATCGAGCTTAATCATTCTACCCAGAGTTTCAGATACACTAAACGCTACTACATGCATGCCGCTTTCAGCAGATTCATAAGACCAGGATCTCAGATAATCTATAGCAGTGATACCAACTCTGTTGCTGCTTTGGTTCCTTCTACCGAGAATCTGGTAATAATACTCAGAAATAATGCAAATAGAAACACTCCTTACACCATTGATCTTTCCCGTTGCACAACATTGGGTACCAAGGCAGAAATTCATCAGTTTTCTCTCCCTGGAAGTCTTTCAAAACTCGATGATACTCAAATTAATGATAAAATGATCTCACTCAGCGCACCCGCACAAACTATTACCACCTGCGTCATACCAGGATCGACAACCGCTGCTGAAGAAAAAAAACACCGAACTGGTAAAGTCAGATTTACTTCTTTAAGTTTTTTCAATAACACTCTCAGATTTCAGACAACTCCCGGAACTCACCTTCAGATTAGCATTTTCAATAGCGAAGGAAAATTGTTATCAACCAGTCAATATAATGTCAGAGGTTTTTCGGAAAAGATTGATTTTAACCGTTACGCACTGGCAAATGGAATGTATCTGATAAAGATCAAACAGAACGAATCAGTCATTTTACACAAAATATTGTTCTCCAAATAAATTTGACATGCTCTGGGTTAATCTGCCGCTTTAACTATGGCTTTTCAGTTCATGTGTGAACGTTGTGGACACCGAATTTGCTTGAGTGGTAGACAACAGATTTTCAAACAGAAGTAGAAATGGAATTTCCAGTCGATTTAGGGATAAATCGACCGGAATTCCAATAAAACAGGACTAAAAGAGGGGTCTGTTTTGTTGTTTCAATGTTTCTAAAAAATCAACTTCATTATTAAGATTTATCGTTCGTTTTAAAACGAATTTTCTTAAAATGCAGAAACATTAAAATGAATCGACTATATCTGTTCAAAGAATCATTCCTGAGAAAATCAGGTCTTCATCTTAATCAGATACTGTTGAATGACATTTTACAACTGTCGTTCAACCTATATTGATAAGATATAAAAAATTGAGAAAAAGATAAATGCAAAAGGATTAACAATTTTGTATATATGATATATTAATATATCAGTAACCAAAACATTGCATATAGAAAGGAAGAGTAATATACATAATTAAAAAAAGGCACGAAGAATTTCTCGTGCCTCTGTAAAACTGAACAACAGTAATTTCCAATTATCTTAAAGACACACCCATTCCAGTATATATGTCTTTGTTGGCAGTACCTATCCGGAAGATATGACAGCCTGAGGGCAGCTTTGCCACGGTAGCCATACCATTCACAAAATTTAAAGGTATCCTGGAAATAAGCTTTCCAGATATTGAATAGGTGGAAAGAAAAAGTGATCTGCTCTCATCTGGTGTGGCAGTAAGCCTGATGGTCGATCCGCTCAATACAACGGAAATAGGATCAGGTTTTACCTTGGTAACCGGACGAATTGCATTTGGATCAGAAAAATCTTTAAGAATCTCCAAACTATCACGAGGATGCAGGTAAACTATCGCAGTATCCTCGTCCATAATTACCCGATATTTACCCTGATATCCCTCTAATGTAAAATCTCCTTTATCATCAGATTTGCCTGATATTTTAGTTCTCCACTCCGAACGCACATCCCGCCACCTTTTACCGGTTTCAGTTTCTTCCATAAGTGAATCTACAAAATAACAGGTCAAATCATCACGCCACATATGACGTTTAACCCATGTCCACATGACAATTCCACCCACATTTTTATTTGAAAAAGCAGTACGCATGAGTTCTTCTATCTTATCTGGACTCTGTCTGATATCAAACTTCCAATCAACTTCGGTGAACCATACTTCCCGGCCCAGCCCATCTACCAACTGCTTAACTCTGGCATTGAGATTATCTCTGGAACAGTTGTTTGGATAATTATCGAAATGCCCTTCCATACCGATTATATCAAATTTATCTTTGAAAGGGCTGCACCTGTCAATGTAGAGATTACAATCTGCCGAGGATCCTTCCAGACCATAATCGTTAATTGTGAATTTTGATTTTTTATCAATCTTTCTGGCCTCAGTAAGAATCCATTCGAATATGTTAGAATCTCCTGAATATTTTACCAGTGTTAAATCGTTATAAGCTGGTTTTGCACCACCAACACCAGGCGAAGAATACCCATGAATGATTTCATTAATAATATCCCAATGTACCACTCTGCCCAAACCATAGTTCATAGCAGTATCTATACGTTCTTTCATGGCTTCTTTAAACAAATCCTTGGTTGGCAGAGACCATGCCCATGGTGGTATCCAACAGGTATCTTCATTCCAGAAAAGGTTGTGTCCGCGCACTTTTATATCATTTCTTTCACAGAAGTTGAGAATAGTGTCTGCCTTCCACCATACCTGATCAAGTTTTTCATCACTATCCTGATAAACATAATCCCATTTCATCTCGTTTTCTGGTGTGCAGAACTCAAAGTACTTCAGAAAGGCATCTCCATAGCTTTGCTTACAACCTGGATCAGCAGCTATCGTATCATGCAAATACCAGTTCATAGCTCCACCGAACCCGAAATGGTTCCGTATTTGTTCTGCTTTAACATTGGTATTGGGCTTTTTTACATTGAACTTGGCAGTACTTTTTCGATGACTGTAGTCGTATTGCGCAGATACACTGCTGGCAGCAACCACAAACGTGACTGCCACTAAAACCGACCTGATTTTTCCTGGTGACATAAACAACCTCCCACATTATAGATAATATTTTATGAATATAATAAAGCTATGCAATACTTCTTTGGTTTATTTTTCCAGATCCAAATTTCATTTTCCAATAGCCACAGCCCAGCTCCTGGTGAAGAGATGAAGTAAATCTCTTTCTACAGGGCATCCGATTATACCCTTCATACCAAGTTAACGGATAATGTTATTGCCAGACCATCTTCTTTACTGGTTCATGAACAAATTCAACTGATTCAATCTCATTTTCTCAAACCCTGCGGTGTAATAGGTGGTCGTAAATCTTTCCTTAGAAGATCCACGAATCAAATGTGCTGCTACACTGAGATTGTCCTGCAGATGAGTATTGTCTTTAACGGTTTCTTTTAAAAAAACGAACTGTTTTTCAGGTAACATTCTTTATCATTGCCAATCAGTACTCACTTTCAAACAGTATATGTTCCTGATGCCACATCGCCTCCTCTGCCTGTCCAGTTTGTATGAAACACCTGATCAGCAGGAGCATCTATGCGCTTATAGGTATGCGCACCAAAATAATCCCGCATCGCTTGCAAGAGGTTTACTGGAAGCTTTGCGCACCGATAGCCATCGAAAAATGCCAGTGCCGAACTGAATGAGGGCATGGGAATACCCAACTCAACAGCAGTCATTATCACTTTTCTCCAGGACGCCTGACAATCATCAATCACTTCTCTGAAATAATCATCTAAAAGCAGATTTGAGAGCTTCGGATTTTTTTCATAGGCGTTTTTAATCTTATCCAGAAAGGCGCTTCTGATAATACAGCCGTTTCTCCACAATAAGGCTATATTACCATAATCAAGATCCCAGCCATACTCTTTGGCCGCTTCATGCAGGCACATAAAGCCCTGTGTGTAAGAGATAATCTTAGAAGCAAGCAGCGCTTTACGTATATCTTCCACCAGCCCTTTAGCATCACCCTTAAAGTGAGTTACGGGACCTTTTAATACTTCTGAAGCTTTAATCCGTTCCTCTTTTAAAGCCGAAAGGCAGCGGGCATAAACCGATTCTGAAATCAGAGTAACCGGAATTCCAAGGTCCAGAGAATTGACAATAAACCACTTGCCTGTACCCTTCTGTCCTGCCTTATCAAGGATTTTCTCAACCAGTGGTTCACCATCATCATCTTTATAAGCCAGAATATCTCTGGTTATTTCTATAAGATAACTGTTCAGTTCGGTTGTATTCCATTCTGCGAATATCTGATGCATCTGATCAGCAGAGAGTCCCAGACCTAGTTTCATTAAATGATAAGCTTCACAAATAACCTGTATATCTCCATATTCGATGGCATTGTGAGCCATTTTTACGTAATGGCCTGCACCATCAGAGCCCACCCAATCGCAACATGGAACTCCATCAGGTGTTTTGGCAGAGATCGCTTTGAAGATATCCTTTACCAGTGGCCAAGCTTTCTCATTTCCTCCCGGCATGATTGAAGGCCCTCTTCTGGCCCCCTCTTCTCCACCGGATACTCCTGCTCCTATATATAAAATTCCATTTTCTTCCAGATATTTTGTGCGCCTGATAGTATCAGTAAAGTGAGAATTTCCACCGTCGATTATGCAATCACCAGGAGAAAGATATTTCAGCAGTTTTTGGATTTCCGCATCTACGGGATCACCCGCTTTCACCATGAGCATAACCTTTCGGGGAACTTTCAGAAGGCTAACCATCTCCTCTATAGAATGTGCCCCGATTACATTGGTTCCTTTTGCAGCATTTTTTAGAAAATCATCGACTTTCGATACCGTACGATTAAAGGCAACTACCGTGTAACCGTGATCATTCATGTTAAGAATAAGATTTTGGCCCATAACGGCAAGGCCAATCACTGCTATGTCAGCCTTTTTTTCCATAAGGTCTTTCCCTATTATAATATCAACATGAAGCAGACCCCATCTGATCACAAAGATTATCTGAGGATGAACTTATCATGCAGGCTTTGTGTTCCACTTTGAAGTCTAAGCAGATATAAACCTTTTGCAATATCACGCGTATCGATAAAACAGGTACCAGCATTAGTCAGGTTAACCGACTTAATCACTTTACCTTGCAACCCGTAAATATCAATTTTTCCTGCACTGGAGGTAATAATTGATATCCCATGAGAATTTCTTAAAATCTGCATCGATGGTTTGGTGATGTTGTTTTGTGCTGTCCTGCGAATACTGGTGGTTTGAATCCAGTTGCCAACAAAAATTTGCATCTGATCTTTTAGATCAGGGAATTTTGCGGTTGAGACAACCACAGTGTAAATGCCATCCTTATCGGCGGAAAAACTTACACTGGAACCCTCTGTTGCACTCAATGTACCACCATTATCCACACTCCATTTCAAAGTTTCATCAATTGCCGCATTCTTCTGGTCTGTAAATTTGGCTGACAGATTAACCCTGGCACCTGTCTCTACTACTGTAGCTTTATTAGTATCAGGTGTAATAAGTGTAAGGTTACAACCTACTGATTCCTTATATTTTGATCCGAAATCACTCTTAAAATCTTCCACCCACCTTTTGGCATCTGTATACTGCTTATTGAGTTTTGCCAACACATGATTGTGAATTTCAGGATCTACCAAATCCGATACCAATTTCCAGTTATTGATGAAATTTCTTACCTGGTGAAGTCCCCTGAAATGATTGTGATAGAGGCTCTGAATAAGAGTCATACCGGATTTCATTTTATAATCCCATTTACAGTGATGGAAAAACAAAAGAAAATCTTCGGGGCATTTTTCGATATTTGCAAAAGAGTCAGCAACAGCAGGTGGGTAATACTTAACAAAGTTGTTACCGGTTGTAGGCGTGCGATCAACACCAATTCCATCATTGGTAAGATTCATGAAATAAGGAGTGTACCATTCGCTAAGCTTCATCCCGTCAAAATCAATCTCGTAATGCTCATTCCATCTCAGAGCAGGCATAAGAGCACTATAGGAAATTGTGTAGTCCTCATAAGTTCTCCAGGATTTTGAAAGCATATCATTTACCACAAACCTGACCTCAGGAGTACCTCCACCATGAAAACTGCTTCTGATCCATTCATCAGCAATTTGCTCTTCGGTAAGCGTGGGATCCCATGCCAATCTACCGAACCCATAATAATTAGCCTGAGCTAAAAACTGTGCTGTCCAGTTTACAGTATCACTGAGATTACTGATCCCCCAAACTCCACCGCCACCCTTTACCGGATCGCCTGTACCTCTGAGGATCTGATATGTGATAGAACCTTCTGTCCCCGGGTTTAATGGAGCTCCCTTTAGATCCCAGTGAAGAATTTGACGCCATTTTGGTACCAGCCAACACAGGTGAATCCCTTGCCCAGTGTATTCCTGAGTGATCTGAAACTCCATTCCATGCCGTACCCCCTTAAGTCCCAATAACGGATTTGGAGGTTCAACAGTCTGAAAATCCCTGGGGCCATCTTTTGTACGCAATATAACCGCTTCATCCCAGGTCTGACCCTCAAACTCTTTCCACTGGCTGATAGCAAAGTCATCTGTGTTATTATAAACAAATGTCCGCCAGATCAAATTGTATCCGTATCTTTTAAGAGCCTCTGCCATGGGATTTGCTCCCTGGCTCTGAATTAAATTATAAGTGCGGGGCCCGGCCTCACCTTCGGAATCTGCTTTCATCAAAAAGCCGCCAAAATTAGCAATATATTGATGGATCATATCTACTCTATCGAACCACCATTTTTTTGCCTGTGCATTAGCATAAGCATTGGCACTATTTGCTTTAGGGTCTATCAACACAGGACTGGCATATGATACCGACAAGTAGTACTTAAGCCCGTAGGTTCCTATTATGTCAGCAAAGACCTTTTGTGTTTTCAGTTTCTCTTCCTCGAGGCATTGATAATTTTTGATAGAATTACCGCGGTATGTATTAACATTATCTGGACAAATCCCGTTAAGCCCCAGCGATGCTGCCATACGGCAATAATCTTTTATGCGCTTTAGTTCTGACTCTGAGAGCTTGCCAAAATTCTCCATACGATAAACCCGGTTTCCACCGTACACTCTTTCGGTGTCTGGCCTGCTTCCGTAGTGGTTATACCAATGATCCAAAACACGAAGAGGAAAATAGGGACTTTCCACTATATTCAGATTGTTTATTGGTTTTCCGGTTTGCATTAAGCGTATAAAATGAAAGGTCCCCCGCAATATTCCGACCTGGCTTTTTCCGGTGATATAGGTCTTATTCCCTATACTTTTAATGATAAATCCTTCTTCAGAAACATCAGAAAAATCTATTCCTTCGGCTAACAGAGAAGATCCTTCAGGTGCAAGCACTATTGCCCCGGGACCATTGGTAGATGGAAGTTTTGAGCCCCCCAGCAACTCCGGTATTGCAAGATCAAACTCCTCTTTCGCATTCTTCAAAGTATCTGAATTTTCATCGGAAAGTACTAAGCTTGCACAGACACTCTGATATTGTGCTTTCAATGCAGGATCTGCAACCGGTGTATAATACAACCAGGTTTTAGATCCATTGTAAGCAAAAAGACTCATCGGTATCAGAAGAGCAATCTTTAATAAACGATGCACCGATAAACTTAATGCCTTTGATAGTGGCATAACTGTCCCCTTCTGACATGAATTTATGATAATAGATGAAGATTTCTCATTTTTAATGATTAATTTCAGTATTCTAAATTTTTAAATTATTAAGATAAGATATGAAAATCATAGTTCAAATGCCACTATTTAATGCTCGATTTGATTTTGACCCGATATATTATTAAATCAAAGATTTTAAATGAAATTTATAGCCAATTAGACTGTCTACCCAATAGTCTCACTCATAACTGTATAACCGTATCCTTCAAACCCGTTGGGAAGCTTCAACCGTTCAGATCCTGACTCATATCTGAAATCGGGTTATTACTTGTTTCTTTCTTGCTCTTCAGTTGGCGGTAAAGGCGATAAGTGCAATCTTTGTTGGCACAGCGATCGCAGAAGTAAGGTTCCTTTTTTACAGATGATCCTACTCCTATGATCCCGCTGGTCGATTTTCTCGGTATCATCAATGCGGATTCAGTCAACTCCATACCACAGCAACCCGAAGGAAAAAACGAAAATAACAGTTGTTGTTCGGAAACCGGCCAACCACAATATCCGGGACTGAAACGATTAGTGACAAACAACCCATTCTCCGTCATCTTCTGTTCTATATAACCATGAATAATATCTGTGGCCTTGTCAACTGCCACCGAAGCAATCGTGTCCACAAAATGACCCATGACCCCATCACCCTCAGAAAACATTTGGCTGGACCAGCTTTCCATCTGTGCTCCGATCGTACAGATAAATATGGCCAGTCTCTCCGCATTTTTTAATTGGAAAGCGACAGTCTTATTAAGATGAAAACGAATATTATTGATCAACAGGGCATGATCACTATGAGCAGAAACATCAACGATTCTGTAAGCTGCTCTAATATCACAAAGCTCTTGAAGTCTTTCTATAATCTCATCTATCTGCTCGCCGAAAAATTCTGGTATCGCATTTTCAGCATACCCCAGTTCACTGAAGATCTGTTCTCTGGTGATATCCAGTGATGAAGTATCTACGGAAAGCTCACAGATTTCCTTAACCGATTCAATCACAGAGATAATAGAACTCATTTCAGCAAATTTCGATTGCTTGGGCCAGTGCACGGATGTGTTGTGGAGTGGTACCACAACAACCGCCAATGATATTTGCTCCGGCTTTGATTAGTAGAGAGACTTTTTCCGCCATCATTTCCGGTGTTTCGGGAAACACCGTTTTCCCACCCTCAAGAACCGGTCTTCCGGCATTAGCATGAACAAGAACGGGGGTTTTGGAATCTACCTTCCTTATTTCACGCACGATGTCTATCATCCCTTCAATTCCATTACCGCAATTGGCACCAATAATCGAAGCCCCAGCCAGTGTTAGAGCTATAGCCATATCCGAAGGAGTCACCCCCATCATGGTGCGGTAGTCGCCATTAACTGTTTTTTCGAAAGTGAAAGTGCATGCCACTTCACACTCTGTATTTTCTCTGGCTGCACGAACCGCCAGACACGCTTCATCCAAAGCAGCCATGGTTTCTACACAAATGACATCAGCCCCACCGCGTGCCAAGGCCTTAGCCTGTATACAAAAACCTTCAAAAAGAGTCTTTTCAGGGACTTCTCCCATCATAATAATAACACCGGTAGGCCCTATGGAACCAAGGACAAAATGATCGGAGCCAGCAGCTTCTCTGGAAATAGCCGCCGCTGCTTCGTTTAATTGAGCACACTGATCCTCTAAACCGAAATGCCGCAACTTCGTTGGACTGCCACCAAAGCTATTGGTAAGAATCATGTCTGCACCCGCATCGATATAGCTTTGAGCAATAGCCAGAACATCTTCGCGATGAGTATTGTTCCAGCTCTCAGGGCACTCTCCAATCTGCAAGCCCCGCTCCTGAAGCATAGTCCCCCATGCTCCATCAGAAACCAGTACTTTTCCTTTTTCCAGCTCTTGAAGCAAAGAATTCATCAAATCGTTCCTATTGCATTGAGCCAGTCAACTGCATTCTGAGGATCACGAGCATAACCATCAGCCCCCATTTCCGCAGCTATGTTCTCTGTCAATGGAGCTCCACCAACGATTATCCGAACATCTGAATAGCTGGCCTTTATCTGTTTAATTGTATCTGCCATATTGCCCATTGTAGTGGTTAACAGCGCACTTAGTCCAACAACACATCCGGGATTCTCTTTAATCTTCTGAAGAAAACTGGCAGGTTTCACATCCACTCCCAGATCAATTACTTCCCAGCCGTTCCCTTCAATGATCATTGAAACCAGATTCTTACCTATGTCATGAAGATCCCCGGCAACAGTCCCCAGAATAAATTTCCCTTTGGATTTTACTGATCCGGACTTGAAAAAAGGCTTAAGATGGGCCATCACCGTATGCATCGCTTTAGCTGACATAAGAAGCTCTGGAATAAAGACCTCATTTCTGCCAAACTTCTCTCCTATCCGCTGCATTCCATCATTGCAAGCCTGCAGAATCGCATCTGGCTTAACCCCTGCCTCGATCGCCTGCCTGGTATACTCATCCGCTCCGTCAAGCCCCTTCATATCAGCAGGAAACGGAGAAACCTTATTGACCTTTCCACGCTCTACACACAGACCGATTTTTTGGATTAATTCATTCATTTTAAATCCTCTTTTTGGGTTGTTGGGATTTCCAGTGAATATAAGGAGTACTTTTTTTAAAAGCAAGCAAAAATTTATTGATTTCCAAATGGTTAATTATAATTTCCTGCATATCTTTTGTGTAGTACTTTTTCCATTTTCCTCATGTAATTACATAATAACTAAATCGAAAGATCTATTTGGTGATAGATTTAACATGACACCTATCAGCCCAGAAGATTTCAGAACTCTTGCCGCTCCATAAAAACCTTCTGCTCATGATTAAAATATATGATTCAATTCCTAAAAGAATAATCTCAATAAATAATTTATCAAAAACAGTCAAGTTTTTCTTTATCGATGTAAATATTTTTGCTTCACCTCCAGAATTTCTCTGAAAAATTGATGGCACAGGATGTTTAAAAGTGATAAGACCAGGGCTCTGCTGGTTTTGAAGCCTGCGCACAACAATTGTCACCAGATTAGCCTCTGGTTTTCTGTTAAAAACGACTGAATCTCCTGCCGGATTTAAATTTATCAAAATAAATACTGTTACTGGATTCAATCGTCTTTTTTTGTTATTAAACCTTAAAGTAATACATCTCCAGAAATCACCCCAGGATTTCCTACCATTGGTTCCAATCTCACCAGGAAAACATGGCAACACCCAAGCTAAACAAAGAAGATTACCTCAGCTCAGAGATGCTGAAGATTCCCATCAAAAATATGTTCTTTCCCATTCAGGTTAGAATGAGTTATTTTCCTGATCTGAAAGATAATGCAGGGAAATGGCAATTCTTTTTCAAAAATTTTAATTTAAAAACAAGACACTTATGGAAAAAATTAAAGATAAAAAACGCACAGCAGTACTGCTGATTCACTGTCCTGACAAAAGAGGAATTGTTGCATCTGTAACCGATTTTCTATATAAAAACAACGGCAACATAATTCATCTCGATCAGCATGTAGACAGGGAAAAAAAGATTTTTTTCATGCGTGTGGAATGGGAACTGGATAATTTCAATATACCCGATAATGAGATACTAAAATTTTTTCAGTACTCCATAGGCAAAACTTTTCAAATGCATTCTGAAATTCATTTTTCAGAAAAGGTCCAGCGTGCAGCCATCTTTGTTTCAAAAATCTCCCATTGTTTTTACGATGTCTTATCCCGTTATGTTTCAGGAGAGTGGCAAATCGAAATTCCACTCATTATCAGCAATCATAATGCTCTGGAGAAAGTAGCCAGATTATACGGAATTGACTTTCACCATATTCAAATTAATGAGAGCAACAAAGCAGAACAGGAGCAAAAAGAGCTTCAGTTGCTGCAGCAGTATAATATCGATTTTATTGTGCTTGCCAGATACATGCAGATTCTTTCTGGCGATTTTATCCGCACTTTCAACAAACCTATCATTAACATCCATCATTCTTTCCTGCCAGCTTTTCCCGGTGCAAAACCTTATCATTGCGCCTATGAACGGGGCGTTAAACTAATTGGAGCGACCGGACATTATGTGACAACAGAGCTGGATGCAGGTCCGATAATCGAACAGGATGTAGTCAGGGTCACCCACAAACATTCAATAGCAGATCTGATCAGAAGAGGGCAGGATGTGGAAAAGATGGTATTGGCAAGGGCTGTTTGGCTTCACATTCACCACATGACCCTTGTCTATGAAAACAGGACAATCGTGTTTAATTAACCCTGTTTAGTCCCCAGTCCCCTGAAGGGGGACTAAGACACACGAAGTAACAATAAAAGTCCTTAAAGTCACCCTTCAGGGGAGATTTAGAGAACTGGGAATAAGTTTGCGTTGTACTGCTAATCCCTTATTCCAAACCGATATATGGTAAGCTGATTATAACTCTCTCCTGGGTACAATCTGGTCGAAGGGAAATGGTTCTGATTAGGAGAATCAGGAAAATGCTGTGCTTCCCAGCAAAACCCAAAGTGTTTTTTGTACTGAATACCGTTTTTACCCTTTATAGATCCATCAAGAAAATTGGCAGAATAAAACTGTATGCCAGGTTCAGTCGTAAACGCTTCAAGAGTCCTGCCACTTTGAGGCTCATAAGCCAGACCGGCATACGATAACTCATTTTCATTGGATTTATTTAATACAAAATTATGATCGTATCCGCCGACTTTCTCAATATCATCAATTATCTTTTTAGCCTTTCTGAAATCAAAGGCAGTTCCACTTACCTCGGGCAACTTTCCAGTGGGAATAGCATCACTATCCACTTCGGTGTACTTATCAGCATTGATTGTAACTATATGATCCAGAATAGTCTCTTTACAGCCATTCAGGTTAAAATACGTATGATTGGTGAGGTTGACCACAGTAGGAGCATCGGTTTCGGCAGTGTAGGAGATTTTCAATTCATTTAGATCATTTATTGCGTATACCACTTTTACCAGCAGATTTCCAGGGTATCCCTCTTCTCCATCTTTGCTCAAATAGGTGAGTTTAACCCCTACTTCTTCACTGTTTTTAAAAGGTATCGCATGCCATACGACAGTGTGAAACCCCTTGAAACCACCATGAAGCGAATTAGGTCCATTATTTATTGGAAGTACATATTTTCTGCCCTCAAGAGAGAAAACACCTTTAGCGATTCGATTGGCATAACGGCCACATACAACACCGAAATATGGGTGATCGGTCATGTATTGTTGAAGATTATCGAATCCTAACGCGATATCAGCCAATTCACCGTGTTTATCAGGGCATAGAATCGATGTTACAGTTGCTCCATAGTTGGATATTTTAACTGATAAATTGCGGTTATTCTCCAAAGTGAAAAGTGTAACCGATTCGCCCTGAGCGGTTTTTCCAAAATGGCTGCTGGTTATTTTCATCTTCTTTTTCCTTATTTCTCAAATAATTATGGTTATGATTAATTTTTGCCGATCAATCAATCTACCCTTTTGTTTTTAAAATAAATATTGCCCCACTGCTGTCCAAAATAAGTACACATTAAGTAAAAAGCTGTTCTAAATTCTATTAAAATCGCCATTTTTTAAAAATTCTAAAGTTGAGGTTTACGTTTTAAACCGTTATGCTGTCCAAT
>Ga0209723_1000275_pt1 | contig 100484 bp, 82 predicted proteins | sample BiotimSIPDNA_2_FD_185750 | JGI IMG/M metagenome (GOLD analysis project Ga0209723, IMG submission 185750) | Anaerobic biogas reactor microbial communites from Washington, USA - Biogas_R2 time_0 SIP DNA (SPAdes) (version 2) | ecosystem: Engineered > Bioreactor > Anaerobic > Unclassified | place... | reverse complement strand
ATTGTTTTAATATCTATTTATCAACAATTTAGGGTTAATTTGAAGGCATGGTAAAAAGTGGTAAAATACCTATAATTTGACTACGGATCAGAAGGTTGGGGATTCGAATTCCTCCGGGATCACAAGAAAAAGCGATGATTATCAAGGGCTTCCGAAAGGAGGCCCTTTCTTTTTGCTTGCATTTTCGACGCTTTATGCCTGGCCTTGACAATAGAAACTTATAAATAGTTTATAAATATGGTTCCATGTGAAGGGCCTGACCTTCATGGTGGGCGGCGACATTATCTTGAGCACATCATGTGAGAACCTGGACGGGGAATACTGATAAGTGCCGTTTTTTTCTAAATTTACTGGCAGATCAACTTGAATTTTTATTATGGCCGAATTGAAAACCAAAAAGAATGACGCCAATGTGCGGGAGTTCATCCTTTCTTTTGCCGATACGGAACAAAAGCGCAACGACAGCTTTGAACTGCTGAAAATGATGCAGGAGTTCACAGGCTTCGAACCTCAGATGTGGGGGACCTCCATCATCGGATTTGGCTCCTACCATTATAAATCGGAGCGGAGCCGGCAGGAGGGGGACTGGCCCCTCGTGGGATTCTCCCCCCGGAAAGCGGCGATTTCCCTTTATGTCTATTCAGGAATGGAAGAACATGAACCCCTCCTGAAAAACTTGGGAAAATTCAAAATGGGAAAGGGATGTATTTATGTAAAAAAACTCTCCGACATCAATCAGGAAGAGTTGAAAAAGATCATGGGTGCAACCATCCGCTTTCTGCAAGCGAAATATGGCGGCCAGGGATGAGGGGCTCCCGGATCCCTTTAAATATCTGTTTCCTGAAACAGATTATCTGAAATTGAAAGTGGCCGGCCTGCAGATACGGTAACTTTAACCCCTCCGGGAAAGGTATGGCTCGTCCATAGGTCCTTCCGGTCCCGGCATTTATACGGGAATATGAATTTTTACAGACAAGCAAGACGATGAATAAACTGATTCTTTTTTTATCAGGGTTGTGGATGGTGGGAACCCTCTCCGCCCAGAGTGAACTGACCCAACCTCCCTCCGGTTTTGACGAGATACGAAGTGGAATCCCCCAGGGGAAAATCGATACGCTGAGTTATCCTTCGGAGACGGTGGGGACCACCAGAAAAGCACTCATCTATACTCCTCCGGGTTATTCCGCAGATCAGAAATACCCGGTGTTGTATTTGCTTCACGGAATCGGAGGTGACGAAAAGGAATGGCTGAATGGCGGGCATCCTGAGGTGATTCTCGATAACCTTTATGCGGAAGGGAAATTAGCGCCGATGATTGTGGTGATGCCCAACGGAAGGGCAATGAAGGATGACCGGGCCACCGGGAATATTTTCTCCCGGGACAAGGTGGAGGCCTTTGCAACTTTCGAAAAGGATCTGCTTCATGACCTGATCCCCTTTGTCGAGAGCCATTTTCCCGTGGTGAAAGACCGGGAAAACCGCGCCATTGCCGGATTATCCATGGGGGGCGGACAGTCGCTCAATTTTGGGTTGGGTAACCTGGACGCCTTTGCCTGGGTAGGTGGGTTCTCTTCGGCCCCCAATACCAAAAAGCCCGCGGAACTGGTGCCTGACCCAGCTATAACCCGGCAGCAACTGAAACTGTTATGGATCTCATGCGGCGACCAGGATGGATTAATCCATATCAGTAAGGGATTGCACGATTATCTCGACCAAAATAAGGTTCCCCATGTGTATTGGATTGACCAGGGACAACACGATTTTAAAGTCTGGAAAAACAGCCTCTACCATTTCGCGCAGTTCCTGTTCAAATAAGCCTGGTCCGGGAATCACCAGAAGCCTATGCATCATGCAGTGTTAACCGGCATGATGGTACCGAAGGCCCTGGGATTTCTGTTTCAGAATGAATGATAAACTTAATACTATGAGAAGCATGTTTTCAAGATTCGCGATTTTCCTCTGTTTAGTCTTCTGGGGTATTGGTGTATCGGCCCAGGACCCTGATTTCCACATTTATCTCTGTTTGGGCCAGTCAAACATGGAGGGGGCTGCCAGGGCGGAAATGCAGGATTCGACGGTCAATCCCCGTTTTCTGATGATGTCGGCGGTAGATTGTGTCAAACCGGCCCGTCAGATGGGGAAGTGGTATCCGGCGGTACCTCCGCTGTGCCGGTGCAGGACGAACCTGGGGCCAGCCGATTATTTCGGTCGCACCATGGTGGAGAATCTTCCGGAAAAGGTGAAAGTCGGCGTGATCGTGGTGGCCGTGGGGGGATGCAAAATAGAGCTTTTCGACAGGGATAACCATGCGGACTATGTGGCAACGGCTCCCGGCTGGATGAAAGGTATGCTGGCTGAATACGGAGGCAATCCTTACGGGCGGCTGGTCGATATGGCCCGGCTGGCGCAGAAAGACGGCGTCATCAAAGGCATCCTGCTCCACCAGGGCGAATCCAATATCAATGATACCCTTTGGCCCCAAAAAGTGAAGCAGGTGTATGAAAACCTGCTCAGCGACCTGAAGCTCGACCCGCGGCAGGTACCCCTGCTGGCAGGCGAAGTGGTCCATGCAGACCAGCAGGGCGTTTCCGCTTCTATGAACCAGATTATCGGAAAACTGCCCACATCCATCCCCACTGCCCATGTGATCTCTTCCGCAGGTTGTACCGATGGCCGCGATAACCTTCATTTCAACGCGGCAGGATACCGGGAACTCGGGAAAAGATATGCCCGTAAAATGCTTGCCCTTCAGGGTTACCCCATCCATTCCGGAAATCCGCTCTTTACACATCTCTTCACGGCCGATCCCGCACCCATCGTCTACCGCGATACCCTTTTCCTCTATACCGGCCACGATACCGCCTCGGTAATGGCAACTAACTATAAAATGCCCGACTGGTGCGTCTTCTCCACCACTGATATGGTCAACTGGACCGATTACGGCGTCTGCCTTTCACCCCAAACCTTCAGCTGGGCCACCGGGGATGCCTATGCCGCACAATGTATAGAGAGAAACGGACGATTTTACTGGTTTGTCTCCACCTTCCACAAGAGCGACGAAAACAGCAAGGGCGGCGCCGCTATTGGGGTTGCCGTTTCCGACCGCCCTACAGGACCCTTTACCGATGCAATCGGTAAGGCGTTGATAGTGAATGAGATGACCACCGATATGAAGCACGCCTGGGACGACATCGACCCTACCGTCTTTATCGACGACAACGGGCAGGCTTACATGTACTGGGGAAACGGCAGCTGTAAATGGGTCAGACTGAAAGAAAACATGGTGGAACTGGACAGCCCCATCCATACCTTCATGCCCCGGAATTTCATTGAAGGCCCCTGGCTCTATAAAAGAAATGGACTCTATTACCTGGTTTACGCCGGAGCGGGAACCAAACCTGAAATGATCGAATATTGCACCGCCGATAGTCCGGAAGGACCCTGGACCTACCAGGGCATCATCCAGGAAAACACACCCAACAGTTTCACCACCCATCCCGGAATCATCGACTACAAAGGGAAGAGCTATTTTTTCACCCACAATGGCACCCTGCCCACCGGGGGAAGCTACCGGCGTTCGGTGTGCGTGGATGAGATGTTTTATAATCCCGATGGGACGATTCAGAAAATTATTCAGACTACGCAAGGCGTAAAAGCCATCATACCTTAATTCTTTAGTTTTTCAGGATTTGTTCAGTTTTTTGGGGGGCCGGTTAATCAACCGGCCCCCTTGCTTTTTATCACAGCCTCCACGCAGGTATTTAAATGCAGGTTCCCCTGACTGAAACCGCATAAATGTCCGGAATTAAAAATGGAATACCTGAAATTGGAACTCTCCCCCAAATGCACAGGCTAATTTAGCAGGACTAAAGCCAGAATTCTAAACCTGTAAATCCAAATTGTAAACCAAACCAACGATTTCTTTCTGATCATAAAGAAGGATCATTTTTTATAACTAACCAATTATTAACTCATTAATCAGTACTATGATGAAAAAAAGCAAACTAGTGTGGTTGGCGTCTGTTTTGTTGCTTCTGATGATGATTCCCCAATGGGGAATAGGTCAGACCAATCCCGTCAGGGGTAAGGTAAGTGATGAATCAGGGATGCCCATGGCAGGGGTCAACGTGGTCATCAAGGGGACCGTTCAGGGGACCATAACCGATGCCGACGGAAGGTATCAGATCGAGGCCCCTGCTGGGGCGGTGCTCTCTTTTTCCTTTATTGGGTACGAGTCGCAGGAGATTCCTGTAGGTCCTCAAAGGGAAATTAATGTCAAGATGGTGCTCAGCGCTCTCTTTGTCGATGATGTGGTGGTGGTGGGTTATGGTACCGTGCGGAAAAGCGATATCTCCGGTTCTGTAGCCTCTGTCAACACGGAAGAGATGATGAAAAAGGCCCCGACGAACATATTGGAGGGGTTGCAGGGTGCAGCAGCGGGGGTGTTGGTGCTCAGGCAGGACGGGGCTCCCGATGCCAATGCGGCCATCCGGATCCGTGGTGTGGCCACCATCAACGGCAGTGCCAATCCACTTTATGTGGTCGATGGCGTCCAGGTGGGTACCAATGCCAATTTTGTGGCTCCGGGTGATATTGCGAGCATTGAGGTGCTCAAGGATGCTTCAGCCACGGCCATCTACGGTGCTGCCGGAGCCAACGGGGTGATCATGATCACCACCAAACGCGGAAAAGCGGGCACTTCCAACATCAGCGTATCGGCCGACTTCGGCTTACAAACCCTCGCCTCCACCCTCGATGTGGGGGATATCGACCAGTATGCCAAGAATATCCGCGTTGCCAGGGCCAATGACGGAGCCCTTTTGGCCAACGAGATCTTTGCTGAGAAATATGATGGAAAAAGAAACCACATCGACTGGCAGGATGTGATGACACGTACTTCCCTGAAGGAGCAATACGGTATATCAGCTTCAGGAGGCACCGAAAAAACCCAGGCCAACCTGTCGCTGAACTTTCTGAACAACGATGGGATTGTGGTCAATACCAATTTCAAACGGTTGACGGCCAGGGTCAATATGTTATCTAAAGTAGGTGACTTCCTGGAAGTGGGTGGCGATATCAATTTTGTCCATTCCCAAACCCGGGGCAGCAATGCCGGTTTTGGGAACAATGGCAACCTCTCTTCATTGCGTGACATGGCCTATTATTGCCCCACGCTGGATTATGTTACCCCCGCCGGCGTCCTGGTGAGCCCCAACGTCATTAACGCCAACGGAACTTATGGTACTTCCATTCAAAGTTCGGTCGGCTCTTATGACGGCGGACTAGGGGATAATATTTACGCCGTCCAGATGGAGAACAACGGCCTGACAAAACACAACCGTGTCTTGACCAATTCCTATCTCCAGGTCAAATTGTTGAAGGGACTGACCTTTAAGACTATAGGTTCCTACATCCTTCAAATGCGCAATTTCGAAAATTTCTGGGGCAACAAGCAGCGGTATGAGGCCGATGGCGTCACCAAGGTGGCCCTTGCCAACTACGATGCCCGCTACAGGTTACAAATCGACAACAGCCAGAGCAATACCCTGGCCCTGGAAAGCTATCTGACCTACAACCTGAATAAGGATATCCATAATCTGACGGTGATGATGGGTAATTCGGTTAACAAGAGTTTTGGCAGCTGGACCTCCGCTACGGCCACTGATTTCCCCGGTGAAAACATCAGGGACATCAGTCTGACCAAGGATCTGACCACCCGTACGGGCAGCGGGGCCTATGACCTTGAAGTCCGCGGGATTTCCTACTTTGGTCGCGCCATCTACAGCCTGATGGATCGCTATATCTTTACTGGGACTCTCCGCAGGGATGGTTCTTCCAATTTCGGTGCCGGCAACCGGTGGGGAACGTTCCCTTCGGCAGCATTGGCCTGGCGCATCTCCGAGGAGAACTTCCTGCAAGGCCATCCCACCATCAGCAATCTGAAGCTCCGCCTGGGATGGGGCCAGACCGGTAATTCCGGCGGACCTACCGACCGCTCCGTGGCAGCGCTCACCTCCAATACCATTGCCTATTATTACTATCCGCAGGGTGGACCTTCAGGGCTGGGAACCAGCCGCCAGACCGCCAACGGATATGCCATTCCGCTGGTCGACACCCGGCTGAAATGGGAAACCAACGAGCAAAGCAATATTGGTGTGGACCTGGGCCTGTTCAACGAAAGCCTGAACATCACCCTTGATTACTTTATCCGCACGGCCAAAGACCTGCTGCTCAACCAATCCATCAGGCCATCGGCAGGGTATACCTCCGTATATACCAACTACGGTGAGATCCGCAATAGTGGGATTGAATACAGCATTCAGTACAAGAAGCAGGTCAACCGCGACTGGAGTTTCGGGGTTGCCCTGACAGGTTCCAGTCTGAAGAATGAGGTGATCTCCATGGGCGCCGACCTGTTAAGTGTGAATGAAACCACCACCAATGACGGCTCCAACGTAGGACCGGTGGCCGCCACCTCAGGCGTCCACTGGGACGGCCATTCGATCTGTCGCGAAGGTTACGCCGTAGGATCTTTCTATGGTTATAAGGTAGATGGGATCTTTCAGAACCAGGCTGAAGTCGACGCAGCCAATGCTGCTGCCAGGGCCAAAGGCCATACCCAGTTCCAGAATGCCAATACCGGCCCGGGGGACTTTAAATACAAGGATCTTAATGAAGATGGATTCATCGACCAGAAGGATATGACCATCCTGGGGCATGGTTTTCCCAAACTGAACTATGGGTTAAACTTCAACGCCTCCTACCGGAACTGGGACTTCTCGGTGCACACCCATGGTGTGGCAGGACAGGACATCTATTCCTATTCGGCGATGACCCTTTCCAACATTTACCCGGGTGACAACCAGACCATCCCCAATATCCTGACTTCATCGTCAAAGGCAGCCTGGACCAAAGAAAACCAGAGCACTACCCTGGCCAAGCTGACCATTCTGGATTACAACTACAACATGCGTGGTTCCGATGCCTGGGTCAAAAAAGGAGACTACTTCAAGATTGACAATGTACAGGTAGGTTACAATTTTGATTCCGCCCTGTTGAGGTCGGTGAAAATGGAGGGCGCCAGGCTTTACCTTTCCGTACAGAATCTGATCTGTATCTCAGGATACAATAAATATGGCGATCCGGAGGCAGGGCAGGGGAGTGTCCTCTTTACCGGCTTGGATACCGGCCGTTATCCGTTGCCCCGCATTTATTCCGTAGGAATGAATATCCAATTCTGATTCACCACTAAATCCTAATGACAATGAAAAATAGAATAAAAACATACCTGGTGGTGGCTTGTACGATAATGCTGACAGCCATGACCTCTTGTGACAACGACAAATTCCTGACGGTGGACCACTATTCCATTCTGGCGGCTGACCAGATGTTCAAGACCGACGAAGATGCCAAGGCGGGTCTGGTCGGGTGCTATGACATGATGTTACCGGTCACGGAGACCAACGGGGACTGGGGTTTCAAACCCAATCTTTTCATCGGGGGGCACCCCACGATGGATACCCAGGCCACGGGCTGGGACAAGGACTGGAACACCCAGAACTGGAACCCGGGAAGCCCTGAGTTGCTCAGCGGGTGGCGCCATGCCTACAAGGCGATTTCACGGTGCAACGATTTTCTGGACGGGCTCGCAAAGGCCGACAACATCACCCCGGCCCTTAAAACGTCGCTGGAGGGACAGGCACGTTCCGTCAGGGCTTTCTTTTACATGTGGCTGGCCAAGGCTTTCGGCCGCGTACCCATGCTGGCCACCGGGGAAACCTACATCAACACGCCCGACAAAGCCCGTGCGGAAACCTACGGGGAGATGTGGGACTTTATCATCGATGACCTGAAAGCTGCCGTTGATCTGCTCCAATGGGATCCTCTCAACGGGGAATATGGCCGTTGTACAAAGGGTTTTGCCCTTTCCTACCTGGGAGAAGCCTATATGTGGAAAGCCTACAGAATGCCGGAGAAGGCCAATGAAAACTATACCCTGGCCGCCGCTGCCCTCAAACAGGTCATCGAAAGCGGAAAGTATGAACTGAATCCTTCCTTTACCACCCTGTGGGATCCGGGAGCCGTTTGGACCAAAGAGTGTGTTTGGGAGGAAGTGCTTGACGAGGGATCTCAGTGGAACAGCTGGAGCAACCTCACCGACGCCCATGCCTGGGTGACCTATTTCTCTGCCTGCCCGGCAGTAGGTGGATGGGGTTCCCTTTATCTTTCCTGGGAGTGGTGGAGCTCCTACGAACAGGGCGACAAACGCAGGGACGCCTCCGGGGTAACAGGAGCTGTACCCGGCATCGACCCCCAGTGGAAATCAGCCACCAACTATGGTTACAATCCTTATCTGCAGCAGAGCATTGTGACGCCCGATGCACTCACCTCCCATTTCCATTATTACAAAGACGGTGAAGCCGCTCCGGCCATCTGGAGCCTTAAGTTGTGGCGCAGCTGCCGGGCCGACTGGAATGCCATGTGGGGGCCACAGCAAATCTACTATAAACGTTATGCCAACGTCCTGTTCGACTATGCCGAATGCCTCTTCCGTATCAACGGTGAAAATGATGCCACCGCCTGGGGAATCATCAAACAGATCCGCGAACGGGCCTTCGGGAACCTCGAAGTTGGAAAGAAAGCAACCCTTACAGCCACCTACCTTCCCTACTACCAGCAGATCGCGCAGTTCTATATCAGTAAGGGGGATACCAAGGTTAAAGTTCCCGAGGAATATCCTATCCCCTTCAACGAAACCACCGTCAATGTACCCGATGCCAAAACATATTATACTTCGGTAAAATCTGCCAAAGGATTTACCTCCCCGGTATGGCTGGTGGCCCTGGGTATGGAACGCCGCAAGGAGTTCAACGCCGAATGGACCCTCGCTCCCGACCTGGTGCGCTCAGGCTTCATCGAAGACCATATCATCCACAACTATCCCAAGGGAGTAGGCTTCCCCAATACCGATCCCAAGGTCCAGGATGCCTGGCAGACCTACCGCATCTTCGATTATGACCACAAGAAAATGGACATGCCTATCCCCACCGAGGAGCTGTTGAAAAACAAATTGTGCGATCAGAATGAAGCATATAAGTAATTGGTTCAAAAAGTTTTATTACTTTTAATAATCACTTTTAAAGACAGAAATCCGGCAGGCCCCGCCTGCCGGATTTCTTCCGGGTAATTTCCACATTTTAGAGCCTTGAGACGAGCATGGTGCTTCTGCCACTCCTCTATATCATCCTGAAATGCAATTTATTAATAAACAAATATTTACATGAAGAAAACTCTATTGATCCTGTTCGGATCACTGCTTTCGATTTTTGCGGAAGCCCAGATTGCCGGAATGATGCGTGGTCCGCAGACCGAACCCCTTCCGGAAGGTTTTAAACCCGCGTCAACCAACACTTTTCTCAGCCAGTATCCCGCGGTCAACGCACAGACCCGGCAGGCGATGTTCAGGGTCGTGGCCCCTGCCGCCCGGTCCATTCAGTTGGATCTGAGCGGCAAGAAGTATCCGATGACCAGAGATGAGAAAGGAATCTGGAGCTGTGTCTCCGATCCCCAGGTGGTAGGTTTTCACTATTATGCCATCCTGATCGACAGTGTGGCCGTGATGGACCGCAATACGGAGGCTTTCTTCGGCAGCAACTGGGAGTCGTCGGGCATTGAAATTCCCGAGGGCCCCGAAGGCGATTATTACCGTTTTAACCGGGAGATCCCCCACGGACAGGTCCGATCCATCTATTACTGGTCTGACATCAACGGTCTGGAGCGCCATATCAATGTTTATGTACCGGCGGAATACGAGCAGAATCCGGAAAAGAAGTACCCGGTGCTCTACCTGGTCCATGGCTGGGGCGAAGATGAAAACGGCTGGTCCAACCAGGGGCATATGGCCCACATCATGGATGGTTTGATCGCTTCCGGAAAAGCGGTTCCCATGATCGTGGTCATGCCTTCAGGCGACATCAAAACCAACCCTGATGTGCGGCAGGCTTCCGGCGACGTGACGGAGATCTTTGCCAAAAATCTGGTGCCGTATATCGACAAAACCTTCCGCACCTTTACCGACAAGGAACACCGCGCCATGGCCGGTTTGTCGAGGGGAGGCTTTCAGACCTGCATGACCGTTTTTAACAATATGGAGATGTTTGCCTGGATGGGCACTTTCAGCGGCTTTTTTGTCCGGGGTAACGAGGGCGTCGTCAATGCCTTCAACGGGGTGTTTAAAGATCCGCAGGCCTTCGACCAGCAGATGAAACTCCTCTTTATCAGTACCGGAACCGAGGAACGTAATCCAAAAGAGCAGGTGGAAGAACTGAAAGCCCATGGCATTAAGAACATTGTTTTCCATGAATCGGAAGGAACAGCCCATGAATGGCTGACCTGGCGCAGAGCCCTTAACGATTTTGCTCCAAGGCTGTTTAAATAACCGACTCATACACCTGTGCCCATGTATAAGATCTATATGCTTTGAAGGACTCAGGCATGGGCATTGTGCCGTGACAGGGATAATCTGCTCTGTCTGCCCAACTGAAAAATGACCTGAAGGAAGAGAATTATCCCTTCTTTGAACCACAGACTTGTAATGGTTAAAGGAAAAATATATGTTTGTACAAACAGGCCAATTATAACGTAATAACATACACAGATGAAAGTCGCATGGTGCTTTGACCACAAAAGGAGATGTATATTTGCTCCATGAGAGTTCCATGGGCGTGAAGCATTTAAAGTGGCTTCATTACGATATACAACTGAAGAGCAAGTCATTAATAAACAACTATCCAAATGAAAAATAAAGCTGGATTTCTCATTTTTTTGGCATTTTTTACATGGGTATCTATGGGTATGATATATGCTTCAGACCTGACCTCCGGGGTATCTGCGAACAAGCCGGATGGGGCAGTGAAGGCCCCTGTTTTCTCGAAGTTCGTCTACCAGGGCAACGACCAGGTTTACAATGATTATCCCTTGAATCCCGGAGAGTTCTACAATCCCATTTTGCAGGGTTGTTACCCCGATCCGAGTATCACCCGCAAGGGAGACGATTACTACGTGGTATGTTCTTCATTTGCCATGTTCCCCGGGGTACCCATTTTCCATTCCAGGGATCTGGTGAACTGGACCCAGATCGGGCATGTTCTTGACCGCAAATCACAGCTGATCGTCCACGATTGCGGAATCAGCGCAGGTATTTATGCCCCCCAGATCATTTATAATCCGTACAACGACACCTTTTACATGATCACCACCCAGTTTGCCGGCAACATCGGGAACATGGTGGTCAAGACCAAAGATCCCATGAAAGGGTGGAGTGATCCGATTAAACTTGCATTTGACGGCATTGATCCATCCCTCTTTTTCGATGAAGACGGAAAGGGGTATGTGGTCCATAACGATGCTCCTGACCGGGGAAAAGAGTTATACAATGGCCACCGGGTGATCAAGATCTGGGATTATGATGTGGCCAACGACAGGGTGGTTCCCGGAACCGACAAGATCATTGTAGACGGGGGAGTGGATCTTCGGGAGAAGCCCATTTGGATTGAGGCTCCCCACATTTATAAGAAAAACGGCCGTTATTACCTGATGTGTGCCGAGGGAGGCACCGGTGGCTGGCACAGTGAGGTCATATTTGTCAGTGACCATCCCAAAGGGCCGTATACACCAGCTCCTGGCAATCCCATTCTCACGCAGCGCTACTTCCCGCGGGAACGCGCCAATAAGGTGGACTGGGCCGGGCATGCCGACCTCGTTTTAGGTCCCGATAACCAGAAATATTACGCTGTTTTTCTGGCTGTACGCCCCAATGAAAAACAAAGGGTCAACACCGGCCGGGAAACCTTCATCCTCCCTGTCGACTGGTCAGGAGAATGGCCAGTATTCGAAAACGGACTGATCCCCATGAAACCGCTGCTGAAAATGCCCGCAGGGGTGACCGAAAACAAAACCGGAAAGGAAGGTTTCTTTCCCAACGGCAATTTTACCTTCAGCGACGATTTCACTTCCGGAAAGCTGGACTACCGCTGGATTGGCCTGCGCGGTCCCCGGGAAGATTTCATTACGGTTACCCGGGAGGGATTGCAGGTGAATCCCTTTACCACGCATATCAAGGAAGTGAAACCGACTTCCACTCTTTTTATGAGACAGATGCACCGGACCTTTTCCTTTGCTGTGGATATGAATTACAAACCCGCCTCGGAGAAGGACCTGGCGGGAATTGTCGCCCTGCAGAGTGAAAGTTTCAATTATGTGTTCGGAGTGACCCGGTGGGAAGGGAAGGACTACCTGGTATTGCAGCGCAATCAGCGCCAACCCAGGCGGCGTAATACAGAGTCGAAAATCATGGCCAGTACAGAGATTGATCTTGCGAAACCCCTGCGCCTGCAGGTCTCGGCCGAGGGCGATGCATACACCTTCAGCTATTCGCACGACGGAACCCATTTTCAGAGCGTGGGGGGCACCCTGTCGGGCGATATCCTGTCAACGGATGTGGCCGGGGGATTTACCGGCTGTCTGCTCGGACTCTATGCCACCACGGCCAACGATGCCCATCCGAAAGCCCAAAACCCAATTGTCTTTGCTGATGTTCCCGACATGTCGATGCTCCGTGTGGGGGATACCTATTACATGAGCAGCACCACCATGCACATGAATCCGGGAGTGCCCATCATGAAATCCAAAGACCTGGCCAACTGGGAAATCGTCAATTATGCCTACGACATACTCGATGATGTCGACGCCCTGAACCTGGCCAATGGCAAAAGTACCTACGGAAAGGGGACCTGGGCCAGCTGCCTCCGCTATCACAACGGTTTTTATTATCTCTCCACCTTTGCACAGACCACCGGCAAAACCTATATTTATAAGACCAGGGACATTGAAAAGGGCCCCTGGGAAGCCATCTCCTTCAAACCTTCCCTTCATGACCATACGCTTTGGTTCGACGACGACGGCAAGGTCTACGTGGTTTGGGGTAACGGCAAGCTTAGCCTGGCAGAACTTAAAGAGGACCTTTCCGGGATTAAGGAGGGGACCGAAAGGGTGCTCATTGAAAACGCCAGCGCCCCGGCAGGCCACAACATCGGTTTGGGTGCCGAAGGATCCCAATTATTCAAGCATGATGGAAAGTATTACCTTTTTAATATCACCTGGCCACGCGGCGGTATGCGCACCGTAGTGGTACACAGGGCCGATCACATTACCGGTCCATGGGAAGGAAAAGTGGCCTTTCAGGACCTGGGTGTAGCCCAGGGGGGCATGGTTGATACCCCTGATGGCCGCTGGTTTGCCTATCTCTTCCGTGATTCCGGATCGGTAGGCCGCATCCCTTACCTGGTTCCCATCACCTGGGAGGAGGGTTGGCCCGTTATCGGCGTGGATGGAAAAGTACCTGAGTCCCTGGAGCTGCCCGTTAGCAGAGGACTTATCCCCGGGGTAGTCAGTTCCGACGAATTCAACCGCAAAAAGGGCGAACCGGCCCTGCCCCTGGTGTGGCAGTGGAACCACAACCCCGATCCTTCCCTTTGGTCGGTTACCCGCAGGAAAGGATTTCTGCGCCTGACCACCGGCCGCGTCGACACATCCTTTGTGATGGCCCGGAATACCCTTACACAAAGGACATTTGGCCCGGTCAGCTCGGCAGCCATCAGATTGGACCTCTCCGGAATGAAAGAGGGTGATTTCGCCGGACTGGCCTTGCTCCAGCGCAAGTTCGGTCAGATCGGGGTGAAACTGGAAAACGGCCGGAAGTCGGTATTGATGGTCAGCAATGAAACCGACCGGCCCACAGAACTGGCACGCGTCCCCCTCAACCAGAATTATATCTTCCTGAAGGCGGCCTGCGATTTCCGGGATAGAGCCGACCTGGGATATTTCTATTACAGCCTCGATGGCAGCAACTGGTCCCCACTTGGCAGGGAGATCAAAATGCAATACACACTCATGGAACATTTTATGGGCTACCGGTTTGCCCTTTTCAATTACGCCACCCGTCAGCCGGGAGGAAATGCCGACTTCGACTGGTTCCGGATTAGCCCTCAGCTGTGACCCATCCTGAATGAAACAGCCCAGCCCCGATGCAAAACTGAACATTAATTGAGATATGAATTCAAAGAGATTCCTTTTCCTTCTGGCCATGCTGGCTGCCCCCTCCCTGTGGGGTCAGAACCCGGTCATTCGTGACCAGTTTACCGCCGATCCCTCTGCGAGAGTTTTCAACGGGAAGGTATACCTCTATCCTTCTCATGATATTCTGGCGCCCGAAGGAAAAAACCTGCGGAAAGAGTGGTTTTGCATGGCCGATTATCATGTCTTCTCATCAGATGACCTGATCAGATGGACCGACCATGGAGTAATCGTCAGTCAGGAGCAGGTGCCCTGGGTCGATTCTACCTCATACAGCATGTGGGCACCCGATTGCGTGGAACGTAACGGCAAGTACTACTTTTACTTTCCGGCCAATAAAAAAACACAGGGTCCCAATGGCCGGAGGGGGTTTGGTATTGGGGTGGCCGTTGCCGATCACCCTGAAGGCCCTTATATCCCCCAACCGGAGCCTATCCAGGGGATTTTCGGGATCGATCCCAACGTGCTCATTGATAAGGATGGCCAGGCATACATCTACTGGTCCATGGGCCAGATATTCGTGGCCAAACTGAAAGAGAATATGCTGGAACTCGATTCGGAACCTCTGGCTATTCCTAACCTTCCCAACAAAGGCCTGAAGGAAGGTCCCTGGGTTTTCGAACGTAATGGGATCTATTATCTCACCTTCCCGCACGTGGAGAACAAAATTGAGCGTCTGGAATATGCCATGGGAAACCATCCCATGGGGCCTTTCACAATGACAGGAATCATCATGGATGAATCGCCCCTGAACTGCTGGACCAACCACCAGTCCATTCTGGAGTGGAAAGGGCAGTGGTTCCTTTTTTACCACCAGAATGAGCTTTCACCTAAATTTGACAAGAACCGTTCGACATGCATTGACAGCCTTTTCTTCAATGCTGACGGGACCATCAGGAAGGTGACGCCTACCTTCCGGGGGGTGGGATTGACGCATGCCGGTGATGAGATCCACCTTGACCGGTACAGCCTGAAAAGTGAACCCGGGGCTGCCATCGCCTTTCTGGATACGACCGATACCTTTGCCGGCTGGAAGACCCTGTTGCAAAGTCCGCAGGCCTGGGTGCAATATAATTCCGTCGATTTTAGAGCGGAGCGGTTCAAGTCGGTCAGGGTGAAAACCTTTGCTCCCCGTGGAGGAGCCCTGGAGATCAGGCTGGATTCTCCCGAAGGAGCCGTTATAGCCCAGGTAAACCTGCCCGCACACGACGCCTGGCAGGAATGGGAGGTGAAAACCAAAAAAGTGAAACCTGCGGTGCATAACCTGGTGGTGGTGGCCACACAGGGAAATCCCGTTGAACTGGACTGGATAAAGTTTGAGTAACCACGTTTCCGTCATCCGAGTTATGAGGATCAGGCTGACCATTTGTTTGGTTTGCCTTGCTGCCCTGGCAGCCACCTCGGCCCCTGTAAATTTCTACAGTGTCAATAACCTGTTTGGCATTTCCATGCGGGTGACCAACTCGATTTGCAAGGATGAGAATGGATTTATCTGGGCCTCCTCCAAGACGGGCATTTTACGGTTAACCGACGACGACTACAGGATTTACCAGCTTCCCTTTGAAACCACGGGGGCCATTAGTGTCAAGCTGGTTTACCGTAACGGGAAGCTGTTCGCCTATACCAACAACGGGCAGGTTTTTTCCTATCATCCCCAGCTTGACAGATTCGGAATGGTGCTGAATCTGGCACAGTTCATCGGGAATTCCCATTTTGATGTGTACAACCTGCTGATCGATCCTTCGGGAGGGTTGTGGTTTGCCCTGGACATAGGTCTCTATAAATTCCACGACGGGCAACTGACGCTCGTGGGGGAGATTTCGCGCGAGAGATACGGGATCACATGGTATAATGACCAGCAGATTCTGGTGGCACGGCCGGGCGGGATTCTGCTTTTTGATGTGAACGGTCAGAAGAGAAAGGAGGTGTGCCGGTTCACCGGGAACAGGCCTTTGTCAGTCTCTTCACTTTTTTATGATCAGGTTTATCGTCACCTCTGGATGGGGACCCTTTCCAATGGATTGTTTTGCTATGATTTTGAATCTGCGACACTGCTTCAACCCCTTGAGGAGGTGATCCCGCACCAGCCCGTGCTGGCCCTGGCCGAAAATTCCGATTCGACCATCCTGGCCGGAATCGACGGGCAGGGCATCTGGGAACTGGAGAAATCAAGCAAAGGATTGCTCTCGGTGTTCAAGGACGATGATGAGAATCCCTTTTCCCTGCGGGGTAACGGGGTATACGATATTTTTTGCGAACCCGGGAAAAGGGTTTGGATCGCCACCATCAGCGGGGGGGTCTCCTTTTACAACCTGGCTTCCCCTGTGGTGGATCAGTTTGTCCATCATGCCAATGATCCCGGCTCATTGGTGAACAATGACGTCAATGCCATCCTGGAGGATCGGGATGGAAAGATCTGGATAGCCACCAACAACGGCATCAGCTGCAGGGACGTCAAAAACGACCGGTGGAGCAGTTTTTACCATAACAAACTGGAGCAAGCCCAGGTATTCCTTGCCCTGGCCGAAGACGGGCATGGCCATGTCTGGGCAGGCAGTTATTCCTCCGGGTTTTATTTGCTCGATCAGAAAACGGGAAAGGAGGTGGCGCATTATTGCCGGTGCGACCAGATGCCTGCCATGAGTAATTTTATTTTCGACTTTCTCAGGGACGGCGATGGAGATATGTGGATCGGCGGAGTCAACGGCGACTTTCTATGCTACTCCTTTCGGGATAACCAGTTCAGAACGTATAGCGAAGAACCGGTGAGCTCCTTTGCCGAACTGGCACCCGGGGAAATCCTGCTGGGATTCAGCTATGGGCTCTCCCTTCTCAACAAAAAATCAGGAGAACTCAAAAACCTGCTGACGGGTGTAGTCGTTCAGGACATTCTGGTTGACGGGGAGGTGATCTGGCTGTGCACCAGCGGTGAAGGATTACTGGAATACGATTACAAGGGTGGTTCCATGGAAAAATACGATACCAAAAGCGGGCTGCCCTCCAATTTTGTGAACAGCATACTTTCCGATGGCCGTTATCTCTGGCTGGGAACCGAAAACGGATTATGCCGGTTTAATCCCGCCGACAAATCCACCAGTACCTTCCAGTCGATATTCCCCTTATCCTCCGTCTCTTTTAACAAAAGTGCGGCCGCACTGCTGAAAAGCGGGCGGATGGCCTGGGGTACCAACTACGGATTGGTCGTTTTTGATCCGGAATCCCTGCGGGAAATCCCCGCCAGTGGCCGTATCTTTTTTCAGGATCTCACCATTTCAGGAAGATCAGTGCGGGAAATCCCGGCTTTTGGTCTCGACAGGCCTGTAGACAGTCTCCAGTCGGTGAAGCTGAAGTATTTCCAGAATACCATTTCACTGGAGGTTTTGCCCCTGGGAGTACCTCCGGGAGCCACTTTTTCATGGCTGCTCGAAGGATTTGACAAGGACTGGAACCGTCCCTCCCACAACAGGACCATCACCTACACCAATCTGCCCAGTGACCGCTATACCCTCCACATCAAAATGATGGACAACTCCATGAGCCATATTCTGAGCGACCGTTCCCTGGATTTAAGGCTGATCCCCCCCGTCTGGAGAAGAAGCTGGTTCTGGGCTCTGGTGCTGGCCTTCGTCCTGGGGATCGTACTCCTCTACCTGCTGCTATACATCAATGGACTGAAGCAGAAGCATACCGAAGAAAAGGTCCGCTTTTTTACCCAAACGGCACATGATTTCCGTACCTCCCTGACCCTGATCAAAGCGCCGGTGGAGGAACTGGGCCGTGAAACCCATCTCTCCGATGCAGGACGCTATTACCTTCAGGTGGCACGGAAACAGGTAAGCCAGCTGACCTCCATGGTCACCCAGCTGATGGACTTTCAGAAGGCCGATATCGGAAAGGAGAACCTGGTTTTGACGGAAACCGACGTGGTAAGGCTGGTATCGGGCCGAATTATGATGTTTAAGGCGCTGGCCGAAAGCCGGAATATCGCCCTTGGATTTCATGCCGACTGCGACCACTGTGTGACTGCGGTGGATGAAACTAAACTGGAGAAAGTGGTCGATAACCTGGTGTCCAATGCCATCAAGTATTCCAATTCCGGAACATGTGTACAGATCGACATGAAATGCGGCAAAAAGTCCTGGACCCTGCTGGTCAGGGACCAGGGCATCGGCATGGACAAAAAGGCGCTGCGCCATCTTTTCAGGGAGTTTTACCGGGGTGAGAATGCCATGAACGCCCGGGTGCCGGGGTCAGGGTTAGGCCTGCTGCTGGTGAAGAAATATGTCACCCTGCATGGTGGGGAGGTCAGCTGTGAGAGCCATGAAAACGGAGGTTCCACGTTCAAAATAAACATTCCCATCCGGGAAGTTCCGGAATCCACGCATACTCTCCGTGATTACTCAGAACATCCACCCTCAGAGCATCCACCCTCAGAACATCCTACCTCCGGGACTGAACCTGCTGTGCAAGAACAGAAGGGGGCCATGCGCAATGTGCAGGATAAAGCAGGCCTTTTTTCCTCCGACCATTATTCCTCAGGGAATGGGCAGTTTGAGCATGAACGTGCTGTTAATGAACATGCAGTGAATGAACGTGCTGTGCCTGATTGTGTCTCTGAACTCCTCTCAGGTGATGCCCTCCCGTCAGACGCAGGCACTTCCCGGTCAGACTTAGCAGCCAAACCCTCACTGGTCAAAGAAGGAGCGTCGGCCCGTGATATGAAGGTGTTTATTGTTGAGGACCACGAGGATTTACTGAATTTCATGGAAACCGCCCTGGAAAGTGAATTTATGGTTTCGGTGGCCCGTGACGGGGAAGAAGCGTGGAAAACCATTTATAAGCAGTTGCCCGACCTGGTGGTTTCCGATGTGGTGATGCCCCGGATGAATGGCTTTGAACTTTGCCGGCAAATGAAATCTACCTGGGAAACCTCACACATCCCGGTCATCCTGCTTACTGCCTTGACCGACCCAAAGGACCAGCTGCAGGGTTTGGGACTGGGGGCCGACGACTACCTCACCAAACCTTTTGACATGAACCTGCTCATTCAACGGATCAAAACCCTGATCCAGAACCGGGGGCTCGTCAGGGAGAAAGCACTGAAGCTACTGGTGCAGAATGACCCGGCTCCCCTGATGGAAAATGAGCATAATGAAAAGTTCGTCCGCAGAATCATGGAAGTCGCCAAAGACCACCTGTCAGACGGCGCTTTTGACAAAGAGGGGTTCGCTATGGCCATGAATGTGAGCAGCTCCCTGTTATACAAGAAAATGAAGGCCCTGACAGGTTTGTCTCCTACCGACTTCATGAAGACCATCAGGCTGCAACACGCTTGCGAATTGTTGCAAAGCCATCACTATTCGGTTACCGATGTCAGTGAAATGTGCGGCTTTTCCAGTGTGGGCTACTTCAGTACCGTATTTAAAAAGCATTTTAAGAAATCCCCGAGTGACCTGCTTGATCATTAGCCCCCGGCTTTGAAGATCGCATCCGGATCCTTTGCCCCTTGAACCATTATTTGCATATTTGCAGGGCATACCATTGATTACCTGCAGGGAATGACCGACCTTTTCAGAATTTATACCGTTGATGGTGTTGAAGCGACAAAAATTGCCTCCATGCCCGATGTGCCCCATTGCCATGACTATGAGGAGTTGCTGATCGGTGTGGATGGCTACCTTGAGCATTTCATAGATTTCAGATCAGAGAAGGTCTTCGCACCCTATGTCACATATGTTGCCCGAGGTAAGGTGCACCGGGTTGTTCCGGGAACCGTGGAGGGAAAATGTCTGATCTGGGTCCTGCGTTTTAAAAGCGAACTGGTTCCTGAAACCATCTTTCAGTGGTATGCTCATTTCCATCATACGGCAAACATTGTCCTGAACGACCACCACCGGTTTAAAAGAGTGGTTGCCCTCTGTGAAATTCTCAATGGCGAAATGGAACAGGAATCCCCCAACTTCTCCGTCATCAAGCCGCTGTTGACTTCACTCCTTACTCTTATCGAAGCAGAAAAGAAAAAAGCCGAAATCGCGGGAAGTGCCAACCCCAATACCCAAAACATCACCTTCAGAAACTTCCTGAAGATACTGGAGGAAAACTTCCGCAGGTCGTTGGGAGTAGCGTATTACGCAGAGAAGCTCTTTATGTCGTCACGGAACCTGAACATCATCTGCCAGAACGTTATGCAGCAAAGCGCTTCAGAAATCATTGAGACCCGCAAACTTATTGAAGCCAAGAACCTCCTCGTAGGCACCGAAAAATCCATCTCCGAAATCGGCTACGAATTGGGTTACAAAGAGAAATCCTATTTTACCAGCGTTTTCAAAAAGATAGCCGGTCAAACCCCCTCGGAATTCCGGAAGGAGATGAGAAAGCTGTTATAAGCCTTTATATTTCCGGATATTAACACTCTTTTTCCGAAAACTGTAACAACTGTTAAGGGATAAGGGTCTATTTTTGTGCCGTAAATAAAAAGATATTAATATATAATAATCTTATACAAATGGAAAAGAACAATTCAAACGTCAAGTGGGTCCTGGATCCTTCGCACAGCGAACTCTTGTTTAAGGTGAAACATCTGATGATCTCCAATGTGAAAGGGGAATTCAGGAAATTTTCGGCTGAAATCGGTGGTGAGGATTTTACCAAGGCTCCGATAAAAGTAGTGGTGGATGCCACCTCCATTTTTACCAATGAAGACAACCGGGATGCGCACCTGAAGGGTGCAGACTTCTTTGATGTGGACAACCACAAGGAGCTCACTTTTGAAGGGACCACTTTAAAGAGGGTGGACGATGAGAATTACACGCTTACCGGTCAACTCACCATGAAGGGGATCAGCCGGGGAGTGACGCTGGATGTGGAATTCGGAGGTATCAACAAGGACCCGTGGGGTAATGAGAAGGCGGCTTTCAGCATTGCCGGAAAAATCAACCGCAAGGAGTGGGGTCTGAACTGGAATGCGGCCCTGGAAACCGGAGGGGTTTTGGTCAGCGACGAGGTGCGGATCAATGCGGAAGTTCAGTTTGTCAAACAGGCCTGACAGGTTTAATTATTTCTGTTTTGTCACAAATGGATTCATTACCTGAATTTTAACCGATGTGGAAGTTGGTGTTTCATCCGGGTTCCCTTTCGGGACCCGGAAATCTAGCCATATTGTTGCTTCGGCTGACCGCCGGAATCCTGATGCTGACCCATGGGGTGGGGAAGTTGCACCTTTTACTGGGAAGTGAAGCCATCAACTTTCCCGATCCCCTGGGGGTCGGGGCCACGGCATCGTTGGCCCTGGCTGTTTTTGCGGAACTCTTCTGTTCGCTATTTCTGATATTCGGTCTGGCGACACGGCTTTCAGTGGTTCCTTTGATCATTACCATGGTCGTGGCTGCCTTTATCATCCATGCCGGAGATGCCTTCAAGGCAAAAGAGCTTCCGCTGTTTTACCTTACTGTATATATTGCTCTGGGTCTGACCGGTGCCGGAAGAATCTCTGCAGATCATTTCATATATAAGAAACTAAATCGCTGATTCCGGTCCCGTGGACAAAAGGAAATTCCTGAGATCACTGGTGTTTTTGCCATTAACTGTATCCGTTATGCATCTTGATGAATTGGCTAAAGTGACTGCTCCTCTGACCAGCACTGAAAAAATGCCCGTGCTGTTTCTCGGCCATGGCAGTCCGATGAATGCCATTGAAGAGAATGAATTTGTGGATGGCTTCCGCCAGGTGGGGAAAGAAATTCCCCGGCCAGCCGCCATCCTCTGTATTTCTGCCCATTGGGAAACCCGTGGCACCTATGTCACGGCCATGGAAAAACCCATGACCATTCATGATTTCGGTGGTTTTCCTCAGGAGTTGTTCGATGTGCAGTATCCCGCTCCCGGAAGCCCCAAGCTGGCCCTTGAAACCCAATCGCTGGTGGAAACTGCTGAGGTCGGACTGGATGAGAAATGGGGTCTTGACCATGGCGCATGGAGCGTCATCAAACACCTTTACCCCGAGGCCGACGTTCCTGTGATCCAGTTGAGCCTGGATTACTACCGGACCCCCCGTGACCACTATGCACTGGCCAGTGAACTGAAAGCCCTGCGGGAAAAAGGGGTTCTGATCATCGGAAGCGGCAACATGGTTCACAATCTCAGGATGGTGGCCTGGAATAAGCTGCGGGAACCGGGATATGGCTTCGATTGGGCCCTGGAGGCCCAGGGGAAAATGAGAAAATTGATCCTTGATGGTGACCATACCTCTCTGATCGACTACTCTTCACAGGGCAAAGCTTTCGAACTGGCCATTCCTACCCCTGAACATTTCCTGCCCCTGCTTTATGCACTGGCCCTGAAGGATGCAAAAGATCAGGTGATCCTGTTCAACGACAAAGCTGTCGGCGGATCGCTGACCATGACTTCGGTGAAAATCAGTCGGGCCTAATCCCCACGCTGACCAGACTTATCAAAGCATATGAATACGCATGCGACAAGGATGGTTGCCATTTTTTTTGTTTTTATGTTAATTGGTTAATTTGTCAGGAATTCACCTGGCCAAAGAACCATTTTGCTATTTCTATTGTTCATTATGTCGGAAGACTCCTCCGGGTATCAGTTTTACTGCGCATATTTCCGGAGAAAAGAGATTTGAGGCAATAAAACAGATCATATGGTTAACAGGACTTGGAGTAAGGAGGAGCAAGATAAACTGCTCATGACGTTGAAAAACCGTTTCGAGCTAAACCGAAACCGCCACCCGGGTATGGAGTGGGAGCAGGTAAGGGCCAGGCTTGACAACTATCCTGAAAAACTCAGGTCTCTTCAGCACATGGAAATGAGCGGAGGGGAACCCGATGTGGTGGGAGTTCATCCTTCGGGCGGAGAAATTCTTTTTTTCGACTGTTCTGCTGAAAGTCCGGCAGGCCGCAGAAATCTGTGTTATGATCATGTTTTCGTTTATCACAATGGTGCCGGTTCATACTACGCTGTCAGAGGATTCCGCACCCTGCTTAAAGTGTAATTCCGTCTACCATGTGGGCCCATACCAAGGAATCGCAGGAAAAGATCACCCCCCTTCTGGCGCTGGAATACCTGAAAGAAGGGAACCTTCGTTTTGTGAATAACCTGAAGGCTGACAGAAACTTGCTCAGGCAGGTGAACCAGACTTCCGAGGGGCAGTTTCCCTTTGCCGCCATACTGAGTTGCATCGATTCACGTACTTCTGCCGAATTGATCTTTGACCAGGGACTGGGTGATATATTCAGTATCAGGATTGCAGGCAACATCCTTAATGAGGATATTCTGGGCAGCATGGAATATGCTTGCAGGATAGCTGGTTCCAGGATTATCGTTGTTCTGGGTCATACCAAGTGTGGTGCCATAATCGGGGCCTGCGACAATCTGGAATTGGGACATATCACCGGATTGGTTGCGAAAATTAAACCAGCCATTGCCAGGGAATTGACCATTACGGAAAACCGGAACGGCCAAAATCTGGAATTGGTCAATAGGGTGGCTGCCATCAATGTCCACTACACTCTGGACCAGATCAGAGAGAGAAGCCAATTATTGCGGGATATGGAATTAAGTGGCCGGATAATTTTGATTGGGGCGCTTTATGACATAGATAATGGCCATGTTACATTTTTTGACCAGAAACCATAGAATCATGCTTGCTTCATAATGTGATAAGAAAGGGTAAAGAATTTTCAGGAGTGAATTGATCCGCGTGTGCCTTTGGTGATTTTTTACTATGTGATATGATTACAAATTCATAATATAATTCTGAAAAAGTTGATCCTGATATCATGCAAATGTCATTTCATATCTATATCTTTGTAATGAATTCATAAAAGGGTTATTCCAATCGATATCTGATAAAATGAAACAACTCTCTCACTTTGTAGATTGAGACATCTTATACATGTTTTGATTATTTAAGTGGGTGTTTGAAAGATTCAGAAATTAATACATTATAAGGGTAGTAATCATTTAAAAATTAAAGGAGTATGAAGATCACATTGACAAACGAGCAGGTGAATTCTCTGGTTGAAACTGAAGTGGCCAAGAGGGTAGGTGATTATCAGGAGAGTTACCGGAGGGAACTGGAAAAACTCCAGGCCCAGCTGAATGAAATGCAGGCAACGGTCAGTGCTCTGATGGGGGCTGAAATTAAAGTTGTCAAAAAGAAAAAAACCACCAATGAGGAATTTGTGGCGATGTTTGAAAATGGGATGACCAATGCCCAGATTGCCAAGGAAACTGGGTATAATCCCTCATATATTTCCCTTAAAAGGAAAAACCTTTTCAAGAAGGACTGATATGAATTCTGGCTCCGGCCAGATCTGGTGTAATCTTCATCCCGGGGAAACGGTGTATATCATACCTGATTCCCCGGGAGTTTTTTATAATATAACAATGTTTACCTTACGCATGGCGCATATTTAAACTTATGGAGGTTCCATCGCCTTCGGATTCCAGGTGGCCTCAGAACCATTTTCCGGTTTTGGTATTCCTGGAGTGAATAGATGTGCAACCCTGTAAGGCAGATTCAGGATATCACTTGAAACGGTATCCTATTCCCGATTCCGTGACGATCATGGCAGGTTTGGAAGGGTCATCTTCCAGTTTCTTCCGGAGTTGGGCGATAAAAACCCTCAGATACTGGGATTGTTCGACATATCCGAATCCCCAGACATGTCTGAGGATGAACTGATGGGTAAGCACACGCCCGCGGTTTTGCGCTAAAAGCGCAAGAAGACTGAATTCGGTAGAGGTGAGTTTAATGATCTCATCTTTTTTTCTGACGATATGGTTGGCCAGGTCAATACTTACTTCTGCAGAGAGAATTACGGCCTCTTCTTTTTTGCTTTCTCCTGTACGGAGGGCCGCTCTGACCCGGGCCAGCAGCTCTCCCGTGCGGAATGGCTTGGTCAGGTAGTCGTTGGCTCCATTGTCCAGGGCTCTGACGATCTCCTCCTCGCTGCTGCGTACTGACAGAATCAGAACCGGTCTGGAATACCATTCCCTCAGTTTCCTGAGCAATTCCTGCCCGTCGATATCGGGAAGCCCCAGATCCAGAATGACCAGTTCAGGATGATGCGTAGCAGCCATGATCAGTCCCTCCTTTCCGCTGGTGGTCAGAAGTGTCCTATAACCGTTGGCTGTCAGGGTGATGTCCAGCAATCTGCGGATCTGGTTCTCATCATCGATAATTAATATGATCTCTTTTTCCGGCATAGCGTCATCTTATGTGATTCACAAAGGGTGGTTGTTTTAAAGCAGGCCATCCCTGATCAGTTCATTCCGTATTCAGGGGGCTGCTCCATCCTGTGATGTCGGGTCGTTCCGAAGGGATAATCAGGGTGAAAACGGCCCCGCCCCCTGGCCGGTTGGCTGCGGAGATGGTCCCGTTGTGTGCGCTGACGAATCCTTTTACGATAGAAAGGCCCAATCCCAGGCCTCCGGTGTGGCTTCCTTTACCCCTGTAAAACTTGCGGAAGATATCTCTCAGTTCGTTTTCAGGGAAACCGGGCCCCTGGTCGCAGACTTCAAGCACCAGGTTGCCATGAAGGTAGTGGCATCTGATGGTGATCTCCGATGCCGGTGGCGCATATTGTGTGGCATTATAAACCAGATTGTAGAGTACTTGTTCCATCAGACCGAAATCCATTTTTACCAGGGGCATCTCTTCTACGATTTCCACTTTCAGTGAGAAGGGTTTCAGTTCATCGGCAAGGTCTCCTGCCACTTTATTAATCAGGTCATTGATGTCGTGCCAGTTGGTACGGGGAGTGATGTGCCCGCTTTCTATCCGCGACATGTTGAGGAGGTTTTCAATTAAGCGGTTCAAACGGAGGGAGGCGGTGAAGATTTCCCGGGAGAGGGCGGTCTGCATCTTACGTGGCACCGTTGTATTGGCCATGGTATCGGATGCTCCCATGATGGTGGCCACCGGGATTCTCAGCTCATGCGAAATCGAATTGAAGAGCGTTTTGTAGAGCCGGTCCGATTCGTGGAGAAACCTCACCATTTGTGCAGATTCAGCCAGAAATTCACGCTCAATGGCGTTGGATGCCAGTGTGATGAAGGCTTCCCAAAAAGTGTTGAGTTCTGTTTCGAAAGGATGCTCCCTGACCAATGCTACTACTCCGGGATTTAGCCGGGAACCTGTAAGCGGATACCAGGTGTAACGGCTGTCAAAGGGTTGACTGGTGAAGGTGCCTGCTTTGCGGGAATGGGTAAACACCCACTGGGCAATCTGAAATTCCGACTCCGGAAGCTGACCGCTTCTTGCCAGTCCCACCGGTGCCCCCTGACGAGCGTCCCCCTCTCTCAGGATAAAAACCGATTCCGGGGAAAAGTAAGTGGTAATGCCTTCCGTGGCCACCCTGATGACTTCATCCATTCCGCTGGCCTTGGAGAGATCGCGTGTAAGCAGGAACAATGCATTGGTTTTCCGCTCCCGCTCCCTTGCCAGCAGTTCCTGGCGCCTTACCCGTGTGGTCAGGACTCCGCTGACTACGACAATGACGAAAAACAAACCGAAAATCAGAATATCTTCGCTCCTGTCAATCTTGAAGGTGTTGTGAGGGGGAATGAAGAAATAGTCCCAGGCCAGTGCACTCAAAGCCGAAGCCAGCAATACGGGGCCTGTTCCCAGAAAAGTGGAAAGAAAAGATACTACAAACAGCAGGATAAAGGAAAACAGATGGTAATCACTTTCCGTGCGGAAGGAAAGACACAACAACAGGGCCACCCCTGTGATCAGAAGGGCAAGAAGGTATTGGACCCACCCCTTGGAGAGCAGAAATGCCGTTTGCTCCCGTATCCTTTTTTTGGTTTCCATTGTGCTTTGTCAAATCAAAAGTAGCAAAAATTGTCACGCCCATAGGCTCAGCTTTTCCAGAGCTCACGGGTAAACAGCATCAATACGGTATAAATCTCTAGTCTTCCGAGAAGCATGAGCCCGGAAAGGATGAGTTTCGCGGTATCGGGAATGTGGGCGTAGTTCCCCACTGGTCCCACGCTGCCCAGTCCGGGCCCGATTCCGGCCATGCAGGTAGCCACGGAACTGGCCGACACCTGAAAATCAAGGCCATGGAGCATGATCATTATCGTCCCTGTGATGAAAACAAGAAAATAGAGGACGATGAAGCTGAGAATGGAGTTGTTCAGGGCGTCATCGATTCCTCTTTTATTGATCTGGATACGCAGGACAGCCCCGGGATGCACCATCGTTTTGAAATAGCGTTGCAGATTCCTGAACACAATCAGGTGCCGGGCCATCTTGATGCCCCCTGCCGTAGAGCCGGTACTTCCCCCCAGGAACATGGCCAGAAAGATAATAGCCCATGCAAAAGCCGGCCATTGCATATAATCAGCCGTGGCAAAGCCCGTGCAGGAGATGATGGAAATCACCTGGAAGTAACTCTCCCTGAAGGATTCCTCCACTGGTTTCCCCATGGTGAAATGCAACGGGAAGGCAATGACCAGTCCGATGAGCAATACCACGACCATGTAAAATCTCAGCTCATCATTGGCTTTGATCCTGTTGAAGTTCCCATTGACCAGTGAAAAATGGATCATGTAATTAATCCCCGACAAAAACATGAACAGCATGATCACATACTGGATATAGGGCGAATATTCTATGATGCTGGTGTTTTTGGGAGAGAATCCTCCGGTGGCTACAGTGCCGAAGGCGTGGCATGCACTTTCAAAGAGATTCATGCCTCCCAGCAGGAGTAGAACCATTTCAAGGAAAGTCAGGGCCAGATAGATCATGAGTAACCTGATTCCCACCGCCTTAATCTTGGGTTGTATCTTCTCCTGAAGGGATGATTCCAGGGTGAAGAGTTGGTATCCTCCCATCTTCAGCGAGGGCATGACCAGGATTACCAGCACGATGATCCCGATACCCCCGATCCAGTGGGTCAGGCTTCGCCAAAGCAGCACCGATTTGGGCAAGGCTTCAATGTCGGTGAGAATGGAGGCCCCGGTGGTGGAAAACCCTGATATGGATTCGAATAAAGCGTCGACAAACGACGGAATGCTATGGGAAAGCAGGTAAGGCAGAGTTCCCGCCAGACTGATGATCAGCCATGAAGCGGTGACCGTCACATAGGCATCCTTCCGGGTAATCTGGACCTCATTTCTCCTCCTTCCGCTGAAGAGATGAAACAGGAATCCCCCGGCCAGGGACACCAGGGCAGGAATCAGCAGTGGCGCCTCCTCCTCCCTGTAATACCGGGCTATCAGGGTGCAGAAAAGAAGAAAGCCAGCAACGATGAAAAGGTTGCTGCTGATCACCCTGAATATTAGCCTGAATTTTACCGGTTCACCCATTCTGATTGTTCGGGACCAACAGACAGTCCATCGGTCATGCCGTCATGCAAAAGCACTTCTTTTATCATTTACGGCACTGCAAACTAACTACGGAATGGATTAACGCTGTATTAAGATTAACCCGAAGGGCATAAAGATTTTATAAAGATGGAGATGTGGCGATAGCCAGGGCGATGCGGATCCCGTCGGCGGCGCTGGAGATAATGCCGCCGGCATAGCCACTCCCTTCTCCGGCCATGTAAAGGTTGGTGAATCCCTCGCATTTTCCGGTTTCATCACGGATGACCTGCACCGGACTGGAGGTTTTGCTTTCAAGGCCCAGGAGGATGCCGTTTTCGTAGCCTTTCAGTTTCCTGCTGAAATCCTGAAGGCCGAGAGTCAAAGCTTCCATCACGGGGTGGGGGATCATTTCCCAGAGGGGAGCAGGGATCAGCCCCAGAGGGTAGGAGGTGTCGTGGTCCTGGACCCGGTTTTTACGGCTGAGGAAGTCGCGGATGGTGCAGAAAGGGGCCCTGTACCCCTCGCTGAATCGGTAGAAGCTCTCCTCGAGGTCCTGGAGTCTGTCGAGGGCTTCGGCGGCATTTATAGGGCTATCTGCCAGCAGGTCAGGGTGAAGACCTGCCACGCAGGCGGCATTGGCGAACCGGCCATTGCGACGGTACAGGCTCATGCCGTTGACAATATTGGTGGTGGCATATGCGGTAGCAGGAACCACCATGCCCCCGGGGCACATACAGAAGGTAAAGACCGGAAGCTCTCCTTCGTTATTGGAGGTGAGCCGGTATTCGGCGGCTTTCACCCCCGGAAGTTTCGCTACCCCCCATTGACCCCGGTTGATGATCTCCTGCTCATGTTCTGCCCTGAATCCCAGGGCAAAATTCTTGGTACGGAAGGGCACTCCCCGCCGCATCAGCATCCGGTAGGTCTCATACGCCGAGTGGCCCGGCGCCAGCACGAACACCGACCCCTCTAAATCCCCGGCGGTGGTCATGGCATGTTTTATCGTGCCATTTTCGACCGACAGATCTTCCAGCAGCGTTTCAAAAAGGATGGTCCCTCCCAGTTCAATGAACTCCCGCCTCAGGTTCTTCACGATGACCTTGAGGTTGTCGCTCCCCACGTGCGGATGGGTGAGGTAAAGGATCTCTTCCGGTGCTCCGGCACGCACATAGCTCTCCAGGATAAACTGTTTCTCACGTGAGATATGCTTGGACCTGGAGGTGAGTTTCCCGTCGCTGAAGGTTCCTGCACCTCCTTCCCCGAAGGCATAGTTGCTTACGGGATCAAAGAGACCTCGCTCCTCAAAACGCTGAATTCCCCGGTCTCTCTGGCCTACTTTGCTCCCCCGCTCCACGATGGTGGTCTCAAAACCAGCACGCTGTAACACCAGAGCAGCAAAAAAACCGGCCGGACCGCTGCCCATGACCACCGCCCTGCGGTCCCTCTTCTTATACGGAATCTCCAGCGGCGCTTCCACAGGAGCCGCGCCACCCTTGATCTCGCCCGAAGTGACCGCCACACGAACCGCCCAATGGATGTTCTCCTTCTTACGGGCATCAAGGCTTTTGTGGATGATCTGAAAGGTGAAATTCTTCAGCCGCAGCTCCTTGCTGATCCGCTGTTGAAGCATCTCCCCGCTGTAACCTGTCGGTAGTTTCAGGTCTAGTTCTTTGTAACCCATATATGCGAATGAGGTAATTGGTATGAATGAAATAGTATGTCAGGCTGCATCCAGGGTAAAACCTTGCCTTATTCAGGAAAGGAAAAGATCACGGATAATCCTTAAAGGGCAGGCCGCAGAAGGGCTGAGAAGGGCGTATCAGGGGCGGAGTCAGGGCTGGGAGGAGAAGATCCTGCCCACCGGGTACCTTCGCCAGCTTTTCTCGAACCAGGGGGAGTTGTTGTAAATAAAAGCCATCTGGGCGTTGTGGCTGGCGGCAAAGGCAGGGTCAGCCGACCGCCGCTTTTCCAGCTCTTTTTTTAACTCCGGAAGCTCAGTGAGGGTCCGCAGGGCATTCTCCTCAAAGCCGTAAGGCGAAAAATACTCCCGCTGGTCCAGTACCGAGTCGTAAAAATTCCATCGGAAAAAGGAATCATTGGCTTTGGGCTCAAGCATCTCGATAATGTAGCGCATGCCTTTCTGGCGGACGGGTACGAGCCAGTCGCCGGCATAAAACCTGATCTCCTGTACCTCACTGCGGGTGGTGAAGCTGTCGTGGTAATAGTGCCCGTTATAGGGGCGCACCGCACCCTTCAGATCTTCGATATAGTCGACGGTCACCCTGATCACCGTATCGCGCAGGAGTTTCGTATGTTGGATGCGGTTCAGCGCCATCCTTTCCAGGACCGGTTTCCAGGCCTGGGGCACCACGTAGTAATCGGGAACGGGCACACTTTCGGCCGGTACATACTTATTGTAGTATCGGATGGAGTCGGTATAGGGCCGGCTGCGGTCGTACCCTTTGCGGGCCACACCGGTTACGGCGCTGACCTGCTGTTCGTCCATCTCATATCCCTTGAACTCGATCATCTGCCAGCTGGTGGAATCGAGCCTCCAGCTGAGGGGAAACTCCCTGGCCTCCATGGTTTCCCGGAGGGCTTCCTCGCGCAGTTCCCTGATCTTCTTCCCGTTTTCGGCGGTATAACCGGTCAGAAGTGTGAGAAACTGATAGACCGATTTGACCCGGTCGGGGAAAGGCTTGTATATGAGATTCTCGGTGATCATCCCCAGGGAGTGGAACAATCCGCTGTAGCCAATGGAGTAACGGGGCGATTCGAAAGTGCCCACGATGCCGCTTCGGGCATCCTCATAAAACCAGTCGACATAGGGAATCAATTCATATTCTCCCTGTTTCATCCCGGTATAGAGGGCCGGCAGCATTTCCCGGTCGAGGAAGCGGCTGAGCGCCGGCGGGTACTGGTCAGGGTGGGGCGGAATCAGGGTGATGCAGTACTGGTGGTCAGATCCATTGGTGGTATGGGTGTCGAGAAAAACATCGGGATCCCATTGGTGGAATATCTGCGTGAAACTGCGCGCATTTTCCGAATCGCACTTGGTGAAGTCCCGGTTGAGGTCAAGATTGGCAGCGTTGCCCCTGAATCCCGTCTCATAGGGAGTGGCCTGACCCGACCGGTTGTAGGCACTCCGGTTCAGGGCTCCACCAATGTTGTACACCGGAATAATGACCACCACCACCTCCTCGAGCCAACGGCCCATATTCTGGTGGTTGCGCAGCAAATCCCCGGCAAAGAGCAGGCTCGCATCGATCCCTTCCGGCTCACCAGGGTGAATCCCGTTGTTGACCAGCAGAACCGTCTTCCCGGAAGCCTTCACCTTCGCAGGATCAAATGTGCGGTCACTGCTGATGATGAAGGTATGCAGGGGCTTCCCGCAATCGGTCATCCCTGCCTCCACCAGAACCGCCTCCTTATACGCTTCATCGAGCAGACGAAACATGCCGATCGTCTCCTCCCATGTAGGCGAGTAGTTTTCTTCATAGCGGAGCTTTACCAGCCGCTCCTCCGGATCTGCGGCCGTCGCCAGTCCGGGCAGCAAAAGTGCCATGCCCAGAATGAAAGGAAAATATTTAAGATGCATTCTGTAAACCGGTTTGTTTATTATGAATTGGTGTGGATAACTCATCTGTTCTTCTTCCTGGTCTCAGACTATGGCAGTTCACTCTGCTCTTTTTTTTCCAAATTGAGATAGGAATAGGCAAATCCGTTGGTTTCATCGAAATGGTCTTCGCGGCTGGTCTCCCTCCAGTCGGAATAGTTGATTTCAGGAAACCAGGTGTCGGCGTCGAAGGGCTGGTGGACCAGCGTGAGGTAGAGCTTTCGGGCGAGAGGAAAGAACTGCCTGTAGATGGATCCCCCTCCGATCACAAAAGCCTCCTCCTCGCCTGCAACCTTTGCCATGGCTTGCTCCACGCTAAATACCGTTTCGCATCCCGGGAAATCATCCTCCAGGTTGTCGGTGATCACGATGTTCCTTCTTCCGGGTAAGGGCCATCTGGGCAGTGACAACAGGGTATTGCGCCCCATTATAACCGGATGTCCCAGGGTAATCCTCTTGAACCTCTTCAGATCATCAGGTAGGTGGAACAACAGATCGTTATCCTTCCCGATGGCAAAATTCTCTGCAATGGCTACGATGATGGAAATATTATTCATAAAATGAGTCTTGAGTCTGGAATCTGGAATCTTGAGTCTTGAGTCTGGAATCTGGAATCTGGAATCTGGAATCTGGAGTCTGGAATCTGGAGTCTGGAATCTGGAATCTTGAGTCTTGAGTCTTGAGTAATGCTGCCTTCCCTGGTTTCGTTGGCACTGAGGGGCAGGTAGGGTAAGGTTCAGACGGCTACCTTGCCGGGAATGTGGGGGTGGGCCTGGTAGTTGACCAGTTCGAAGTCCCCATATGTGAACCCGAAGATGTTGCTCACCTCCGGGTTGAGTTTCATTTCCGGGAGGGGCAGGGGTTGACGGGTGAGCTGCAGTTTGACCTGCTCGAGATGGTTGGTATAAATATGTACGTCGCCGCCGGTCCAGATGAAGTCTCCCGGCTGGTACCCTGTGACCTGGGCCATCATGAGGGTCAGCAGGGCATAGGAGGCGATGTTGAAGGGTACTCCCAGGAAGACGTCGCAGCTCCGCTGGTAAAGCTGGCAGGAGAGTTTACCTCCGGCCACATAAAACTGAAAGAGGAGATGGCATGGGGGAAGATGCATTTTCTCCAGGTCGCCCACATTCCAGGCGCTGACGATATGCCTGCGTGAATCAGGGTTGTTCTTCAGGCTATCCACCACCTGGCTGATCTGGTCGATGGTGTGGCCGTCGGAGGCGGTCCAGCTCCGCCACTGCGCCCCGTATACCGGCCCCAGCTCTCCGTCTTCACCTGCCCACTCGTTCCATATGCGAACCCCGTTCTCCTGCAGATACCTGACATTGGTATCTCCCCGCAGAAACCACAGAAGTTCGTGAATGATCGATTTCAGATGCAACTTCTTGGTGGTCACCACCGGAAATCCCTCTTGCAGGGAGAACCGCATCTGGTGCCCGAATATGCTCAGGGTGCCCGTTCCCGTGCGGTCCTTCTTCTCGGTACCTTCCCTCAGGATGGTATCCAGCAGGTCAAGATATTGTCTCATCAGTCTGTTCTTGCTTACCGGCAAATATACACATTTTGGATCACCGGCGGGATTCCGGATTCTACAGTGCAAATTTACCCGCTACCGGGCAATGCCTGTCGGTTTATCCTAAATCGTGAAGGATTGGCCTGCCTTGCGGGCCCCGGGAAGGAACCTATTTCAGAAAGGCAGGTGTCACGGAAAACATCAGGTAGGCCCAGTTCTGGGTGGACTGGTGGTCGCCGCCTGGTTTGACCAGTTCCATACTTTCCCCGGCAAACATATGTGAATAGCCCAGAGAAATCTTCGCCGCCGGATTTACCGTCCAGGTGAGGTCCCAGTCCACTTCGGTCCCCAGGTATTTCCTGGCCGCTCCGGGGAGGGCCGCCGCTGCTCCGAAGTAGTGAATATGCAGGTTCCACTGCACCTTTTTAAACCGGCTGCAGGCCCATTTGAAATAAATGTCGTTCAGACCCGGCCCGTTGATGTGCTGCCCCCCTACATAGAAATAGTCCATGAATCCGTTGAACTTGTGGTTGGTTCCGTATAACGGATTAAAGGCTTTGTTTTCGGAGATTTCCCCGGCATCGTTGCCAGAAAGGTATTCATAGCCGAAGGTGGCTGTCGCCGTGGGATTCATCTTCGCCGACAATTCCGCCAACAGGTTCAGGGCGTTCACATCGCGGTTGAGGTTGTCCTTGCCTGTCTGATAGTAGAAATTGGCGGCCAGAGAAACCGCCGAGGCGGGTTTTACGGTGAGCCGGCCCCCTAATGTCTGTGCATAGCGGGTTTCCTGCTCGCCACCCGATATCACCGGCACCCCGTTGTTGAGAAACAACAGGCTCAATGATTCGTTTTTCCAGCTTTTATGAAACCAGGCAAACTGCATGTCCTTGTAGGCGTCGGGCCCGTCATAGCGGTTGTTCCGGCGGTTGCTATTTTCATGGTGGGCCACACCCAGATGTACCTTGACCTCTTTTTCATATTTAAGGAGAAAAAGGTCGTGGGAGCGGGCTTGCTGGGTCCAGCCCACATTCCCGAAAATACGGTGATCGTCATAATTAAGTTCCTGCCTGCCTGCTTTCAGCGAGAAAACAGGTGTGAAGAGGATTTCGGCCCAGCCTTCGTGCAGGGAAACCGCTTTTTCCTGGTTCTCGACCAGCTGGGGTTGGTTCCCCCATACGCGCACATCCTGCAGAACCAGTCCGGTGCGAATGTGCTCACTGCTGAAAAGAAGATTCAGCCGTGTGCGTTGTGACGTGAACAGCGAACCCTTCTGGTCCTCTCCGGCCAGGGTTCCGTAACCATGGCTCATCTCGGAACGCGGCCGGTATTCCCCCGTCAGGGAAAACTGTGCACCAGCGACCGCCGGTAACAGAAGCCATAATGTACACCAAACCATGATCCCTGAACAGGGAAGTACCCTGCACTGATTCCGGCTTACCTCCATATTTCCCATCTTCTGATTATTAAATTAATTCTATCAATCTCGTGATCGGTCCCGTGGAATCGCGGGAATTCAACTGCATTAAGGGAAAGGATGGCCCGGGAAAGGTGAAGGTTGTGGTTTCGAACTACCGGGCCCGGGGATTCAGTTCCACTTGCTTTCACGTTCGGCGGCCGTGGCTTTCCATCCCGGAACAATCTCCTTCAGGAAGGCGGCTTTCTCCTCGTTGAATTTCTTCATATCCAGTCCGATAAACTCCTGGGCCTTGGCTTTGGTGTCGATATCGGGGTAGGGGATCTCTTCGTTGAATCCGAGGGCTGAGAGGAGACGGGCAAGCTTTATGCGGGTTTCCTGGGCGATGGTCTGGCCATGGGAGACGATGCGTGCGCATTCCACTGGCGCGTGAAAGGAGCCTCCATGGGTGGCCGCCACATAGTCCCAGCGCCATTGGGCACGTCTGATGCCGTCGAGGATATCTTTCATCTGATCTTCGGTGGCTCCCAGGTCCCAGGCTTTTTTAGCTTCCACATGGGCGCGTACCAGCGATTTCTCCAGTTCGTGGCGGGCAGCGAGCACCTTGTCCTGCCGGTCGTAGACGTTTTGCACCAGGGTTTCGGCTTCTTCGCGGTGGCACACCTGGCAGGAGGCGGCAATGTTGTTGAGGGGGCTCTGCATCTTATGGTTGGTGAATTTCACCCCGCCTTCACTCTGGTAAGGCATGTGGCAGTCGGCACAGGCCACCCCCCGCTGGGCATGAATGCCGTGCTGCGCCATCTCATAATCGGGGTGCTGGGCTTTCAGCATGGGCGCTTTGCTCAGGGCATGCGTCCAGTCACTGAAGGCAATGCCATCATAGTAAATTTCCATCTCTTCGACCGTCATCCCTTTGTCCCACGGAAAAGTCAGGTAGTTGGCCCCTTCGGCTACCTTCTTATTGAAATAGTATTCGACGTGGCACTGGGCGCAGACCAGCGTGCGCATCTCCTGATAGCTGGCTTTGGTGATGTCCCTGCCTTGTCTTTCGAAGGCTTCGATCAGCGCGGGTCTCGAAATGTGCAGATTGGCGGTTTTGGCATCGTGGCAATCGGCACAGCCGATCGGATTGACGACCTCGGGTCCTAACCGGGCCCACTGCCCTGTGTAGTACTGGGTGATCCCTTCCTCTTTCATCATTCGAGGCACGTCGGGACTCTTACACGTCCAGCAGGTGGTGGGCTGCGGCCCCGCATCGGGGGTCATAGGCGCACCGGTCCGCAGCGTATTAAGAACATCCTCCACCGCATAGAAATGGCCACGCCCCTGCTTGTAGTCACGCGAGAAAAGATATCCCGCCCAGAGCACCACCATCTCGGGCACCTCCTCCAGCATGTCGACGGTGGCATTGCCTCCGTGCTTGCTCCGGAAGGTGGTGTCGGCCGTGCCGTAATAGGACTGGAATTCACGGGGATAATTCTCTCCCCACACTTCGTTTCTGACTTCTCCGTCACGGATCTCCGTCTTGGGCGTATTTACGAACAAGGCTTCGGCGCGGCGCTCGATGATCGAGGAGGCCAGCAATCCGAGCAAAAAGACAATAACAATGGTGACGAAAAACAACAGCCATGCCAGGCCGGGCTTTTTCTGGGTCAGTTCGGTGATCGATTTCATTTGGATATTTGTTTGTTAATGACTTGCTCTTCAGTTGTATTTCAAGATGAAGCCAGTTGATGTGCTTCACGCCCATGGAATTGGCTTCGCGGTGCTCCGCCGAACTTCGTTTCGCATGGAGCAAATAAACATGTCCTTATGTGGTCGAAGCACCAAGCGACTTTCATAGGTTTCGGTTTTAATTCTCTTTTGAATTTTTACGGAGCCATTCGGGAACAGGGCTTTCCAGAAGGGGGACTCTGGCATAGGGTACGCTTGACAGGCTGTTGACCTTTCCGTGGGGTACTTCCCGGTGACATTCAATACAGCGGCGGCCTTCCCTGACTCCCCGGTACATGGCCACGGAGGCTTCCAGTTTGGGATCAACCAGAAGCTGCTCATGACACCTGATGCAGTTGTTGTGAACCACCCGGGCTCCGGGCTCCAGAATGCGGATCACCTGCCGCTCCATCCGCAGGGTGAACAGCGTGGAATGACGCAATCCGTCGTTGGCCTTGAAATAGTACTTGTTGAACACGTTGTTGTGAGGCACATGACAGTCGTTGCAATGGGCTTTCTCCCGGTGGGAGCTGTGGTTCCACGTGGCATACTGGGGCGCCATGATGTGACAGTTGACACACGCCTCCGGCCGGTCGGAAAGGTAAAGATGCGCCTTCCCCAGGTAAACGGAAAAAAGTCCGAGCCCGGTAAAAATCCCCGCCAGAATCAGTACCGGGAAACGCCATTGCGGCGGTGGCAGAAATCGTCGGAACATAAGTAGCGGTTTATGGTGTTTTGTGCAAGTTAGTGATTTAGTTAAAACGATTTCCGGTTTATGTTATACAATACCTTTTTATATGACTTTTGTTCAATGAACTTCCTGGCGCTGCAGTGCCGGATCCCGTTTCACGACTGCCGGTCGCTTCCTGAGATAAGGAGGTTGGGAAGGATCACTCTTCCAGCGAGGCCCCACATCTCTTGCAGAAGCGGGCGTCGTCATCGTGTTTTTCAAGCAGGCAATTGCGGCATACCTGTGTGTTGTAATTTTCCCGCTTTCCCAGGAGGCTGGCCGTGACAATTCCCGTGGGAACCGCAATGATCGAATAGCCCAGGATCATCACCAGACTTGCCAGAAACTTGCCCAACCCTGTCACGGGCGAGAGGTCGCCATACCCCACGGTGGTGAGGGTGACGATGGCCCAGTAAATGCTGGTGGGAATGTCGGTGAATCCCGCTTTCTCCCCTTCAACCAGATACATGACGGTGCCGATGATCAGGGCCAGTGTCAGTACAAAAATGATGAACACACTGATTTTCTCCCGGCTGTGCCAGAGGGCTCCGGCAATAAGCCGCCCCGCCCGGGTATAGCGGCTTAGCTTCAGAATCCTGAAAACCCGCAACAGCCTGATGGCGCGGATCACAATCAGACTGTGTCCTCCTGTAAACAATAGCCCCAGATAAGTGGGAAGCAGCGCAAATAAATCCACCATGCCATAAAAACTGAAAACATATTTCCACGGCCTGTTGACGACCCAGATGCGCGTAAGGTATTCCAGGGTGAAAATGGCGGTGATCACCCATTCCAGGCTCCTGAGCAGGGTGTGGTAGCGTACTCTGATGGTGGGTACACTTTCCAGCATGACCAGCAGAATGCTGAAAATGATGGTCCCGAGCAGAATTTCATCGAAGAGCTTGCCTTCACGGGTATCGGCTTCGAAGATAATGCTGTAGAGTTTTTGCTTAAGTTCCTTCATATTTGTTGGTTTTAACCTGTCAGGGATGGTGGTGTCGTTCAGGGGTCAGCAGGCCCTGGTCAGCTGATCACCGACCATTCGAAATCTGTTTTTTTGCCCTGTGAGAGGGATTTGCGCAAAATAAGGTGTTCTTCGTTTTCGAGGCGGGGGTCGGTGTCGAGGAGGTCGCGGGCCTCGTGGCGGGCCATGTCCAGGATCTGTCCGTCTTTGGCCAGGTTGGCGATCTTCAGATCGAAGCCCATGCCGCTCTGCTGGGTACCTTCCATATCTCCGGGGCCCCGCAGCCGCATATCCATTTCCGCGATTTCAAAGCCGTCGTTGGTGCGAACCATGGTGGCCAGCCGCTTCCGGCTTTCATTGGTGACCTTATACGACGACATCAGAAGGCAAAAAGACTGCTCAGCCCCCCGGCCCACACGCCCCCGCAACTGGTGCAGCTGTGACAGTCCGAACCGCTCTGCACTCTCGATGACCATCACCGTGGCGTTGGGCACATCCACGCCCACCTCTATGACGGTCGTGGCTACCATGATTTGCGTCTTCCCCTCCTTGAACCGGGACATCTCCCGCTCTTTCTCCTGGGGCTTCATGCGGCCATGAACCATGCATACCTCAAACTCCGGAAAGGTTTCCGTCACATGACGAAATCCCTCCTCCAGGTTTTTGAGATCCAGGTTCTCCGATTCCGAAATCAGCGGATATACAATGTAAATTTGTCTTCCTTCCGCGACCTTGCGGCGGATGAACTGAAATACTTCCGCGCGGCGGTTTTCGAAGTAGTGCAGGGTTTGGATCGGTTTCCGCCCTGGCGGCAGCTCGTCGATCACCGAAACGTCAAGGTCGCCGTAGACCGTCATGGCCAAAGTCCGGGGAATGGGAGTCGCCGTCATCACCAGGATGTGCGGCGGAATGGTGTCGTTTTTCTGCCATAATTTGGCCCTTTGGGCCACACCGAAGCGGTGCTGCTCATCGATGATCACCAGCCCCAGATTGCGGAAGACCACCACATCCTCAATGAGGGCGTGGGTGCCGATGAGCAACTGAAGGCTCCCGTCGCCCAGTTTCTCATGGAGCAGGCTTCTCTCCGCCGCCCTGGTAGATCCGGTCAGAAGCCCGCAGCCGATGTGCATTCCTTCCACCAACCGGGTGATGGTGGCAAAATGCTGTTGGGCAAGGATTTCCGTGGGGGCCATCAGACAGGCCTGGAAGCCGTTGTCAAAGGCAATCAGAGCCGTCATCAGCGCCACCAGCGTCTTCCCGCTGCCCACATCACCCTGAAGCAGCCGGTTCATCTGGATCGGCCGCGACAGATCCCGCCTGATCTCCCTGAGAACCCGCTTCTGGGCTTCCGTCAGTGGAAAAGGAAGATAATCATGATAAAAGGTGTTGAAATTAAAGCCTACCTGCGTGAAGGGATACCCTTTGAATTTGCTTTCACGCGCGTGCTTTAACCCCAAAATTTTAAGCTGTATCAGAAAAAGCTCCTCAAATTTCAGCCGGAACCGCGCGTTTTTCAGATCGAGGGTAGTGGCAGGCTTATGAATGGAAATGAGGGCTTCCTCGAGCGACATCAGCTTCAGCTTACCGATGAGCGGTCCGGGTAGTGTCTCGGGCACCCGCCCCTTCATCTTTTCCACCAGCAGCAACATGATCTTGTGCAGTGCTTTGGAAGTGACGAATTTCTTCTTCATCTTCTCGCTGGTAATATAATGGGCCTGAAAAATGCCCGACGGCTTTAGCGAGATATCCCCTTCGGCTTCAATTTCGGGATGCACTACATTGATGACCCCATTGAACTCGGCGGGTTTCCCGAAGATGGTCACCGTGGTGTGGAGCTTCAGGTTCTCCTTCATCCATTTCACCCCCTGGAACCAGATCAGCTCCATCGATCCGGTTTCGTCACGGAAAGTGGCCGTCAGACGCTGCTTGTTCCCCACGCCGACCACTTCCATAGAGACAATCTTCCCCTTAACCTGAATGTGTGGCATCTGGGCGTGCACCTCACTGATTTTGTAGAATTTGGTGCGGTCAATATATTTGTAGGGGAAATAGTAGACCAGGTCACGAAAGGTGTGCAGGTTCAGCTCCTTTCTGAGCAATTCGGCCCTGACAGGCCCCACACCCGGCAGAAATTGAATATCTTGGTCAAGGAATTCGGTCATGACAAGCAAAGATAGAAATCTGAAGGATATCATGTCACCTGAAAATTCACCGATCGGTGACCAGGCCAACAACGTATTGTACGCACCCGGAAACCTCATCCGGACTAATCCCTATGGTTTCGGGATTCATTCTCCCTTTGCCTACCATCTGGTGGCCAGGGTGCTTTTCGGAAAGGCACTTTCCTTTCCGGGCGAAAAGGAGGCGTTGGCGGCGCTCAGATATGGTGACAGGAGCCTGGCAGCCAGGATCCTGCGGCTGGCCCGCTATTTTTCCCCCGAACTCCTTCTCACCGGCGATGAGGGGTCTCCCCTGATGGCCACCCTCACTCCACTTTGGCCGGTTCTCCTTCCCAATACACGGGTCTGTTCAGTAACCCGGAAAAAAGATCCATACTATTCCCGGCCTTTCCCTGCCGGTGACCAATCATCAGGTGACCGGTCATCAGGTTGCCAATCATCCGGTGATCAGCCCTCAGGTTGCCAATCGTCAGCTGACCAATCACCATGCGGCCCAATGTCAGTTAATCGGTTGTCAGATAAGCTGTTGCCGGGTCAACGGCCGTCAGATAACGTGTTGCCGGGTCAACGGCCCTCAGATAACCTGTTGCCGGGTCAACGGCCCTCAGATAACCTGTTGCCGGGTCAACGGCCGTCAGATAACGTGTTGCCGGGTCAACGGCCTTCAGATAACGTGTTGCCGGGTCAACGGCCGTCAGGTGTCCTGCCATCGGATCCTCAGCATTCAGTTGACCGGTCGCCGGAAAATCAGCCTCCCGTTGCTCCCGGTTCTGGTTATGAAAGTCAGGCCGGAAACAGGAAACCCAGGGTGGAGACCATGGTCATCGGAAGCCTGGTCTGTCATTTTCCCTCCTCCCTCACCAGGGTGAACGCCCCGGCCTGCTGGATATTGACCGACCTGGGGAATTTGGAGTTAAAAGGATTTTTTAATATCTTGCGCCTTTCTGACACCACCTCACTCACCTTTGAAGTAAAGAAAACGGGAATCGTTATCTTTGACCCGAGATTTAAGAAACAGAATTACTTCGTCAGGGAGTGGTTCCGGTTCTGAACTTGCAGGAAATTTTCAGATGGAGAAAATTATTCACTTGGACAGGATCACCAAGAATTATAAGGTAGGCCCCTCGGTGGTCAGGGCTTTGCGTGCGGTGACCCTTGATATTCACAAAGGGGAGTATGTGGCGGTGATGGGGGCCTCGGGATCGGGAAAGTCGACCCTGATGAACATTATTGGCTGCCTCGATACCCCGTCGGGAGGAAACTATATCCTCAACGGCACCGAGGTGAGCAGCATGAGCGACAACCAGCTGGCCGAAATCAGAAACCGTGAGATTGGTTTTGTATTTCAGGTGTTCAATCTTCTTCCCCGGAATACGGCCCTGGAAAACGTCATGCTTCCCCTGATTTATGCCGGGGAGAAGAAGCACATCAGGCGGGAGCTGGCCCTGAAGATGCTCGAAGATGTGGGATTGGGTGACAGGGTGGAACACAAGCCCAATGAGCTTTCCGGGGGACAGCGGCAGAGGGTCGCCATTGCCCGCGCCCTGGTCAACCGCCCCTCCCTGATCCTGGCCGATGAACCCACCGGGAACCTCGACTCACGCATTTCTGAAGAGATCATGAAACTCTTTGCCGACATTCACCGGAAGGGAAACACCCTGTTGATGGTGACCCATGAGGAGGACATTGCCCGTCATGCCCACCGCATCATCAGGCTCAAAGACGGCGAAATCGAATCTGACGTGCCCAATCTCCATCCCATATACTGAAAGGCATGGAATTTAAAATATATACCAAAACGGGAGATGACGGAACCACCGGACTGGTGGGGGGAAACCGAGTGAAAAAGAGCGCCCTCAGGCTCGAAGCCTATGGAACGGTTGATGAACTGAACTCATGGACAGGCCTGGTCCGGGCACTTGCTGACGACCAGGCCGTCGGAGAGGTGCTCCTTCGCGTACAGAACACCCTTTTTGTAATGGCTTCCAAACTGGCCTCCGACGAAAAGGGAAGAGCCATCACCGGCAGTCTGACCATCGCCCCGGAAGAGATTTCCCTGCTCGAGGAAGCCATCGATCAATACGAGAAATCCCTCACCCCGCTGAAAAACTTCATCCTTCCGGGCGGATCGCCGCTGGTGAGCTATTGTCACCTTGCCCGGACGGTTTGCAGACGTGCCGAACGGAACATCGTCAGACTTGCGGAGTCAGAAGCGGTGGAAGAGGTCATCATCCGTTACATAAACAGGCTCTCCGATTACCTTTTCGTATTGGCCCGAAAACTCGCCGCCGATACCGGAGTGGCCGAAATCCCATGGATATCAGGGAAATAAACAGCATATAAGTGGCCGGTGCGGAACGTTTCCCGTTTTTCCGGCAGTACACCTGTCCCTGGTTGTACGGGTTGAACTTAATAACTATATAATATACTTTACAAATGAAGATAGATATCGGTGAATCATTGGTGAACAGCTATCTGAGGCATGTTATGGGTTGCTGCATTGTACAGTCCAACTGGAAACCTTCAGATAACTGGCCGGTCGGGGAAATGGATCTTGCCCTGGCCCGCAGGGAATTCGAGAGGATCCAGCGACACAAAGCCTTTACTGAAATTTTTAAGACCGGTTTCGAACAAACCGTGCGGCAGACCGAAGTGGACGTGCTGGGATACACCCATGACAAAACCATATATGCGGCCAATGTCACCTTTCATGAGTACGGCATCAATTTCGGTTCCCGTACCGATACCCGTAACCGGGTCATTAAAAGCCTCCTCAGGGCTTACCTGGCCCTGATCTGTTATTTTCCGGGATATAAACATGTCCTGCTCTACTGCTCCCCCAAGGTCACCGGGATTACAGAGGAGGTCCTGCAGGACTATTTCCGGATTCTGAAGCAGGATTTCAGTTCGGAGGAGGTGGAGTTCAAATACCTTTCCAACGACAGTTTCCGTGACCAGGTGCTGATGCATACCCTCGACAGTGCCCAGGAGCATTTCGATACCAGTGAGCTTTTCCTGCGTTCATTCAAACTGCTGACCGTGTACGCTGGTGATGAGGCCGAGGAGGAAGGAGAGGGGGCTGAACCTCCCGCCGAACCTCAGGAACGGAAAAGCGTTCGCACCCGGCGCACATCCGGCGAAGAGCGTGGGGGAGGTGCACCGGTGGCGGAAGACCCCCGGTCTGACCCTGGAAGGCAGTCAGGCCCGGCAGCCTCTCCACCTGTTTACTCCCAAGCTGTGGATCCTGTGGCCGGAGAGGGCAGTGCCGCAGCCACAGGTTATCCTGCGCCGGAATCCATGCCGGAGCCCGAAAGGAAAGAGGCTGAACAGATCCTGCCCGGTTCTGAAACCCCCGGGGAATCTGCGGCCACACCCCCCGCCCGAACCCGTAAAAGAGAAAGAATAAAGTCGGCGACCCCCGTCAGACCTGCCGTTTCCTTCGTCAGGGAGGAAATCCCCGTACAGGAAGAACCTGCCACCGTCGAGGAATCACCGGAGGAAACTCCCAGGGTAAACGATGAGGCGCCAACCGTGCAGGAAGAAGATGCGGAGACCCTCATCGAACAGGAAATCGCCAAGGTGAAAAGCCGCGTGCCCAAATGGTTCCAGCGGTCTTCCCAAAATAACAGCAAAATCCTGATCCGCTTTATGGAGCTTTATGAAAAGGACGAAAACGTCTCCCTCCGTCAGCTCTCCGAGATGTGTGGCGATGTGAAGAACTTTGCCGTCAACTTCGCCCAGATGAACAAAGTCAATGGCAGAAACCATGGCAAGGTATTCACAGTGAAGGGCGAAACTGTCGTGCTGTGGGAACCGGTAAGGGATTATATTATTCAGGAATATATCGCATTCAAAAAGTCTTACTATTCAGAAGAATGATCAATAGATTGAAAATAGGCTAAAATAAACGGGGTCAGTTAAGAGTGTTACCATAATTTTATTATATTCGCGGAAATTTTGAAACAGGCTTTTGTAACACCTTAATAATCAACGATTATGTATTGGACACTCGAATTAGCATCTAAACTGGAGGATGCGCCCTGGCCGGCGACCAAAGACGAACTGATTGATTTTGCCATACGCTCAGGAGCTCCGCTGGAAGTGATAGAGAACCTTCAGGAGATTGAGGATGAGGGGGAAGTGTATGAAAGTATTGAAGACATTTGGCCCGATTATCCCAGTAAGGATGACTTTTTTTTCAACGAGGACGAGTATTGACACATAGTAAAAGAACAGGCTTCGGGCCTGTTTTTTGTTAATGAGAGGGTGTTTACGGAATGCAAAAGCTGGCGATATCAGAGGAATTGTGGGGCAAAGTCCCGGGGCTCAGGTTGTGGTGCATTGAGAGTGATGTGGTGACCGGGGTGTCTCCTGCGGGGCTGCTTCAGCTTCTGGAGGAGCGGTGCCAGGAACTGCGCGGTCGTTTGAAGACGGAGGAGATCAGTATGCTGCCGGCCATCAGGGCCTCCCGGGCGGCATACCGGATAACGGGCAAGGATCCCGCCAGATACCGGCTGTCGGCCGAGGCGTTGTTGCGGCGGGTGGTCAGAGGTGAAGCGCTTTACCGGATCAGCAATGTGGTTGATTTGCTCAACCTGGTTTCACTTACCTCGGGCTTTTCGATCGGGGGTTACGATGCGGAGGCCATTGACGGGGAAGTGGAGTTTGGAATCGGCAGGGCAGGGGAGCCTTACCAGGCCATTGGCAGGGGAGAATTCAATATCGAAGGGTTACCGGTGTTCCGTGACCGCCAGGGCGCCTTCGGAAGCCCCACCAGCGACTCGGAACGGACCAGCGTTACCCCCGGAACGCGCCGTTTCCTGATGGTCATCATCGACTTCGGATCTCCCGGAACCCTCCGTGAAACAGGCAGTCAGGCTGCCGCCTTGTTGCGCGAATTCGCAGGTGCTCAAAATATGGAAACGCAGTTAATAGAAAAACCATGAAACAGGAATTTTGCAGGCTGATGATCAAATGGTGGGGGTGGAAAGTGGTCAGCGGGGAGATGCCCGATCAGAAGGCGATCATCATTGGTGTACCACACACCAGTATCTGGGATTATGTCATTTCATGGCTGTATTACACCTCGGTGGGGGGAACCGCCCATACCGTCATCAAGAAAGAGATGTTTTTCTGGCCTATGGGGTGGCTGCTCCGCCAAACGGGGGCCATTCCGGTTGACCGTTCACGGGGAGCATCCCTGGTCAAGCAGATCATCGACGAATTCAACCGGCGCGAGAAATTCCATCTGGCCATTACGCCCGAGGGAACCCGCAAGCTCACCCGGCGGTGGAAAGGAGGCTTTCACGCCATCGCCAGGGCCACCGGCGCCAAAGTTTACCTGGGTTTCTTTGACTGGGGCAGGAAGGAAATTGGCTGGTATCAAACCCTGGAACTCACCGAAGATGTCGATGCCGACATCCGCAGGATGAAAGCGTATTATCGTGAGCTGGGAGTCACAGGCAAACATCCTGAGTTGTTTACCACGGAATAGGGATATGGAGCTCAGGGTCACAGTGGTGCAGTGCCGGCTGGAATGGGAAAATCCTGCGGCCAACCGGGAGCGGATCTCCCGGATGATGGAGATGGCCGGGGTCACCGATGTGATTCTGCTTCCGGAGATGTTCACAACCGGATTCACCATGGCTTCGGAACGGCTGGCAGAGAGCATGGATGGCCCCACGGTGACCTGGATGCAAGGCAAAGCCACGGAACTGGGAGCCGCCCTGGCCGGAACAGTGATCATCAGGGAAAACGGCAGCTGCTTTAACCGCCTGGTGTGGGTGAGCCCCGGCCGGGACCCCCTGTATTACGATAAAAAACACCTGTTTACCATGGGGGGGGAATCCCTCCATTTCAGCCCGGGTCTCCGGCGCGTCACCCTGGAATTCAAAGGATGGAAGATTAGACCCCTGATCTGCTACGACCTCCGGTTTCCTGTGTGGAGCCGTAACCACGACGACTATGACCTGCTCCTTTACCTGGCCAACTGGCCCGCAGCCCGGCACCATGTATGGAAGATCCTTCCCCAGGCCAGAGCCTTGGAAAACCAAAGCTACTGCATCGCGGTCAACCGGGTCGGCACCGACGGCACCGGTCTTGCCTACCACGGCGATTCCATGATGGTCACTCCCAAAGGGGAAACCACCCTCATGGGCGGAGAGGAAGCCGTCCACACCTTTACCCTGAACAGACATGAACTCCAGGCCTTCAGGGAAAAATTCCCCGTCCTGCGCGACCGCGACACTTTTGGAATGTCAGAATATTAAATTGTCAGAATATTAAATTGTCAGAATAACTGATTGTCGGGGTATCTGATTATCGGGGTATCTGAGTGTCAGGATAACAGAGTGTCAGAATATCTGAGTGACAGGATATCTGAGTGACAGGATATCAGAACAAGAGCTGCTGTTTGAGGAATTCTTCCATTTTGGCATAGAGGTGCATGGTGGTATTTCCTCCGCGGATGCCATGGTTTTTATCGGTATAGACGGCCATGTCGAAGGGAACGCCGGCCTGTACGAGGGCTTCGGCAAAGGTCATGGAATTCTGGACGTGGACGTTATCGTCGGCGGAGCCGTGGACCAGCAACAGGCGCCCCTTTATTTTGCCGGCATGTGTCACCGGGGAGTTGTCGTCATAACCCTGCGGGTTTTCCTCAGGTTTGCGCATGTACCTCTCGGTGTAGATGTTGTCGTAGAACCTCCAGTTGGTCACGGGGGCCACTGCAATGCCCGCTCTGAAGAGATCCCCTCCTTTGGCCATGGTCAGAGCCGTCATAAATCCGCCGTAGCTCCATCCCCAGATGGCGATCCGCCGGCTGTCGACCCACGGTAGGGATGCCAGGTAACGTGCCGCCTCCACCATGTCGTCTGACTCATACCTCCCCAGCTGCATGTAGGTCACCTTCCTGAAGTCTTCACCCCGGGCTCCCGTGCCACGGGGATCAACACACACTACCGCAAATCCCTCCTGGGCCAGGTATTCGTTCCAGCCCACACTCCAGCTGTCGGTGACCTGTTGCGAGTTGGGACCGCTGTACTGGGTCATCACCACCGGGTATTTCCGGGAGGCGTCAAAGCCCGATGGCCTGATCATCCACCCGTTCAGTCCGATCCCTTCCGAAGTGGTAAAAGAGAAAAATTCCCTGGCGGGAATGGCGTACTCCGCAAGCTTGGTTTTCAGGGCTTCGTTGTTTTCCAGCACCCTGATCTGTTTCCCTTTCCAGTCGTGAAGGGTGATCAGGGCAGGGGAGACGCTGCTGGTATGGGTGTGGATATAGTAATTGAAGTTGCGGCTGAAATCGGCCCGGTTGGTGCCGGGCTGCGGGGAAAGGGTGCCTCTCTTTTTTCCGTCGGCACTGACAAAGTAAACCTCCCTGCGCAGGGGCGATTCGGCGGCCGCCTGGTAATAAAAGAGCTTCCGTACCGCATCGTAGCCATAAAAGGCGGTGACATCGTACGCACCCGACGTGAGCTGCCTGATCTCAAATCCTTCTTTGTCATGCAGATAGAGATGGGCGTAGCCGTTGCGCTCACTGGTCACCACAAACTGGCCATTGTCGAGAAACGTGAATTTGTCGAGGAAATCCTCGTCGACGAATTTCTCATTTTTCTCGGTGAAGAGCGGACGGGTGTCGCCCGTATAGGGATTGGTCAGCAGCAGATCGAGCTGATTCTGGCGGCGGTTCAACCGCATGACCACCAGGTGGGCGGCGTCGGGAGTCCACCTGACCCGCGGAAGGTATATATCGGGTTCCTTTCCCGTGTCAGCCAGGATGTTGGCCCGCGATTTGGTGTCATAAATCCGGACCGTCACGCGGGAGTTATCTTCCCCCGCACGGGGATATTTGAAGGTTTCCAGCCGGGGGTATTCTACCTTCCCGGGGTTTCCTTCCGTAGAATTGAAAAGCGTCATGGTAAACTCCCTGACTGCCGACTCGTCAAAGCGGATGTAGGCCAGAAAACGGCTGTCGGGCGACCAGGCAAACGCCTTGCTGAACCCGAATTCCTCTTCATAAACCCAATCGGGTGCCCCGTTGATGATCCGGTTTTTCTCCCCGTCGCTGGTCACCTGGGTCTCGGTCCCGAATTTCAGATTCTTGATAAAAAGGTTATTCTGGCGCACAAAAGCCACACGCTCCCCGTCAGGCGAAAAAGTCGCCAATTGCTGCTTCCCCTTTTCCGAAAGGGGCAGAAGTTCCCTTGTCACCGAGTTCCAAACATAATATTCCGCCATGAAAGAATGACGGTAGATGGGCTCCATCGCCGTCATCAGCAGGATTTTGGTTTCGTCGTCACTCAGCTCATAACTCATGAATCGCTGCAGGGGGGCGTCTGTAACCTCTTTCAGGTCGAAAAGGGTGGCCACTTTCTGCCCCGACTGAAAACTGTATTTAACGATCTTGGTGCCCTCCTCCATCAGCGTGTAATGGTTGCCGTCTTTCATCGATTGCAGTCCGGGCAACTGCCGCTGCACAAAACTACGCGACTTGAAAAGATCTTCCATCGTGATCTTCTTCAGCGTTTGCGCATAGGTCGCGGACCACACCAGGGCCAGCAGGGTGATAAGAAATACTCTGGTCTTCATATTGTTACATCTGTTAAACATAAATCATTCCTCTCCAGGAGATCCTCCCCGAAACAGGCCTAGAGATCCTCCCCGAAACAGGCCTAAAGATCCTCCCCGAAACAGGCCTAGAGATCCTCCCCGAAACAGGCCTAGAGATCCTCTCCGAAACAAGGCTGGAGTTCCTCCCCGAAACAAGGCTGGAGTTCCTCACCATAGTGGGCGTGAATTCCTTCCCGGAAAGGGTCGTGAAACCTTACCCGGAGGAGGAAACTACCCTGTATTGGGCTCAGGATCCCCTTATCTGCAAAGTAAACCAAAAAATACAAAAGTAAAATGTTCAGGCCCATATCATGTGTGTCAGGAGACAGAAGTCATGGAGAGGCCTGCAGGTTATCATTGATATGGCCCATCCTGCATTGTTATGGCCCATCCTGCATTGATATGGCCAATTCTGCATTGATATGGCCAATCCTGCATTGATATGGCCAATCCTGCATCGTTGTGGCCCAGCCTGCATCGTTGTGGCCCAGCCTGCATGGAATGGACATCATCTTAAAGCCGGGGGGGCATATCAGTCAGGGGCCGAACGTGGTATTATGAACGATATGAGACGGCCGGCTGGGTCGGTGAAGACGGGCCACGGGTCAGGAGTGATTTCCAGGGGATGGTTATCGGGTGAGCAGGCGGGGATTCTGCATGTTTTTTTTACCAATTAAATACGGGCTCCGGAATTATTGTTTTGCAGGAAAGTATTATCTTTGCGGACTTAAATTTGAAGAGATCCTATACTGATGATTAAGATAACTTTACCTGATGGGAACGTCAGGGAATTTAAAGCCGGAGTGACGGGTATGGAGATTGCGGAAGCGATTTCCAGCCGGTTGGCCAGGGAAGTGCTGTCGGTGTCGGTCAATGGTGAGGTGTGGGACCTGGGCCGGCCGATCACTGCTGATGCCCTGGTGAAACTCTATACCTGGGAAGAACGGGAGGGCAAGGAGACCTTCTGGCACACCTCGGCCCACCTGATGGCGCAGGCCATAGAGGAGTTTTACCCCGGCACCCTTTTCGGCATCGGGCCCACTGTGGACAATGGTTTTTACTACGATATTGATCTGCCGGGAGGCCAGCAGCTGTCGGAAAAGGAGCTGGAGAAAATTGAAAAGCGGATGATGGAGCGTTCACGGGAGAAACAGCCTGTGGTGCGTCAGTCCATCTCCAAAGCCGAGGCCATCAGGCTGTTCACGGAAAAAGGGGATCCCCTCAAGCTGGAGTTGATCAGCGAACTGGAAGACGGGACCATCACCCTTTACAGCCAGGGGCAGTTTACCGATCTCTGCCGGGGGCCTCACCTGCCCGATACCGGATACATTAAAGCCGTGAAGCTCACGGCCATCGCCGGCGCTTACTGGCGTGGCAATGAGAAAAATAAAATGCTCACCCGCGTTTACGGGATTACCTTTCCCAAGCAGAAGATGCTTGAGGAGTATCTCGTGATGATCGAGGAGGCCAAGAAACGGGACCACCGGAAAATCGGCAAAGAGATGGAACTCTTCACCTTCTCGGAAGCGGTGGGCCTTGGACTTCCCCTGTGGCTGCCCAAGGGCGCACAGCTCCGCGGGCTGCTGGAGGATTTTCTCCGGAAGATTCAGAAGAACTTCGGCTACGACCAGGTCATCACGCCCCATATTGGTGACGTGAACCTCTACAAGACCTCGGGCCATTACGAGAAATACGGCAAAGATTCCTTCCAGGTGATCAAAACCCCGGCGGAAGGGGAGGAGTACATGCTTAAACCCATGAACTGCCCTCACCACTGCGAGATTTACAAGTCAAAACCCCGCTCCTACAAAGATCTTCCCGTGCGGATGGCCGAATTCGGAACAGTATACCGTTACGAGCAGAGTGGTGAACTTCACGGGCTGACCAGGGTGCGTGGGTTTACCCAGGACGACGCCCACATCTATTGTCGTCCCGACCAGCTCAAGGAAGAGTTCAAGAAGGTGATCGACATTGTATTCATCATCTTCAGGGCGCTTGATTTCAAGGATTATACAGCCCAGATCTCCCTGCGCGATCCCGGAAAACCCGAGAAGTATATCGGTTCGGCCGAGAATTGGGACAAAGCCGAAAGGGCCATTGTGGAAGCCTGTGAAGAGAAGGGTCTTCAAACCCGGACCGAGCTGGGTGAGGCGGCGTTTTATGGGCCGAAACTCGACTTCATGATCAAGGATGCCCTGGGCCGCAACTGGCAGCTGGGGACCATCCAGGTCGACTATAATCTTCCGGAGAGGTTCCAGCTCGAATATATCGGCTCCGACGACAAACGTCACCGGCCGGTGATGATTCACCGTGCCCCCTTTGGTTCCCTGGAACGCTTCGTGGCCGTTCTGATCGAGCATACCGCGGGAAAATTCCCCCTCTGGCTCACACCCGAACAGGTGGTGGTGCTCCCCATCAGTGAAAAATTCAACGATTATGCCCGCAAAGTTTCAGATGAACTGAATTTTTCCGATATTCGCACCGTCGTAGACGATCGTAACGAAAAGATTGGCAGAAAGATACGTGACAATGAGCTGAAACGTGTGCCCTATCTTCTCGTTGTGGGTGAAAAAGAGGAGGAAACCGGAAGCGTCGCCGTACGCCGGCAGGGCGAAGGCGATAAAGGCACGATGACCGTTGGGGAGTTTGCCGGCTTCATCAGGGAAGAAATCAAGAGACAATTAACCGGATTATATAACTAATTTAAGGAGGACCAGACTATAGCAATCAAGAAATCTTTGAACAGACCCGATAGGCCGGAAAACAACGACCCCGGCAATTACAGGGTTAATGAGAAGATCAGGGCACAGCAGGTGCGCCTGGTGGGAGACAATCTCGAGAACCCAGGCATTTACTCCCTGCGCGAAGCCCTGAAGATCGCCGACGCAATGGACTTAGACCTTGTCGAAATCTCTCCCAAGGCCGAACCTCCGGTATGCCGGATCATTGATTATTCCAAGTTCCTTTACCAGCAGAAAAAGAAACAGAAGGAAATCAAAGCCAAAACCGTGCAGGTGGTCGTCAAGGAAATCCGCTTCGGTCCGCAGACCGATGACCACGATTTCAATTTCAAGCTCCGGCACGCCGAGAAATTCCTTCAGGAAGGCGCCAAGGTCAAAGCCTTTGTCTTCTTCAAGGGACGCTCCATCCTCTTTAAGGAACAGGGGGAAATCCTCCTGCTCAAGTTTGCCACCCTCCTCGAGGAATACGGGAAAGTGGAACAGCTTCCCAAACTGGAGGGTAAAAGAATGACCATGTTTATTTCACCGAAAAAGAAATAGGACGTACAAGTAATTATTATTAAAAAGTAGGAAAATGCCAAAAATGAAAACCAATTCCGGTGCCAAGAAGAGATTCAAACTTACCGGAACCGGCAAGATCAAGAGAAAACATGCCTACAAAAGCCACATTCTGACCAAAAAGAGCACGAAGCGCAAGCGGAATCTCGGGTACTGGACGACCATTGACAGTACCAACGTCAACAATGTGAAGCTGATGTTGAACATGAAGTAAAGATCTTTCCACAAAAAATTAAAAGAGTAAATAACCCGGTGATGCGGCCATAAGTCCCGGCGACGGGCGCCCTTCACCAAAAAAAGAAAAAGTATGCCAAGAAGTGTAAATCATGTAGCATCACGAGCCCGAAGGAAAAAATTATTGAAATTAACCAGAGGTTATTTCGGTTCTCGTAAAAATGTTTGGACAGTTGCCAAGAATACCTGGGAGAAGGGTCAGCAGTATGCATACCGCGACAGGAAGGCGAAAAAACGGAATTTCCGTGGTTTGTGGATCCAGCGTATCAACGCGGCCGCCCGTCTGGAAGGACTTTCCTATTCCAGGCTGATCGACCTGCTCCGGAAAAACAACGTTGAAATCAACCGTAAGGTATTGGCTGACCTGGCCATGAACCACCCTGATGCATTCAGGGCAGTGGTCGCCAAGGTGAAATAATGTAAATTCTCAACGGTGAAATAAGTGGCAACCCGGGGAAATCTTTCTCCGGGTTTTTTATGTAATTTTGACTGTATAAAGTACAAACATACAGACTAATCGTGTTCTTTACCTGAAGTCTGTCTTTACTCCATGGAAAGTCTGTTATCTCATGTTGCCGGACGGCTTTCGGTTTTTTGGGGCGGCAGGTACCTCTGATCCCCGGCTTGCACCCGACCACCTCCGCATCGAAATTGCAGACTTTCCCTCTTTTATGCTTTTTGGCATAAATTAGGGTGGTAAATTGCCTATTTTTGCAATTTTATTGGCGACATTTACTTGTTTCCAACCCGGGCGGCCATTCCGCACCATTCTTCTGTTCTGGAGCGAAGAACGGGAATCTGGTCAAATTTATGGGGAAGAATGTAACAAATCATAATAATACTTTATTGATATGAAAGTACTGCAAGAGATTATCGCTAATGCGAAGAGAGCGCAAAAGCGGATTGTACTGCCCGAGGGGCTGGAGCCACGGACCCTGCGGGCTGCTGACATTATTCTGAAGGAGGGGATTGCCCGGCTGATCATACTGGGGAATCCTGCTGAGGTGCGTCAGGAGGCCGAGAAACTGGGTGTAAACCTGACCAGGGCGGTGATTGTTGATCCGGCCACTGATCCGCGGCGTGAGAAGTATGCGGACATGATGGTTGAGATCAGGAAGAACAAAGGATTGACCATGGAGGAAGCCCTGGCGTTGCTGAATAATCCTCTTTATTTTGCGCCGCTGATGATCAAAGCGGGCGATGCCGACGGGGAGCTGGCGGGGGCCATCAACGCCACGGGCGACGTACTGCGTCCTGCCTTCCAGTATGTGAAGACCCTTCCGGGAGTGAGTGTGGTCTCAGGGGCTTTTCTCATGTTTATCAATGATCCCAATATTGGCCATGAGGGTATTCTGGTATTTGCCGATTGTGCCGTGCTGCCTGATCCCGATGAGAACCAGCTGGCTGAGATTGCCGTGACCACGGCGCGTACCGCCAGGGCCATCGTCGGTCTCGAGCCGCGGGTGGCCATGCTCAGTTTCTCCACCAAGGGGAGTGCTTCCCACATTATGGTGGACAAGGTGGTCAACGCGACCCGCAAGGCCCGTGAGATGGACCCCGATCTGAAGATCGAGGGAGAGCTGCAGGTCGACGCCGCCCTGGTCAAGGAGGTGGCCCAGTTGAAAGCTCCCGGGAGTGAAGTGGCCGGGAGGGCCAACATTTTGGTGTTCCCTACCCTTGAGTCGGGGAATATCGGTTATAAGCTGGTGCAGCGCCTGGCCAAGGCCGAAGCCATCGGCCCCGTACTCCAGGGCATGGCCGCCCCCATCAACGACCTCTCCAGGGGCTGTTCCGTGACCGATATCGTGAATATGGTGGCCATCACCGCCAACCAGGCCGCCGCAACCTTTTAAAACTACCTGTATGGCCAGTGACATCATCAGGGAGCCCATCGAAGATTTCGGGCTCAGCAAAAAAGGGAAATCCAACGCCCTCTTTTCCAAGATCGGCATCATCGGTTGTGGTCTCGTGGGGCAAAACCTGGCCCGCGTGGCCAGTTATTACGGACTGGAGGTGATCTTCATCGAAGTATCCCAGGAGAAAATAGATGAAGCCTTTGCCGGGATCACACGTATGATGGACCACCGGATTTCCCATTGGGGCCTCACCGAGAGCGAAAAACGGGCGAACCTGAGCCGTATCCAGGGAACCACCGACTACAACCTGCTGAAGGGGTGTGATTTTGTGATCGAGGCGATCCGGCCTGTGGACCGTGGCATCAAAATCAAGGAGCGCAAGGAGATCTTCCGGAGAATAGAAGCCGTCGTCGATCGCAACTGCATTATCGCCACCAACTCCACCACCGTCATCATCACGGAACTTGCCTCCGACATGGAATACAAGGACCGCTGCATCAGCCTCCATTTCTTTGTCAGCTCGCCCGAAGCACGCATCGTGGAAGTGGTGAAGGGACTTTACACCTCCGAGGAGAGCTACCAGAAGGTGTGTAAATTCGTCAAACTGATCAACCGCACCATTGTTCCGGTGGAGGAGTCGGCCGGACTGATCAGTATCAGGTTGTTTGTGGTGGCCCTCAATGAAGCCTGCGAGGTCCTCATGGAAGGGGTCAGCTCCATGGAAGACATCGACCTGACCATGCGCGTGGGATTCGGCATGCGGATGGGCCCCTTCGAGGTGGCCGATAAAATCGGACTCGACAAGGTGGTCCGCTGGATGGAAAACATCTACAGTGAATTCGGTGACGTGAGATACAAACCTTCCCCGCTGATCAAAAAGCTGGTCAGGGCCAAGCATTACGGCTTATCGGTGGGACAGGGATTTTACAGTTACGATGAAGAGGGCAACCGGATCTGCAATAAACCCAAACCTTGCTAAACTTAATTTTTATTGGATTATGAAAGTATTGGTTTTGAACTGCGGAAGCAGTTCCATCAAATATCAGCTTTTCGACATGACCGGCCAGCGGGTAATCTCTAGGGGAGGTGTGGAGAAGGTAGGCATGAAAGGGTCGTTCCTGAAGCATATCCGCGAAGATGGACAGGCGGTCCTTTTCGAAGGGGAAATCATCGATCACAAGTCTGGCATCGAATACATCCTGGGGATTCTGACCAGCGTCAAGCATGGATGCCTGAAAAGCCTTGAGGAAATCGATGCCGTTGGACACCGCGTGGTCCACGGTGGAGAAAGGTTCAAATCAAGTGTTTTCATCGATGAGGAGGTGAAGAGTGTTCTGGAGAAGAATGTGGGATTGGCGCCCCTTCACAATCCACCGAACCTCAAGGGGATTTATGCCATGGAAGAGCTCATCCCGGGGATTCCCCAGGTGGGGGTCTTTGACACGGCCTTCCACCAGACCATGGAACCTTATGCTTACATGTACGGCATTCCCTATGTGTTGTACAAGAAACACGCCATCAGAAGATATGGTTTTCACGGGACCAGCCACCGTTATGTGAGTCAGCGGGTGTGTGACCTTCTGGGAAGAGATATCTCCACCCAGAAGATCGTCACCTGCCATCTGGGCAATGGAGCTTCCATTGCAGCTGTTAAAAATGGCCGTTCCGTAGATACCTCCATGGGATTTACCCCCATTGAGGGGTTGATCATGGGCACCAGGGCGGGGGACCTCGATATCGGGGTAGTCACCTTTATCATGGAAAAAGAGGACCTGGGACTTCGTTCGATCAACTCGATGCTCAACAAGCACAGTGGCATGCTGGGGCTTACAGGCGTTTCCTCCGACATGCGGGAGATCGAGCATGCCGCCCATGAAGGCAATGAAAGGGCCACACTGGCCCTGGAAATGTACAGCTACCGGGTCAAGAAATACATTGGCGCCTATGCCGCCGCCATGGGGGGAATCGATATCCTGGTGTTCACAGGGGGAATCGGCGAAAATGCATCCCAGATCAGGGAAGATTCGGTTGCCGGACTGGAGTTTCTTGGGGTGGAAATGGACCGCGAGAAAAACAATGGATTCCGGAGTGAAGGTGAAATCAGCCTTCCCGGATCGCGGGTGAAGGTTATGGTCATACCTACCAACGAGGAGCTGATGATCGCCCGCGATACCGAAACCATTATCAGGGAAAAGAAGGAAGACCTTATCCCCTCCTGAATGAGGGGTAATAGCCTTCCCATTTCGACAATTTGTTAAATTTACCGTGTCACACTCCACACCGAAGCCTTACACAGCATGATGGAAATAAGACATCTCGAAGAAATCATCACCACGGTGCAAGGGAGGATTCCCCGGCGGCTGGTGGCCGTGAATGCCGTGGATGACCACACCCTTGAAGCCGTAAATGCCGCGGTGGACCGGGGAATCGTCAGGGCAATTCTCACGGGGGATCGCGGGCAGATTGAAACCACCTGTGCCTCCCTGGGCATTGACCCGGAAAAGTTCACCATCGAAGATGTCGCGGGGGAAGAGGGGGCCGCCCGAAGGGGGGTGGAACTCATCACCGAAGGCAAGGCTGACCTGATGATGAAGGGGCTGCTCAGTACCGACAAATACATGAAAGCCATTCTGAATAAGGATTTCGGCCTTTTGCCCCCAAAGGGAGTCCTCAGCCACGTGACGGTCATGGAGAACCCGGGTTACCATAAACTGCTTGTCGTGGGCGATGTGGCCATCATTCCCTATCCCGATCTGGCTCAGAAAATCGTCATGACCGGTTATCTGATCCGTACTGCGCAGGCTCTGGGTATTGAAAAACCCAAGGTGGCCCTGATTGCCGCCACCGAGCAGGTGCTTACGGCCATTCCGGCCTGTACCGAGGCGGCCATCATCGCCAAGATGGCTGAACGTGGGCAGATCTCCGGGGCGCTGATCGACGGGCCTATGGCGCTGGATGTGGCCATCGATGCCGAATCGGCCGCCATAAAGAAAATAAGCAATCCGGTAGCCGGCGATGCCGACTGTCTTCTCTTTCCCAACATTGATGCGGGAAATGTTTTTTACAAGATGAGTGCCAGGATGTGCCGCTCTGAGCAGGCGGCCATTGTTGCCGGTGCCCGTGTTCCCCTGGTACTCTCCAGCAGGGGAGATACCATGCAAACCAAACTCTATTCCATAGCCCTGGCTGCCATGCTGGGATAAACCGACCATGAGCCTATGAGTGACATTCTTGTACTTGCCGTCAACCCGGGATCCACTTCCACCAAATTCGCCGTCTATGAAGGTGAAAAGCCCGTTTTGGTGAAGACGTTGCGCCACAGCATCGAGGAGATCTCCAAGTACAAGAGCATTGTGGCCCAGTTTGACTTCCGCAAGGGGCTGATCATTGACGCCCTGGTGGAAGAGGGGATTCATGTGGACGCCATCAAGCACATCATTGGCCGCGGGGGGTTGACCTGGCCCATGGAGTCGGGGGTCTACCTGGTGAACAACCTGATGCTGGAGCATGCCCGCGAGGGGGTGATGGGGCAGCATGCCAGCAACCTGGGTCCTCTGATTGCCGATTACGTAGCCCTGCAGATCCCCGGAGCCAGGGCGTATATCGCCGATCCTGTGGTGACCGACGAACTGGAGGAGATCGCCCGTATTGCCGGCCATCCCCGGTTTGAAAGGGTTTCCATTTTCCACGCCCTCAACCAGAAGGCCATTGCCCGTTTGCACGCCCGTACGACCGGCAAAGCCTACGAAGAGCTGAACCTCATCGTCACCCACCTGGGAGGAGGCATATCGGTTGGCGCCCACAAAAAGGGAAGGGTCATCGATGTGAACAACGCCCTCAACGGCGAGGGCCCCTTTAGTCCGGAGCGGTCGGGAACCCTCCCTGTATACCAGGTCGTCGACCATTGTTTCTCGGGGAAGTTCACCCGCGATCAGATCCTGCGGATGGTGGTGGGAGAGGGGGGCTATGTGGCTTATCTGGGAACCAACAACGCCCAGGAGGTGCAGCAGATGGCCGAAGCCGGGGATCCCCGGGCCCGGCTGATCCAGGATGCCCTGGGGTACCAGGTGGCCAAGCTCATCGGCGAGATGGCTGTGGTCCTATGCGGCAACGTCGACGCCATCCTGCTCACGGGCGGACTGGCCCACAACCGGTATCTCACCGATTACATCACGGCCCGGACCGGTTTCATCGCTCCCGTGAAGGTATATCCCGGGGAGGACGAACTCCAGGCTCTGGCCATGAACGCCCTGAGGGTGGCACGCGGCGAAACCGAACCCCGGATATATACCGGCCACCCCCCGACAAAACCCACCCGCACTTAACCCCACCTTTACCTGCCGCCGATGGATTTGCTTACGGTTTTCAATATTACACTTCCCCTGACCAATCCGGTGCTTATCTTCTCGGTGATTCTCTTTGTCATCCTTTTCACCCCTATTCTTCTTGACCGCCTCTCCATTCCCCACCTCATCGGCCTGATCATCGCCGGAATCCTCATCGGACCCTACGGTTTCAATCTGATCACCCGCGACAGCAGCATCGTCCTCTTTGGAACCGTGGGACTGCTTTATATCATGTTCATTTCCAGCCTGGAAATGGATATGGACGAATTCCGCAAAAATACAGGAAAAAGCAGCCTCTTTGGATTCTATACTTTTCTGGTGCCCATGGTACTGGGAACACTGACCAGTTTTTATCTACTGAAGTTTTCCTGGATCACTTCGGTGTTGCTGGCCAGCATGTACGCTTCCAATACGCTGATCACCTATCCCATTGTCAGCAAACTGGGTATCGCCAAGACCAGGGCGGTCAATATTTCGATTGGAGCCACCATCATTACTACCGTGGCAGCCCTTCTTGTGCTGGCCATTATTGTCGGAATGACCAGAGGGGAAATCACCCCTGCCTTTTGGATCAGGATGGCCATTTCCTTTCTTTTATTCGGGGTGGTGATCATTTTTGTATTTCCCCGCATAGGCCGGTGGTTTTTCAAGCGGTATCACGAGAGCGTCGGGCAGTACATTTTTGTGCTGGGGATGGTTTTTCTGGGGTCCTTTCTGTCGCAGCTGGCAGGTATTGAACCTATTGTGGGGGCCTTCCTGGTCGGGATGTCGCTGAACAAGCTCATACCCGCCACTTCCCCGCTGATGAACAGAATCGAGTTTGTTGGCAATGCCTTATTCATTCCCATATTTCTGATCGGTGTGGGCATGCTCATTGATTTGCGCTCCTTTCTGACCGACCGGAACACCATTGTCGTAGCCCTGGTCATGACGGTGGTAGCCACTGCAGCCAAGTGGATTGCCGCCTGGATGGCCCAGAAAACCTTTAAATACAGCGCCACGGAACGCGGATTGATGTTCGGGCTGACCAATTCCCAGGCGGCTTCGACGCTGGCTGCCGTACTGGTGGGTTATAATGTGATCCTGGGAACAGCCGCCGACGGTACTCCCATACGGCTTCTCAACGATGCCGTGCTCAATGGCACAGTCATCATGATCCTTATTACCTGTACCATTGCCTCCTTTGTGACTCAAAAAAGCGCCCAGCAAACGGTTTTGGGTGAAATCACCACCGATGAAATGCCCGGGGAAGCCGATATGGAAGAGAAAGTCCTGATTCCCCTGGGAAACATCGACAATGTGGAGGAACTGGTCAATCTGAGTGTCACTGTAAAGTCCAATGCGCGGAGCGGGGTTCTCATTGGTCTGAACATCATCAACAACATGCAGCAGAATCTGGCCGCCGAGAAGAATGCCCTTCGCCTGATGGAAAAAGCCCAGAAGGTGGCTTCCGCCACGGAGAACACCCTTCTGCCACTGGTCCGCTACGACATCAACCTGGTCAACGGCATCAGCAGTGTGGTGAAGGAGAACAAAGTCACTGACCTCATCATCGGTCTGCATGAAAAACGGGGCATCACCGACACCTTCCTGGGAGACCTGACCAACGGAATCCTCAATACGTGCAATACAACCACCCTTATTTACAGGGCCGTGCAACCCCTCTCCACCATCAGGAGAACCATTGTTTACGTTCCCGACAATGCCGAAAAAGAGATTGGTTTTCCTTACTGGCTGGTGAAAATTTGGAATATAGGCCGCAATACGGGGTCTGACCTCATCTTTTATGGTGCCGCGGAGATTATGCAGCTCCTGCAGCGCATCCATTTTAAGCATCCGGTGACCGCCGAATTCAGGACGTATAACGATTGGGACAATTTCCTGGCGCTGTCAAAGGAAGTCAGGCGCAACGACAACCTGGTTTTTGTACTCAGCCGGAAAGATTACCCATCCTATCACCCTTTGATGGCCCAGATTCCCTTATTCATCAACACCTATTTCAGCACGCAGAGTTTCACGCTGGTGTTTCCCATGCAATCGGGTGTGGCGGAAGAAGTTCAGTTTAATGCCACCAGTCCCTCGATGTACGAACCTTTGTCCGGAGCTTTTGACAAGGGTGACGACCTGCTCAGGATCGTGTCCCGGCTTTTCCGGAAGAAATAGTTCTGCCCTGTTCCAAGGGATAAAAAAGGTTGCCTCTTGAAGGAAGCAACCTTTATATATATATGAATTATAAAGACTTATACCACGTAGGTTGAACTGGCGGTTTCACCTCCCCGGCCGGTCCAGTTGGTATGGAAGAACTCACCGCGGGGTTTGTCTACTCTTTCATACATATGGGCGCCGAAGTAGTCGCGCTGGGCCTGGAGCAGGTTGGCGGGAAGCCTTTCGCTGCGGAAGCCGTCGAAGTAGCAGAGGGCAGAGGTGAGGGCAGGCACCGGAATGCCGTTGGTCAGGGCTGTGGCGCATACCCTTCTCCACCCAGCCTGGGCCGCTTCCACCTTCTCCTTGAAGAAAGGATCCAGCAGCAGGTTGGGCAGGGCAGGGTTGGTCTCAAAGGCTTTCTTGATGTCGCCCAGGAAAACCGAACGGATGATGCACCCTCCGCGCCACATCAGGGCAATGCCCCCATAGTTGAGGTTCCAGCCATACTCTTTGGCCGCTTCCATCATCAGGTTATAGCCCTGTGCATAGGAGATGATCTTGGCGCCGTACAGGGCCATCTTCAGGTCGTCGATGAACTGCTTTTTGTCACCCGTGAAGGCTGGTTTGGGACCGCGGAGCACCTTGCTGGCCTCCACGCGGAGTTCCTTCTGGGCTGACAGGCAGCGTGAGAAAACCGACTCGCCGATGAGGGTCAGTGGAATCCCCAGATCGAGGGCCGCCACACCTGTCCACTTACCCGTACCTTTCTGTCCGGCCGTGTCTAAAATCTTCTCTACTATTGGCCCGCCGTCTTCATCCTTATAAGCCAGGATGTCGCGGGTGATTTCGATGAGATAACTGTCGAGTTCTCCGGTATTCCATTCCTTGAAGATCTCGTGCTGTTCAAAGGCATCCATTCCCAGGAGGTCTTTCATGAGGTGGTAGGCTTCGTTGATGATCTGCATGTCGCCATATTCGATGCCGTTGTGCACCATTTTCACAAAATGGCCGGCACCACCTTCGCCCACCCAGTCGCAGCAAGGGCTTCCGTCTTCCACCTTGGCGGCCACCGCCTGGAAGATCTCCTTCACATGGGGCCAAGCCGCGGGAGATCCTCCGGGCATCATCGACGGGCCGAGAAGGGCTCCCTCTTCACCACCTGATACCCCTGTGCCGATGTACAGCAGGCCTTTGCTCTCCACGTATGCGGTGCGGCGGATCGTGTCAGGAAAATGGGAATTCCCTCCGTCAATGATGATATCGCCCGCCTCCAGATGCGGAAGCAGCAACTCAATGAAATCATCGACAGGTTTTCCCGCCTTGACCAGCATCATCACCTTGCGGGGGCGCTCAAGCGAGGCCACCAACTCTTCGATGGAATGGGCCCCGATAAATTTCTTCCCGGCGCCCCGCCCCTGAATGAAATCGTCGACCTTCGACACGGTCCTGTTGTATACAGCTACCGTGAATCCTTTACTCTCCATATTCAATACCAGGTTCTCGCCCATCACGGCCAACCCGATCAATCCAATGTCAGCTAACTTCTTCATTTCTTATTGGTGTTAATTAATGATTTGTAACTCATTTGTATATTTGTTTGTTAATGAATTGCTCTTCAGTTATATACCGTGGTGAAGCCAATTTGTGTGCTTCACTCCTGTGGAAGTCACATGTGGAATCCAAGCTTCTTTAGTTTACAAATTGTATCGTCGGGTACATTTGTAACCCTTAGCGTATAGGTATGGAATTCCCTTCTAACGGGATAGTCGCCTCTCATTTTCTCGAAGAGGGCGGGATGGCTGCGTAGTTCACGGTCATCGGCGGAGATGTCGTAGGTAGCCAGGATGGCTTCTCTGAGGAGGTTTTCTGAATCCCGGCCGGTTCCGTCAAGGGAAATCGTGCGTTGTTCGGGGAGTTCCACATCGTGGGGTTGCCAGTCGTCGAGGCCCAGGGAGAAAAAGCGGCTGACGGCCCTCACGCTCATCATGGTGCCATTGGCTTTTCCGTCGCGGGAATACCCGGCGATATGGGGAGTGGCCAGCAGGCATTTCTGCATCAGTTCCAGGCTGAGATCAGGTTCGTTTTCCCAGCAGTCGATGACCAGGTCACTTAACTGGTTGCTTTTAATGGCTTCCATAACAGCATCCGTATCAAATACTTCCCCGCGGCAACTGTTGATAAGCAGGGGTTTTCGGGAGAGGCTGGCCAGGAACTCCCGGTTCACCATATGCCAGGTGGCGTCTTCGCCTTCCAGGTTGAGGGGGACATGAAAGGTGAGGATATCAGCGTCTTTGCATAAGGTCTCCATGGTTACAAAAGTACCCGCACCTTCTGTTCTTTCGCGCGGGGGGTCGTTCAGGAGCACCCGCATGCCCAGGATCCGGCAGAGTCGTTCCACCTTTTTGCCGACGTTGCCCACGCCCACGATGCCGATGGTGGTATCCCGGAGGGGAATGTTCCTGTGGGCGGACCATACGGCAAGGGCGGCGGCAATATATTGTTCTACGCTTCCGGCATTGCACCCCGGGGCGTTGGTCCAGCCAATGCCCGCCTGCTCGCACCACGTCGTGTCGATATGGTCAAAACCAATGGTGGCCGTGGCGATGAACTTAACCGCCGACCCTGCCAGCAACGCTTCATTGCAAAGCGTCCTGGTTCGCGTCACCAGTGCATCGGCATCCCGGACTACTTCCCGGGTCGTTTTGCTCCCAGGCAGGTATACCACCTCTGCAAATGGTTCAAACACTCCCCTGATGTAGGGGATTTTATCATCGACAACGATCTTCATATGATTCAATAAAAACTATAGTTTAATTATTCTATGAAACAGAATTACAATTTATTATATCAGACATTTCTTTTGGTGTTTACGGTTGTGAGCAAGGAGCACTTCCGATTCAGGAGGTTCTAACCTTGTGCATAATACGCTCTGACGGTTTCCTCCAGGATGTGGCTGGTGCGGGCAGCGGATTCCCCGGTGCTGACGCATTCCCCTTCACCGCGAAGGGCGGCTACCACCTGGCTGATCAGGTTGAATTGTATATTTTCAGGGTTTACAAACCTGAATTTATGAAGACCTTCGCGGTTTTCAAGGAGGAGGTCGCCATGGCGGAAGCTGGAGAAAGTGAGGCGGCCCTGGTCGCCGGTGATGTCGATAAGGTCGGTTTCTCCGCTTTTGTCGGCCACAAAGCACCAGAGGCCGCTGCCGCTGATTCCGTTGGCGAAGGTAAAAAGGGTGCTGACGGTATCCTCGGCGGGGTACAATCCGGCACGGTTGACGGCCACGCCTTTGATCAGGGTGACGGGGCCGAAGAGGAAATCGAGGTAATCGAACTGGTGTGAGGCCAGGTCGTAGAAATAGCCGGCGCCGGCAATGGCAGGGTTGACATGCCAGTTCATTTCCTCAGGTTTCTGATGGCGTTCCCTGGCTTGCTTGAAGAGTTTCAGCTCCACGGTGAGGACCTTTCCAATGGCACCGCTTTCGATAAGTTCCTTCACTTTAAGGAAGGCGGGGAGGGTACGGCGGTAGTAGGCCACGAAGAGGGGCAGGCCCGTTTCCCGGGAGACCTTCAGCATGTCGAGGCACTCGCTGTAGTTCAGGGCCATGGGTTTTTCGACGTAGACCGGTTTGCCGGCCCGCATGGCCTGAATGGCATAATCTGCATGGGAGGAGGGGGGTGTGGCCACGTAGACGGCATTCACCTGTGGATCGCCGATCAGCGCGTCAGCAGAGGTGGTCCAAAGGGGTACCCCGTGGCGGCGGGCATAGTCCTCCGCTTTGGCGCCATCACGCCGCATCACGGCCACCAGCCGCGAGTGAGGTACCTTGCTGAAGGCGGGAGCGCTTTTCAGCTCGGTCACACTTCCGGCTCCTATCATGCCCCATCTGATCTCCTCCATAGCGGTCATCATCCGAAATGATTAAAGGTTAAAGCGGTCGCGGAAGGCCCATAATCCGAGGGCCGGGTTGGAGATGTAGTAAATCTCCTCGCCGTTGGGAAGGGTGTTAAAGCCATCCCTGAGCACTTCGGGGTTATAGCTGGCGACCATTTTGTCATAATCGGCCCAGTGGAAGCCCACGCTTTCGATTTCCTGGCGGGTGAGGTTTTCCTTTTGCTTCCCCGGGCAGTAGGTGATGGAGAACCTGCCCTCGGAGGAGCCGTGGATGAGGTGGGCGGCGGCGCTGAGGTTGTTTTTGAGTTCTTCGTTTTCGGCGGTGGCCTTCAGGGTGGCCGGGGTACCGAAATAGCCGTATTTGCGGATAAGGCGGTCGATCTCCCTGTCTTCTCCGAATTCGCGCAGGGCAGGGGCCAGTACGATCAGTTCACCGCCGTCGGCCAGGGCCATGCGGGTGCGGTATATGCTTTTATTTCCCAGCCAGGTGCTCTTGAACTCGGAGGGGTCGAGCCACACCACCACTTTCTGCAGGGGTTTCTCCACCATTTCGAAGTTCACTTCCAGGGAGAGGCGTGCCGCCTTGTCGAAGACCGAGAAGTCGTCACCGATGAAAAGACCGTACGTCTGGAGCCTGCCACTGCGGTTAAGGCCTACGACGGTCTGTACGTAAACGATAGGCAGGTGGGCCGCAAAATGGTCGGAAGCGTAGTTGAAGATCCGGCGCACGGGAGTGTCGGCGCGGCCCATCATTTTTTCCATGCCGTATGCCGCTCCGATGAAATGGCTTTTGTTGATGCCTTCGGCACCTCCGGTTCCTACGAAAATGTTCTTATTGTAGTTGGCCATGCCCACTACTTCATGTGGCACAACCTGTCCGACCGAAAGAATCAGATCAAACCCTCCTTCGACGAGCAGCTTGTTGACCTGTGCCGGCCAGGGATAGTCGACGGCACCTTCGGAGACCTCCCTGACGAACTCTCCGGGAACATAGCCCAGGGTGAGCACGTCGTTGCGCCAGTCGTGGTCGCGGAAAAGCGAACGGGGTGTTTTCCCGAACATATGGCTGATCTGGGGGTCACTCATGGGGGAGTGGGTACCCAGGGCGGGCAGGATATCGGTGAGGGACTCCCCGTAGTACTCCCAAACCATTTCGGTAAGTTCCCCTGCGCGACTGGGAAACCGGGTGTAATCGGGGGGGATGGCCAGCACTTTTCTCCGGTCTCCCAGTCTCCGGAGAGCGGTAAGGAGGCCTTCACGCAAATCGGCGGCCCTCAGGTCATGTTCCGGAGAGCCGGTTTCAAAATAGATCATGCTATGGAAATTAAAGTCAAAAAACCAAGAGAACGCAAATGAAATCCCGGAACCGGAGGAGTGTTTTCCGGCGGAAGGGTCAGCGTTTCACGCGGGCATTTCCTTTCCAGATGCTCCATACCATATCCTCGTCGGCCGGTTGGGCGTAGTCGGTAAGGAAGGTGGTAGCCAGGGCGCCGGTGGCCCATCCGAACTGGGGCCATTTTTCGGGACTCCATCCTTTGAGGATGCCGTAGAGGAGTCCGCCCACGAAACCGTCGCCGCCGCCGATACGGTCGAGGACGCCGATTCTGCGGGGTTCGATGATGTGCCAGTTTTCGCCTTCGAGCATGATGGCACCCCACAGATGTTCATTGGCGCTGAGGACCTGCCGCAGGGTGGTGGCGAAGACTGTGGCTTGCGGAAAAGCCTTGCGCACCCGGCCGATCATATCGCGGAAGCCGTCGATCTCGGAAGCGATGCCTTTACCGCCGGCTTCAGGCCCTTCGATCCCCAGGCAAAGCTGGAAATCCTCCTCATTGCCGATGAGTATGTCGGAGAGGGAAGCGATCTCCTTAAAGATGGCATGAAGCTCTTCTTCGCGGCCTTTCCAGAAGGTCGCCCTGTAGTTGAGGTCAAAGGAGATGCGGGTGCCGTATTTTTTGGCGAAGCGGGCGATTTCGAGACAGAAGGTGCTGGTGTCGGGAGAGAGGGCTCCGATAAGCCCCGAGAGGTGAACGATTTGTACGCCTTCCTGTCCGAAGATCCTTTCCAGGTCAAAATCCTTCACATTAAGGGTACGCCCCACTTCACCGGCGCGGTCGTTTTGTACACGCGGGCCGCGTGTTCCGTAACCGCTGTCGGCGATGTTGAACTGGTGCCGGTAACCCCATGGTCCCCCCTGGGGTATCTCGGGCCCTTCAAAGTCCATATTCCGGCTGCGCAGATTGCTTTTAATGAACTGGGCGATGGGACTCTCCTTTACGAAGGTGGTCAGCACTTTCACGGGCAATCCCAGAAAGGAAGAGATACTGGCGACATTGGTTTCGGCACTGGTGGCCTGCATTTCAAACAGGGAGCTGGAATGTACGGGTTGCCCGTTGACGGGGGTGATGCGCACCCCCATACTGGTGGGTACCAACAGGGCATATTTGCAGTTTTTTTTCAGTTCGATGCTCATAACTATCTGTTTTTAAATTACATATTCTTCCAAGTAGGCCGCGTGTGTTGTGGGCGGCAGGGTGGAGCAGGTTATACACCCCGGGTAGGATGGGGAACCAGGTCGGTCAGTTCTTCGATTCTGACAGGCCGGCCCTCGTCAATTGATTTACGTGCGGCCACTCCGATGAGTACAGACATGGCTCCGTCGCGGGTTCCGGCGGCGTGTTTGAGGGGATCGGCCATGGCCGGGTTGCGGAAGATCTTGTCCTGCAGCCGGGCATCGCCACCACCATGACCGGCTTTCACATGGGGCACCTTCACCAGTTCGGTCTTCCCGAAGTTGTCAGAAACATAAATCTCGTCATATTTCTCCGAAGCTTCGGCCTGCTGGCTCATTTCGCGGGCGTGGAGTTCAGCCTGGTTGGCCAATTCCTGTTGCCGCCAGGGAAGCCCTTCCCAGCTGTCAAGGCGGCCATTGCGGCCGTTGAAACCGATGGTCAGTCCTTCGTACGGTGAATAGGTGGTCAGGGAGTAGCTCACCTGCACCTTGTTGGCATATTTGATCTGGACGGCCATCTTGTCGAAGATGTCGATGCTTTCGCGCCAGAGGCAGTTGTCGCGGATGTATCCGTCGTACTTTTCGTTGGCGACGTAAAGTTCCATGTACTCTTTGTTTTTGGTGATATCCCAGTAGAACTTGCATTTTTCTTTATATCCGCAGCTGCGGCAATTGGGGCCACGGAAGGGATTGTTTTTGCCATAGTGTTCCAGGGAGCCATAGGCGAAGACTTCCACGGGATCAGAGTCGATCCACCAGTTGAGCAGGTCGAAGTGGTGGGAGGCTTTGTGGAGCAGGAGGGTGCCTCCTTTGTTGCGGTGTCCGTGCCAGCGGCGGAAATAGTCGGCACCGTGGTAGGTGTTGAGGTACCAATGGAAATCAACCGAGGTGATTTCGCCCACCCGTTTTTCAGCCAGAAGCTCTTTGATGCGGGTGAACTGTGTGCCGTAGCGGTAGTTGAAGCCCACGATGACCTTGCGGCCGGTCCGGCGTTCGGCATCGAGGATCGCCTGGCACTTCACCTCATCGGTGGTCATGGGTTTTTCGGTCAGCACGTCGCAGCCTGCCTCCAGTCCCTTGACGATAAAATGGTCGTGGGTGGCATCGACGGTGGTGACGATGAGCAGATCGGGTTTGACGCGGGTCATCATCTCGTCGAAATTGGTGAAGACCGGACAGTTGGTTCCGATGAATTTGCGGGCGTATTCCACCCTTCCGGGGTTGATGTCGCAGAGTCCCACGAATTCGATGAGATCCCCGTATTCCTGGAGGATGTGTTTGCCCCAGAAGCCGTTGCCGCGGCTGCCGGTGCCCACAAGGGCGATTTTTCTTTTGGGTGCTGCCGTTACGGCTTCTCCGGCTGCCGATCCAAAGGGGCTGACCAGCATGGCACCGGCGACCGCTGCACCTGATGTGGTGATGAAATCTCTTCTCTTCATTTGTTTAATGGTTGTGTTTAAATCATCCTTTTCATTGGTTTCCGGGGGAGCAGGTGATTCTACAAGATCAATCAGCCCCGGTTGGTAGGGTAATGCATGGAAGGATCCTTCGGGTTACACGCCGCCGTATGCGCTGTATCCTCCATCGACCGGGATGACGATTCCGGTGATGAAGGAGGAGAGTTCAGAAAGGAGGAAAAGGGTGGCGCCCTGCAGGTCTTCGGGTTCTCCGAATTTGCCCATGGGGGTGCTGTTGACGATTTTTTGTCCGCGCGCCGAGTAGCCGCCGGTTTTTTCGTCGAGGACCAGGAAGCGGTTCTGGTGGGTGATGAAGAAGCCCGGGGCGATGGCGTTGACGCGGATGCCCACTTTGGCCAGATGCACGGCCAGCCATTCGGTAAAGTTATTGACCGAGGCCTTGGCGGCCGAGTAAGCCGGAATTTTCGTCAGCGGCTTGTAGGAGTTCATGGAGGAGATGTTCAGGACCACTCCTTTGCGCTTTTTCAGCATGTCGGTAGTGAAAACCATGGTGGGCAGCAGGGTACCTTTGAAGTTGAGGGCGTACACCCTGTCAAAACCCTCCATCTGCAGACCGTAGAAGGTGTCGTCGAGGTGGTCGAGATCCTTTTCCTCAATTTGTTCGATCTTGGTGGTGGCCTGGGGACTGTTGCCACCGGCCCCGTTGATCAGGATATCGATAGGCCCCAGTTTTTCGTTGATTTCCGCTTTGGCTTTTTCCAGGGAATCGCGTTCCAGGACATTGGCTTCAACGCCGATGACTGTGCTGCCGCATTCGGCCTGTATGTCAGCAGCCACCTGTTCAGCCACCTCCTTGTTGATATCGGCGATGGCCACCCTGAGGCCGGCTGCTGCCAGCGCCCTGACCATCGTGCTTCCCAGAACACCGGCTCCTCCGGTAATCACGCATACTTTGCCTTTCAGATCATCAAATGACATTGGTTTCATATCCTTTAATTTTTACGATTTAAATTCCTTGTAATAATCGAGATTTTCACGGGTGATGATTTCTATGGGGGAATAATTGACTTCGGGCACCGGGAGTTTGAGCACCAGCGATCTGAAGAGGGCCTCGATGGCATGAAATCCTTGTTCTTCGGGTCTCTGGCAGATCAGAAAGTCGATGGTACCATTGCGAAGGTACCGAACGTTTTCCCTGAGGAGGTCGTTGCCGATGATTCTGACCGCAGATAAACCGGCATTTTCGAGGACTCTGGCTGCCAGGTATACTTTTGAGCTGGTGACAAAGAGTCCGGCCGGTGTTTCAGCATCGAGGGCTTCCATGAGCCGGGCATCGCAGCCGGCAGGGTCGGAGAGGGCGATCTCGGTTGTTTTGATATGTTGTGCAGGGCGGTGAATCCTGAACCAGTCGTAGAAACCCAGTTCACGCTGGAGCAGGTGGTTCTGGTGGTCGGTTTCCCGGGCATAATGGATGACCAGGAGAGGATCGCCCACCGGGACGAGCATCGAAAGCAGGCGTGCAGAAAGTTGGCCGCACTGATAGGAATTCTGGCCGATATAGGTGAGTTGTCCCTGCCCCGGCAGGTTGGAATCAATGAAAACAAAAGGGATCTGGTTCTCTTTCAGCCGGGAGATGAAATCGGTGGCTTCCCGGGCAAAAAAGGGGGCAAAGACCACTCCGTCGGGGCCCGTAGCCAGCAGCTTCCGGGCTTTCTCCCTGAAATCAGACGGGTCCGATTGGTTAAAGGTGAAGAGTTCGGCCGTAATGCCATACTGACGGAGTTCAGACACCGCCTTGCGGATTCCCTCGACCGGCTTGGTCCAGTATCCATCGGGTGAAAGGGGCGTCGGGAGCAATACACCCGTCACCAGCCGTTTCCGGGAAGCCAGGGTGCTCGCCAGCAGGTTGGGACGGTAGTCCATCTCTTCAATAATATCCAGGATCTTCCGCCGGGTCTCCTCGGATACCTCCCCCCGGTTGTGCAACACCCGGTCCACCGTCCCTATCGATACATTTGCCTTGCGGGCAATGTCTTTTATCCGTATCTCTGTTTTAATCTCCATGACCCGGGATTGCTTATCCTGTGTAACCCGATTGAAACTCAAAAATAGTGAATAAATCGTTTCCGTGTACGAACACGGAGCAAAAAGGTCCACAGAGAGATATGCTCTACAACATATTTCGGACGATTCAAGGTTTCTAGTGCAGGGAGGGGGTAACGGGGATTACATGGTGCCGCTGAAATGGCTATTTTTGCGGAAAGTTCTTCACCTTGAGCCGGAGTCAGGGTCCACCATAGGAGGGAATCCTCGCCACAGGGATCCGCGGATCCTGGGCAGATCAGGGGGGAATGCTCCGGAAGGGGAGAATGTCCCGGAAGGGGGAATTCTCAGGACTGTTCCGGATTATTCGGGAATGTTCCAGAATGTTCGGACTGTTCCGGATAAAAGGGGCATGAAGGGATGCGGAATGGAAAGAAAGGACATATAGATACAAAAGATAAAATTATGAGAAATGGGATGCTGTTTTTACTGGTCATGCTGATGCTGGCCGGATGTAACAAGAAGAATGAACAGCCGAAGCCGGTGGAGACGAAGGTGGTGACGGCGGCTTTCTGGCTCACCAGCGGGGATGGGAAGACGTTGCTGAACCGGGAGCCTGATCTGAAATCGTCGGCGGTGAACAATCCGAATGCAGTGATAGAAATAGATACCACGCAGGTGTTTCAGGAGATGGATGGTTTCGGGTACACCCTCACGGGGGGGAGCGCCATTTTACTGAGCCGGATGGGTTCGGCCGAGCGGCAGGCCTTGCTTCAGGAGTTGTTTTCGAAAGAGGGGATCGGGGTGAGTTATCTGCGTCTGAGTATCGGGGCGTCGGATCTGAGTGACCGGGTCTTCACGTACAATGATTTGCCGGCGGGGATGACGGATCCTGAGATGAAGCAGTTTTCGCTGGATCCGGAGCGTCGGGAGCTGATCCCGGTGCTGAAGGAGATTCTGGCCATCCATCCCGGGCTGAAGTTGCTGGGGTCGCCCTGGACGCCCCCGGTGTGGATGAAAGACAACAAGAAATCGATAGGGGGGTCATTGCTTCCGCAGTATTACGATGCCTATGCCCTTTACCTGGTGAAATATGTGCAGGGGATGGCGGCCGAGGGGATCCGTATTGATGCCATCACGGTTCAGAATGAACCGCTTCACCCGGGGAATAATCCGAGTTTGCTGATGCCGGCGGTGCAGCAGGCGGACTTTATCAGGCAGAGTTTGGGGCCGGCTTTCCGGAAGGCCGGGTTGCAGACGAAAATCATCATTTATGATCATAATGCCGACCGGATCGACTATCCTCTGGAGGTGCTGGCAGATGCTGGTGCGCGGCAGTACATTGACGGGACGGCCTTTCATTTGTACGGAGGATCGGTGCATGACATTTCCAGGGTCCATGAGGCATATCCCGACAAAAACCTCTATTTCACGGAGCAATGGGTGGGGGCGCCCTCCAATTTCGGGGGGGATCTGGCCTGGCATGTGAGGGAGCTGATCGTGGGGGCTTCCCGCAACTGGTGCAGGACGGTTCTGGAGTGGAATCTGGCGGCCGATCCCAACCAGGATCCCCACACCGAGGGCGGATGTACGCAGTGTTTGGGGGCTCTGACCCTCGATGGCAACAAGGTGACCCGCAATGTGGCTTATTATATTATCGGGCATGCCTCCAAATTTGTACAGCCCGGGGCGGTGCGGATTGGCTCGACCCTTCCGGAGGGATGGCCCAACGTGGCCTTCCGCAACCCCGACGGCTCCAAAGTGGCTATCGTGCTGAACGACGCCTCTGCTCAGCGCACCTTTAACCTGCGCCATGCCGGCCACAAATGGGTGATCACCCTTCCGGCAGGTGGCGTAGGCACTTTTATCTGGTGAAAGGATCATCCATTTTCACGGCAAGGTTATTAATGATGTGAAAAATACCTATTTTCACAGCGGTTTATGAACCGGTGACAGCCAGACTATTCACAAACATAGTAACATAAACATTTTAATCAGATGAAGAATCAGATGAAAGGAATTTCAAGGCGGCGGTTTATCGGGACTGCAGCCGTTGGATTGGCCGGGATGGCCGTATTGCCCGGATTGGCGGGATGTCAGCCTAAGGTGGTGCCAAGCGGCGACCTGAGGTTAGGTTTCATAGGTTTGGGGCGTCAGGCGATGTTCCTGCTCAACGGGTTTATCAATATACCCGGGGTGAAGGTAATGGCCGGTTCCGATGTCTATGGTATCAAGTGCAAGCGTTTTGAGAAAAGGGTGAAGGCCCATTATGCCGAAAAGGGAGAGGAAGTGGAAGTGCCCACGTATGAGAAGTACCAGGAGTTGCTGGCACGTGAGGACATAGACGCCGTGGTGATCGCCACGCCCGACCACTACCACGCCATCATTGCCATTGCAGCGGTCAAGGCCGGTAAGGATGTCTATCTTGAGAAGCCGCTGACCTTTACCATCCAGGAAGGGCAGGAACTGCGCAAGGCGGTGCGTGAGAACAACCGGATTCTGGCCGTGGGCAGTCAGCAGCGTTCCGATCCCAATTTCCAGCATGCCGTGAAACTGGTGCAGGACGGCACCCTGGGCAAGATCATCACTGCCCATGCGTATGTGGGAGCACCCCCGAAGCCCTATGATCTTCCGGAGGAGACCCTTCCTGCCGATCTCAACTGGGATCTCTGGCTGGGGCCTCTGCCCGAGACCATTCATTACAACAATGAGCTGAATCCGCTGATTACCCTTGATCCCGACCAGGATGAGACCATCTGGGGCGCCTGGCGCTGGTACAAGGAGATGGGCGGTGGGTTCCCCACCGACTGGGGTGCCCATATGTTTGACATTGTCCAGTGGGGCCTGGGTATGGATGAAAGCGGACCGGTAGAGATCTCCCCTGTGGGCGATGGTACCGAGTTCATGACTTTCAAGTATGCCAACGGGACGGTGATGACGTCAGAACCTTTCGATGAGAAAATGACCAAGGGGGTGAAGTTCATCGGTGAAAACGGATGGATCATGGTGACGCGCGGTGCGTTTGAAGCTTCCGATCCTGCATGGGTACCTGCGGCTCCTGAAACGGCCGACAATACACCTTATGAGACCAAAATCCCGCATCAGATCAACTTTATCGAATCGGTGAAGGAACGCAAGGATCCTGCCGTTCCGGTAGAAGTGGGCCACCGTACCTGCACGGTTTGTACCCTGGGCAACATCGCCTGTGAACTGAAGAAGACCATCAAGTGGGATCCGGCCACCGAATCACTCGTCGATGACGATGGTTCCGCCGCAGCCCTGCTGCACTATAATTACAGAAGCGGTTATACCCTGGTGTAATCTGAGCGGGGAGGAGCATTCCGGGTTTGCCGGCTGGTGTTCTCCCTGAAAGAACGGATTCCCGCAGAAGAGGCCTGAAAGCAGGCGTGGTTCACAACGAACGACGGTTGCTGCGGTCTTATCTGCGGGATTTCCTTTTTACGTCATGCCCTCACCTGCATGATGCCAATACAAGTTTTTTTGGTCAGTGGAAATGAATGCTCACCCCTGCTTTTCGCTCAGCTCAAGCCAGCGGAGTTCTTTTTCGTCGAGTTCCCCGCTGATGCGGCCTATTTCAAGGGAGGTTTCATAGAGGGCTTCATGGCCCAGGGTTCCCCCGTTGAGGAGCGCTTCCAGATCCCGTTTGCGGCTTTCCAGGGCGGCGATTTCTGTTTCGAGGCTTTCCATTTCCCGTTTTTCGCGGAAGGTGAGTTTGGGATTCTCCTCCTTCCTGGCCGGCCGGTGTGGCGGTTCACCTGTTGCCTTTCCTCCGGAAACAGAAGTGCCCGCAGCGGCTTCCTCCATCGCATTGCGGTATTGGGTGTAGTTCCCCGGGAAATCGGTGACCTTTCCGTTTCCTTCAAAAACAAAGAGGTGGTCGATGATCTTGTCCATGAAGAAGCGGTCGTGGGAGACGATGATCAGGCACCCTTCGAATTCGCGGAGGTATTCTTCCAGCACGTTGAGGGTGAGGATATCGAGGTCGTTGGTAGGTTCGTCGAGGAGGAGGAAGTTGGGTTTCTGCATCAGAACGGTGCAGAGGTATAGGCGGCGTTGTTCACCGCCGCTCAGTTTTTCAACGTAGTCGTGCTGCACGGCAGGAGGAAACAGAAAGCGGGTGAGCATCTGCTGTGCGGTGGCCTGGGTGCCGTCTTCGAAGCCGATCACCTCGCTGATTCTGGTCACGGCATCAAGGACCTTGTCGCGGGGGTTGAATTCGATGCCCGACTGGCGGTAATGGCCGAACCGGATGGTGGAGCCCACGGAGATGGTCCCTGCGTCGGGATCGGTCATGCCGGTGATCAGGTGGAGGAAAGTGGTCTTTCCGGTGCCGTTGTCGCCCACAATACCCACCTTTTCAAAGCGCGAGAAGGTGTAGGAAAAATCTTCGATCAGGCGAAGGTCGCCATACCCTTTTGAGAGGTTATTGATTTCCATGATCTTCTTGCCCAGGCGGGTCGAGCGGATACTGAGGTCGGCTGTTTTGTCGTCGTAGCGGGCGCGGGCTTTCTCCTGGAGGCCTGTAAAGGCGTTGATGCGGTATTTGGCTTTGTGGGAGCGGGCCTGGGGCATCCGGCGCATCCATTCGATTTCGGTGCGCAGCAGATTGCGTGCCCTGTTGATTCCTGCCTGGCGGGCTTCCATCCGCTCCTCCCTTTTCTCGAGGAAATAGCTGTAGTTGCCCGCATAGCGGAAAATCTCGTTGTTTTCAAGTTCCAGGATCTCATCGCACACCCTGTCGAGGAAGTAGCGGTCATGGGTGACCATCAGCAGGGTGGTGGAGGAGCGTTCGAGATAAGTTTCGAGCCATTCGATCATTTCGAGGTCGAGGTGGTTGGTGGGCTCGTCAAGCAGGAGAAAATCGGGGTGGCTGATGAGCACCTTGGCCAGTCCCAGCCTTTTCTTCTGTCCGCCCGACAACTCCCCGACCCGGGCTTCCAGGTCGGTGATCTTCAGGCGCGTGAGGATCTGTTTCACCTCCGTTTCGGCATCCCAGGCTCCCAGGTGCTCCATCTCTTCCGTGAGACGGGCAATCTCCCCCTGGTCGTGGTGCAACAAAGCCAACTCATACTCCCTGACCACCCTGAGCTTCTCACTGTCGGCGGTGAAAATCTCCTCCCATATGGTGTGCGCGGGATCCAGCCGGGGCGACTGTTCCAGGTAACCTAACCGTACATCGTTGGTCCATGTGATCCTCCCTCCGTCGGGGGCATCCTTTCCCGCCAGAAGATCAAAAAGGGAACTCTTGCCGGCACCATTGCGGGCAATCAACGCTACCTTCTGATCCTTGTTGATGCTAAAGGAAATGCCCTCAAACAGCAGCAGCCCACCGTAACGCTTGGTCAGGTTCTCCGCCTGCAGGTATGGAATCATATGGAAAATTTCCTGCGAAATTAATATTTTAAAAATAACTAACAGATTAGTTGTATAACTAAATAATTAGTTGTATGTTTGTGATGGATATCCGACCATTTTTACATTCTGAATTATTCACCTTAAAGATTGCACAAAATGAAACCAATTCTGTTTGTATTGACGCTGGGAGTGTGTATGGCTGGCTTTTGTCCGTCACTTTCCGCGCAGGAGAAGAAGCCGGCTGAGGCTACTACCTTTATTCAAGTAGAGGAGATGCCTGAATTTCCGGGAGGGGAAGCGGCGCTCAGGGATTTTTTAGTGAAGAACATCACTTATCCTGAGCAGGCCCGGAAGGACACAATTCAGGGGAAGGTTTATGTCACTTTTGTTGTAGATGCGACCGGAAAGGTTGTTGAACCAAAGGTGATCAGGGGAGTACATCCTTTGCTTGACCAGGAAGCGCTGAGGGTGACTGAGCGCATGCCTGCGTGGAAACCGGGGAAGCAGAAAGGAGTACCTGTAAGGGTTAGTTATACCCTTCCGGTGATGTTCTCACTAAAATAACTGTTCATTAATGAATTGTTGTTTAGTTATATGCCGTAATTAAGCCCGTTTGTGTGCTTCGTGCTGGGGAACTCGTCCCGGATCAGCCGTGGCGGGTTCCATAGAAGTAAACCATGAAAGCAGGGAGACTAACAGGCATAGGGTGATGGTTTTACATTAACTTCGTGATTTAGTAACTTTGTACTTAAAATGTAGGGGATGAAAGAGCTGACCAAAGCCGAGGAGCAGATCATGCAGATTTTGTGGGATCTGGAGAAGGGTTTTGTGAAGGACATCGTAGAGCGGTTTCCTGAACCAAAGCCGGCTTACAATACGGTGTCGACGATTGTCAGGATACTGGAGCAGAAGGGATTTGTGGACCATACGGCCTATGGCAAGACCCATGAGTATTTTCCGCTGGTGGCCAGGAACGACTACACGCGGACCTACCTGAAGAACTTCATGAAGAATTATTTCAGTGGTTCTTTCCGGGAGATGGTCTCTTTTTTTGCGAAGGAGGATAATTTGTCGGTGGCCGAGCTGGATGAGCTGATGAAGCAGGTCAGGGAGGACATCACACCAGAGGAGGAGAATCAGGATGCATAATCTGGTCAACTACCTGTTGGAATCGGGGATCAGCCTGACGTTGTTTGCCCTGGTATACGTCTTGTTCCTGAGGAGGGAGACTTTCTTTGGCACCAACCGGTTGTTTCTCCTTTTTTCCGTTATGTTTTCGCTTTTCTTGCCGCTGCTGGTCATTCCGGTGTTGGCGCCGCAGCCGGTGGTACTTCCGGAGGTGACGGTGACGCCATACCGGAATCTGCTGGAGACGGTGCTGGTGGAGCGGGAGAACCTCTCGGGGGAAGTGGAACGGCTGGTGGTTTCGTCGCGGCTGGTGGTGATTCTCTGGCTGACGGGGGTGTTGGTGATGACCTTGGTCACCCTGTTGCGGGTGGTGCAGATTGTGGGGATCATCCGCAGGGGCAGGGTCACTGACGAAGGGGACTTCAAAATGGTCCTCACCGGCAAGGGCACTCCTCCCTTCTCTTTTCTCCGTTATCTCTTTGTTCCGGAGGAGTATACCCGCATACCGGGTTACGACCGGATGGTGTACCATGAGCGGGAGCACATCAGGCAGGGGCATACCTGGGATATCCTGTTGCTTGATATTCTGCTGATTTTTCAGTGGTTCAACCCGTTCATCTGGTTATTGAAGCGGGCGGTCCGCGAGAACCATGAGTACCTGGTCGACAGGGCGGTTCTTCGTTCGGGCATCACTCCCGCCGAATACAAAAATCTTTTATTGTCAGGGTTCGCAGGGAACCAGGTGTATGCGGCCCACCATTTCAACTATTCACTTCTAAAAAACCGTTTTAAAATGATGACCAAGATACCATCCCGCAGGAGTGCGGGTATAAAAACCTCTTTCGGAATATTCATGGCTCTGGCCCTGGTGGTTGTGTTTGCCTGTGAAAAGAAATCCAGCACGACGATGGAAACCGGAACCGATAATGGCCTGGCGATCGGTAGCACCGATTCCCTCCTGAAGATTTCGTGTGATACCAAGGATGTTTCTTTGGTGGATTCCCTCCTTCGTTCAAGAAATTACAAAATGGTCAGCGTGACCAACAAGGATGGGAATGTAAGCAGCCTGATTTTCAAAAAGAGCGATCCGGAACCGGGAACGCGCCCTGAGGTGAAAATAGAAACTACAGCTGAGCTTCCGCAGGAAGAGGTGGTTTTTTTTATAGTGGAAGAGATGCCTGAGTTCCCCGGAGGGGAAGAGGCCCTGCGGGCTTTCATCTCCCAGAATATTGATTATCCTGCGGTAGCGCAGGATAAGGGGATCCAGGGGAAGGTGTACGTCACCTTTGTGGTTTCGGCCGACGGGAGCGTGAAGAATGCCAAGGTTGTGCGTGGTGTGGATCCGGTACTGGACCAGGAGGCCCTCCGGGTCGTCAATGCCATGCCCAGGTGGGCTCCGGGCAAGCAGCGTGGCCAGGCCGTAAATGTGGCTTATACCGTGCCCATCAGCTTTGTGCTTCAGTAAGAGGAATCGTTATTGCTACACCGGCTTCCCTGTGATTTTGCATCCCGGGAAGCCGGTGGGCGACCATCATTATAAAACCGTAAAATCGATTCTTTACACCGGAATCTTTCTGTAAATCCATCCTATATGATCAGACTGTGGCCCATTATTGCGTTGTGTTTAAGTTCTTTTATGCTCTCCGCCCAGGAAGAAGAGCAGGTGGCGGTACCCTGGGAGGTACAGGAATCCCTTTCCGGGGAGGAGGAACCTGAAGACACGCTGGTTTTGTCGACCCGCCAGGGGTATGCGGAATTCCGCCGGGCGGAGGCCTTACGGGAACAGTTTGACTATCCGGGGGCGGTGGAGGCCTTACGGGAGGCGGTGAATAAGGATTCGCTCAACACCAGGTGGTTGTCGGAACTGGCGGAAGTCTATCAGCTCATGGGCAATGCACCAGATGCTCTGGCGGCATTACGCAGGGCGGTGGTACTGGATCCTGCCCGTCTGCCCCTGAAGGCGCGGATGGGCAGGCTTCTGCTCTCCATGCAGGAGAACAGGGAGGCCTATCGGGTTTTCACGGAGCTGCGCAAAGCCGACTCGCTTCATCTTTTTTACAGCAGGCAGCTGGCCATCAGCGCCTCGCGCCTGGGCAAGAGCCGTGAAGCCCGGGAACTCTTCCGGCAGGTATTGGAGATGAATCCCCGCGACTACGGGAGCACCCTGGCTTTGGCCACGCTGTTGCAGCAGGATACCGCCTTTGCCCTGGCCAGGGTTTACCTGAAGCAAAGCCTGGATCTCTTCCCCGGCAATTCGCTCCTGGAACTGCGGACAGCCCAGAACGACTACTACCTGAAGGCTTATGACCGGGCTGCGGAAGGATACGAACGTTATTTGTCGCACAACGACACCTCACTGGTGGTGCGCAAGGAGTATGGGGTGGTGCTCTATTTTGCCAAACGGGAGGCGGAGGCCCTGCGGATCCTGGAGCCGGCGCTTTACCTGGCCCCCAACGATGCGATGATTCCCTTTTATATGGGATTGAGCCATAAAAGCCTGAAGAATTTCGGGGAGGCCATCGGCCATATGCAAATGGCCGGGGATCTGGCCATACCGTGGACGCTTCCCGTCATTCACCGCACCCTGGCGCAGTTGTACGGTATGCAGCGCGACTTTCCGCGTGCCATTGAAGCCTATCAAAAGGTGCTGGAACTGGACCCCTCCGACAGCGAGGTGCTCTTTGAGATGGCCACCACCTATGAGGAGTTTGAAAGCGACAAAACGGTGGCCTTCCAGTATTACCGGCGCTACCTCGAGAAGGCAGGCAAAGGAGCCCCCAATGAGGCCTACGCCCGCACCCGGATGGCAAAGATCAAGGAAGCCCTCTTCTTCGACAACCGCGGACAGAACCTTGTTCTGCCCGAATAATCTTTCCTGAAATTGGATTGTTCCGGGTCATGTTGTTAAATTTGAAGCTTTAATTCACACAAACAGGAGTTATGGCTTCACCCGACCTATCAGGATTTACCCTCCGGCCCGTTCAGGAAAGTGACCTTCCGGCTTTGTTTGAGCTTGTCAGAGAGTTGGCCGTCTACGAGAAAATTGCCGACGAACTCAAAGCCACTGAGGAAATGCTGCACGATGCCATTTTCCGGCGTAAGGTTGTGGAAGTGCTTATGGCCGAATACAAGGGGGAAATGGCAGGCTATGCCATGTATTTCTATAATTTCTCTTCCTTTATTGGGTTGCCGGGGCTTTACCTCGAAGACATCTACATCAGGCCGCAATACCGGGGTCAGGGATTTGGCAAGTACACACTTGCGGTTCTGGCCAGACTGGCCATGGAGAAGAAGTGCTGGGGTATGGAGTGGACTGTTCTGGACTGGAACAAACCCTCCATTGATTTTTATGAGGGGCTGGGGGCCATCCACAGGGAGGGGTGGCAGTTGTACCGCTTAAAAGGCCCTGCTTTGGCTGAACTGGCCGGGAAAAGCGACATCCCGTAACCTCAGCTGCCTCCAGCCCATTCATAATGCAATCGTCAGCTTGCTTATCCTGACTTCAGCAATCACCATGTGACATTTTCTGACCTCAGCTGCCTCCAGCCCATTCATGAGTAAGTCGCCATTTTGCTCATTCTGACTTTAGCAGTCACCTCACGGCAAATCTGACTTCACTATTTTCTGGCCACAAATCTGACTACACCATTCTCCCTTCGGGAAGGCAAACAGTGCAATGCCCGCGGGAATCAGATCAACCACAGTGACCTGTTATTCGGTTCAGGCCAGTGCCTGGTACATCACCTCCAGAGGGTGGAGGGCGTCGCGGCCGGTGCCATCCTTGATATGGTGGCGGCAGGAGGTGCCCGGTGCCGAGACCACCATGTTTTCGGCGGCAGCCCTCACTTCAGGGAAGAGCACCATTTCACCGATCTTCATGGAGAGGTCGTAATGCTCCTTTTCGTAGCCGAAGGCGCCAGCCATGCCGCAGCAGCCCGAGGGAATCTCCCTGACGGAAAAGTTTTCAGGGAAGGAGAGCATTTTCTTCGTAGGAACCGTGGAGGCCACTGATTTCTGCTGGCAGTGGCCGTGGAGGAGGATCTCTTTTTTCTCACGGGAAAACGCCTCTGCGGTAATGTTTCCGGCTTCTATTTCGCGGCAGAAGAACTCTTCGAAGAGGAGGGCATTTTCGGCCAGGTGTGCGGCAGCGGGCCGCAGCTCCTCTTTCACCAGTTCGGGATATTCATCTCGGAAAGCCAGGATGGCTGAGGGCTCTATGCCCACCAGGGGGGTGTCGGCACTGATCAGCTCTTTGAGTAATAGGACATTTTCCGTGGCGATTTTCCGGGCGGTGCGTACCAATCCCTTCGAGAGCCAGGTGCGGCCGCTCTCCTTGTGGACCGGAATGCGCACTTCATAGCCCAGGCGGGTGAGCAGCAGGATGGCCTTGATGCCGATGTCGCTCTCATTGAAGTTGGTGAACTCGTCGTTGAAGAGGTATACCCTTTTCTTAGGATTTTCGACAGGCAGGGCGGCACCGTTCCGGAACCAGCGGCTGAGGGTGATGGGGGAGAGGGGCGGCAGGTTGCGTTGGGTGTGAAACCCTACCATCCGTTTAAAGAAAGATTGCTTCATCATTAAGTTGGCCAGGGGCTGTACCAGCATGGCCAGTTGTTCGAGGCGCGGAAGGTAGGCTACCAGCCTGCTCCGGAAGGGAATGCCGTGGATGTCGTAATAGTGCTGCAGGAATTCCGCCTTCAGTTTGGCCATGTCGACATTCGAGGGGCATTCTGATTTACATGCCTTGCAAGAGATGCAGAGGTCCAGGATCTGGTAGATTTCCTTCTGGTCAAAGGGATTTCCACCATTGGCTTTAGCGAGGAGTTCCCTGAGCAGATTGGCCCTTCCGCGGGTGGTTTTGTCCTCATCGCGTGTAGCCATATAGGTGGGGCACATCGTTCCCCCAATGATCTCCGACTTGCGGCAGTCGCCCGAGCCATTGCACTTCTCAATAGAAGAGAAGAAGCCCCGGTTGGCCGAAAAGTCAAAGATGGTGTCGAAAGAAGGGATGACCGTTCCCGGTTCAAACCGGAAATGGTCGGTGATGGGGGGTGTATCCACGATTTTCCCCGGATTGAAGAGGTTTTCAGGGTCCCAGGTCTGTTTCAGATGACGGATCAGCTGGTAGTTGTGTTCGCCCAGCATAAAGGGGATGAACTCTCCGCGGACGCGGCCATCGCCGTGTTCTCCACTGAGGGAACCCCGGTATTTGCGTACCAGTCCGGCCAGATCGGTCATCAGGTCGCGGAAGATCTGCACATCACCGGGATCTTTCAGGTCCAGCAGCGGTCTGAAATGAATCTCTCCGGTGGCGATATGGGCGTAATAGATGCTGGAAAGGCCGTATTTTTCAAGGATCACTTTGAATTCCGCGACATAATCGGGAAGAAATTCAGGATGCACGGCGGTATCCTCGAATCCTGGCACTCCTTTTCTTTTACCCGGAACGTTGGCCAGCACCCCCAGTCCGGCCGTGCGCAAAGCCCACACCTTTTTGATGGGGTCGGCGCCTGTGACCAGCGGAAAGGCGTAGCCCAGTCCGGCCTCCTTCATGTCGCCGATCATGGCATTGCTGGCGTTCAACAATTCCTCTTCGGTGTCAAAAGCCAGCTCGATCATCAGGATGGCCCCGGGGTTTCCTTCCACGAAGAAACGGTTTTTGCGCTGTTCAATATTCTCCTTGGTGCACTCCAGGATGACGTCGTCCATCAGCTCCACCGCCCGTGGCTGGTGTTGCAGTGCGATCAGGTTGGCCTTGAGCGACTCCTCGAGGGTGCGGAAATGGGCGCAGACCAGTCCCATATGTTTGGGCGGCAGAGGAATGAGGTTTACCTTGATGCGCTTCATGAAGACCAGGGTTCCCTCGGAGCCGGCCAGCAATTTGCAGAAGTTGAAAGGCTCGCCTCCCGGGGTGAAGAGTTCGCTGTCGAGGAGTACATCGATGGCGTAACCCATGTTGCGGCGGGTCACCCGCGGATCGGGGAAATTCTCCCTGATGGCCGCCTGGTTGACAGGATCGGTGAGGATTTCGCAGATATTGCGGTATATCTTGGTTTCCAGAAGGGTGGGGTCCCCTTCGCATTTGGTGCGGAAGGCCTCTTTGGTGAGGGGGCCGAAGGTCACCTCTGACCCGTCGGAAAGGATCACGTCGGCCTCCAGGATATGTTCACGGGCGCTCCCGTAGATGATGCTGTGCAGTCCACACGAGTTGTTGCCCACCATTCCGCCGATACAGCAGCGGTTGGATGTAGAAGTTTCCGGGCCATACTGGAGGCCATGGGGCGCCAGCCATTTGTTGAGTTCAGCCGGAATCACTCCCGGCTCCACCCATACCCAGTGCGCTTCCTTGTTGAACTCCAGGATCTTGTTCATGTACCTGGAGATGTCCATGACGATACCCGGACCAACCACCTGCCCGGCCAGGGAGGTCCCTCCGGCACGGGGTATGACCGATAGTCCGTGGCTTTGGGCGAAGGCCATGATCTTCAGCACATCACCGTTGTTTTTGGGCCGGGTGACCGCCGCAGGTTTTTCCTTGTAGGAGGAGGCATCGGTGGAGTAGAGGATCCGCTGGACGTTGTCGGTAAAGAGATCGCCGTCGAGGGAAGCCTTCAACGCGTCAAATTCCTGCTGTGAAATCATAAAGCTGGTTTTTGGTCTTAGCAAATATATCAAATTGATGGGTTAATGAAGGGGCATGATGGTTTAACGTTTCCGCAATCCTCCAAAATGACTATTTTTGTTAACACAAATTCACTTTCAGAACACTATTCAGATATGTTAATTTATCTAAATGGAAAGCAGGTGTCCATATTCAGGGGGGCTACCATTCAGGATGTCGTCAGGGCTTATTCCCTGACCAGTAGCAAACGGTTGGGGAGCGGTTACCTGGCTGTTTACGACCGCTTCGGGTACAGGACCGAACCCGACGGACCGGCTGTGGAGGGAGGCCATTATTTTCTGCGGGTGGCTGGTCACCGTAATAAGAATATGCCGGCATAAACCAAATTCTAAAACCTTTTTAAGCACTAAGAAACAAACAGTTGATGTTTGTTGTTGTTAATATAATGAATCCTGTCAGGAGAGGAATGTTGTCCTGAAGTATTGGTAGAAGTCAGATAAAGTATATGTTTAATTTAATATTATATAATAATGAATATTAAGAGGGTATTAGTATTTGTCTTTGTAGTTTTTTTGTCTGTGCCCCTGGTTTCGCAGGCAGGCCGGAATTGCAAAAAGAGCAAACAGGTGGTGATTCTCCACACCAACGACATGCATTCAAAGATCGACAACATGGCGAAGCTCACCTGGCTGGCCGACAGTCTGCGTCAGCAGCACCGCTACCTTTTTCTGGTTTCCGCAGGTGATAATTTCACGGGCAACCCCATTGTCGATATGTATCCCCGGGTGGGTTACCCGATGGTGGATCTGATGAACCAGGCGGGTTTTGTTTTGTCGGCCATGGGGAACCATGAGTTTGACATGGGGCAGGAGCAGTTTTCCCAGCGCAGGAAAGAGGCTGATTTCCCCTTTATCAGCGCCAATATTGATGTAAGCAAGGCACATCTGAAAAAGATCAAACCCTGGGTGACGCTGAAGGCCGGGAAGTGCAGGATTCCGGTCGTTTCCTTTATTCAGCTCGATGAGAACGGGTTACCCTCGTCGCATCCTTCGCGGCTGGAGGGGATCACCTTCACCCCGGCGGAAGTCAGGGCGGCCGATTTCCTTTTCCTGAAGGAGAAATATGGGATGCTGGTGGGGCTGACCCATCTGGGCATAGAGGGTGACGTACCGCTGGCGCAGAAATACCCACAGTTTGATCTGATCATCGGGGGGCACTCGCATACCATCATGGATGTTCCGCGGGTAGAGAACGGTGTGACCATCGTCCAGACCGGTTCGCAACTGAAGGGTGTGGGCAAGACCACGCTGACCATTGAAGGCGGAAAGATTACCAATATCGGTTATGAGCTGATCTCCCTCGATGCCCTGAAGGGAAGAGATTCCGCAGTTCAGGCAGCCATTGACCGCTATAACGACAATGAAGAGATGAACCGGGTGCTGGCGGAGGCGATCACCCCCATGACCGGCAAGGAGGAACTGGGCGCCATGATGACCGATGCCCTGACGGCGATGAGCGGTGTCGATATTGCCTTCCAGAATGTAGGTGGCATCAGGATCCCCTCACTTCCTGCTGGAAATATTCATTACCGCGATATATTTCGTCTCGATCCTTTCGGGAACCAGGTGGTCGTATTCAACATGACGCCGGCGGAGATCAAATCGCTGGTTCTAAATGCCTTCAACCGGAATAAGGAACCTGACCTGATGGTGTCGGGGATGACCTACACTGCACTGGTGAATGGTGACGGTGTTTGTGTCGATGTGGAGATGAAGGGATTGGACGGCCAGCCACTTGATCCGGCGAAAACCTATAAGGTTGGCATGAACAGCTATATCAGCGCCAGCTATACCTTCGACCATGCCGACCCGGGTACGGTCAACTACGAAACCACGGCCCAGACCCTGATCAGCTACCTGCAGAAAGTGCAGAAGGTCGACTACCAGGGCACCCGCAGGACCACGGTACGGAGTTTATGATGGTGAATATTGTTATCTTGCAATCTATTTTTTAAACATTATGGCAGATTTTTTTTATCAGAAACCTTTTCCCATCCAGAAGGATGAAACTCCTTACCGTTTGGTGACCCGTGATTATGTGACTGTAGAGGAAGCCGGAGGTCGCAAGTTGCTGAAGGTGGCTCCCGAGGGGCTAGAGTTGCTGGCCCGCGAGGCTTTCACCGATGTCTCCTTTTACCTCAGGCCGGGGCATCTGGCCCAGCTGGCCGCCATTCTGGAAGATCCCGAAGCGAGTGACAACGACCGTTTTGTGGCACACACCATGCTCCTCAACCAGGTGATCGCGGCAGAAGGGCAGCTTCCCACCTGCCAGGACACCGGTACCGCCATCGTCATCGGCAAAAAGGGGGAGAATGTCTATACTGGCGTGAACGACGCCAAACATCTCTCAAAAGGGATTTACGACACCTATACAGAAAAGAACCTCCGCTATTCGATGATCGTTCCGCTGACCATGACGGAAGAGAAAAATACCGGCACAAACCTTCCGGCCCAGATCGACCTTTACGCGGAGCAGGGCGATGCCTATGAATTTCTATTCGTCACCAAGGGCGGTGGCTCAGCCAACAAGACTTTCCTCTATCAGCAAACCAAGGCGCTGCTCAATGAGGAGAGCCTGGAGAAGTTTGTCCGTGAAAAGATCAAGGACCTGGGCACTTCGGCCTGTCCGCCCTATCACCTGGCGTTGGTCATCGGGGGTACCTCTGCGGAAGCTACTCTGGCCGCGGTCAAGAAGGCCTCGGCAGGTTATTTCGACCATTTGCCTACGGAGGGGAACGCCGGGGGTCAGGCTTTCCGTGATGTGTACTGGGAAGGCCGGGTGAAGCAGATCTGCCAGGAGTACGGTTTGGGTGCCCAGTTCGGGGGCAAGTATTTCGTCCATGACGTGCGGGTGATCCGTCTGCCGCGCCATGCGGCTTCCTGTCCGGTCGGACTGGGAGTGAGCTGTAGTGCCGACCGTAACATCAAGGCGAAGATCACCGCGGAGGGGATTTTCGTGGAACAGCTGGAGAAGAACCCGGCCCGTTTTCTGCCGAAAGAGGCGCCCCATCTGAAGCCGGCGGTGACCATTGACCTGGACCGCCCCATGCAGGAGGTACTTGCGGAACTGTCGAAATATCCGGTGAAGACCAGGCTGAGCCTGAACGGCACCCTGATTGTCGCCCGCGATGCCGCCCATGCCCGCATCAAAGAGATGATCGACAGCGGCGAACCGATGCCCGACTATTTCAAGAATCATCCGGTCTATTATGCCGGTCCGGCCAAGACCCCCATCGGCATGGCCTCCGGAAGTTTCGGCCCCACCACGGCCGGGCGCATGGACGTCTATGTGGAGCCCTTCCAGAGCCTGGGCGGATCGATGATCATGCTGGCCAAGGGGAACCGCAGCCAGGCCGTTACCGACGCCTGCAAGAAGCACGGCGGTTTTTACCTTGGTTCCATCGGCGGGCCGGCCGCTATCCTGGCCAAGGAAAACATCAAATCGGTCGAACTGGTGGCCTTTGAAGAATTAGGCATGGAAGCCGTCCGCAAAATCAGGGTTGAGAACTTCCCTGCCTTCATCATCGTCGACGACAAAGGCAACGACTTCTTCAAACAGCTCTAACAAAGCTAAATTGCCGGTAGATAAACGCTGTGTGGTCTGAATAAAGACTGTACAGCGTTTTTTTTTTATTATTCCCTCTTCGGTTTTGAAATCAATAGTATATATTTATATACCTTTGTGATGAGTATACTCCCGGCATGAAATGAAGTACTCTGAATTTCACAGAAGGATTGTAAAAAATGGATGGAAGTTCAGTCACGCTGAGGGCAGCCATTATTTTTATATGAAGGATGGAATTCTGTCAGAACCAATACCATACCATGGTAGTAAAGAAATATATGAGCCATTAAGGTTGAAAATCGCGAAAAGCATGGGAATTAAATGATATTTAAAAATTATAATGGAAAAATTAATTGTTCAGATTGGAGCCAGTTCAGATCATTTCGGGGCATTTGCCATAAATTGTGATGGCATTTACGGTGCAGGTAATACTGTCGAAGAATGCAAGCAGAACCTATTGGAAGGTTTACGCCTTTATATTTCCTCAAATGAGAATTTGCCTGAAATATTAAAGGGAGATTTTGAAATTGAATATCATTTCGATGTGCAAAGCATATTGAGCCATTATTCCAACGTTTTTACGAAACCTGCCCTGGAAAGGTTGACAGGGATTAACCAGAAGCAGTTGCACCATTATGCCACCGGACTAAAGAAGCCACGTCCGGAGCAGCGAAAAAAGATTGAAACAGCCTTACATAATTTAGGTAAAGAGTTATTAACCATTCAATTGTAATCTACTCCACAAATGCCAAATTTTACAACTTATTGCCTGGTACGGATAGATGAGTGCTGTTTCTTGCATATTATTGTGAAAGTGACTTGTTTGTTTTTTGTAAACCTCTTGTGAAATTAATATTGAGTTCATATAGAGTTTTTTTTGAGGGGAATTGTTATTCCGTACTATTTTGTCTTATATTTGCATTCAGTAAACAGGCATAACAATGAAACCATTATCTGTTGATAGCAACGCAATTTCCGGGAGCAGAGGCTCCAGGGGTGTTGTTATGCCGCTTTCTTCGATGCGCATGCGCTAGCCTTCGGGCCGGTTTCCAACAGCCAGCTGCGAAGGCACCACTCACCTGAACAACAGACTTCAATAATTCGTAATTGACGGATCCCTTGCATGGTCGTTGTTCCCGCTAATTTCCCACATTTTATAAATATTTAAATCATAGCGTAATGAGTGTTACCATAGTGCGCATAGAAGGTGAAATCATTTATCATCAACAAGCTCTTGAGAAGCTGGTTGTTTTTCTGTCCAAACAGTCCACACCCCATTTGCTGGTGGTCACTGCCCTGCCTGAACTGGCGCAGGCTATCAGAAGTGAAATAGTTAAGGCCCATGAACCGGAGTATTCACAGGTTTCGATTGAAGGCATTCTCGAAAACCTGGAATCCTTGATCAATTCCCCGGCCGGAAATAAAAAGGAATCTGAACAAATAAGGGAGTTTGATAAAAGGGGAGAATTCCGGCGGCAATGTGAAAGGCTAACCGGTTTGCTGCGGGGGATCCATCTCACGGGCGATTATTCAGCAGCCCTGAAGGACCAGGTGGTGAGTTTCGGGGAGCAGCTGACGGCCTTGCTGGTGGCCGCCCGTTTGGAGCAGGTATTTGGGCGGTTTTCCGCTGGCGGCCATGAAAATGAATCCCTCCGCGACAGCAGTGAAGGAGAGCCGTGCCCAACAACCGGAAACATCCTGGAAAGGGAAGTACAGCGCTCAATCGTCATCACTCCCGAAGAGCTGGGATTGCGGGTGACCGCCGACTATGGCAGTGCCACATTCACCGCCCTGGAGCACCCTGAAGAGCTGGTTTCCATCGCCGGGCAAATCGTGGTCGTTCCCGGATCTTACGGCATCGCTCCCAACGGGAAGATAGCGCGAACGGGACGGTCGGCGGCCGACTATACATCGGCTTTTCTGGCGGGAGCCCTCGGAGCCGAAAGACTGGTCCTCTGGAACCTGCAGGTGGAATTCACCAGCGTCGATCCGGAAATCGTTCCGCAGGCGGGCACCCTCCGCTATCTCACCTATGCCGAGGCCAGCGAACTCTCCTATTTCGACCATTTTGACTTTCATCCCCGTACGGTAGAACCCCTGCAACCGGGGCATATCCCCATTCACATCCTCAGTGCGTCAACCGCTGATTTTCTTCCCGATACAATCATCAACTCCGAAGAGCACCCATCTAAAACGGTCGTTAAAAGCATTGCCAGTACCGACGACCTCTCGGTGCTCAAATTGAATGGTCCGGGTGTGGGGCTTAAGCCAGGCATCCTGGCCCGGATCACCAGCCAGTTATCCAAAGAGGGCATCAATATCAAATCGGTCATTACCAGCCAGGTGAGCATCAACATTCTGCTGGGACGAGAAGATGGTCAGGCTGCCAGGAAAATCGCTGAACAGCTGGGATTCACTGCGGTGAGCGAGATTACCCTGCTCGACAAGGTCACCCTGGTGGCCATCGTGGGCCATGGCATGCAGGACCATTACGGCATTTCAGCCCGGCTCTTCACTGCCGTTGCAGAGAATAAGATCAACGTCATTCTCAGTGGTTCGGGCGCCTCTGATCTGGTCAGCTACCTCGTCATTGCAGAACGGGACAAACAGAAGTGCATTAAAGCGGTCTACAAAGCCTTTCTGGAAGATTAGAAGGTCAGAATTTCGGAAGATTAGAATGAAAAATAAAAAATAAACAAAAAAAAGCAAATATCATGACAACACAGAAATTGAAATTTGAGACCCTGCAGGTGCATGCGGGGCAGAAGCCCGACAGCGACACCCATTCACGGGCGTTACCCATTTACCAGACGAGTGCCTATCTCCTCAAGGATGCGGAGCATGCGGCGAACCTTTTTGCCCTGAAGGAATTCGGGAATATCTACACCCGTATCATGAATCCCACCACCGATGCCTTCGAGCAGAGGATAGCAGCCCTGGAGGGGGGTGTGGGTGCCCTGGCGGTCAGTTCGGGCCATGCGGCCCAATTTCTGACTTTCACAACCCTTCTGGAAGCGGGTGACAACTTTGTCTCATCGCCCTATCTCTATGGGGGGTCGTACAACCAGTTCATGGTCTCCTTCAAGCGGCTGGGCATTGAGGCCCGGCTGGCCGATGATCTCACCCCAGAGGCCTTTGAAAGGCTTATCGACGACCGGACAAAGGCGATCTACTTCGAGTCGATCGGTAATCCCGGTTTCGTGGTTCCTGATTTTGAGGCATTGGTAGCCCTGGCCCGCCGGTATGACCTGCCGGTGATTGTCGACAACACCTTCGGGGCAGGCGGTTACCTGGTCAGGCCCATTGAACATGGTGCCGACATCGTGGTGGAGTCGGCCACGAAATGGATTTGCGGCCATGGCACCAGCATCGGCGGAGTCATCATTGATGCAGGCCTTTACAACTGGGGCAACGGCAAATTCCCGGGCTTCACGGAACCCTCGCCGGGATACCACGGACTGGTTTACCAGGATGTCTTTAATGCCACCAGTCCCCTGGGCAACATTGGTTTTATCATCAAAGCGCGGGTGGAGGGCCTCCGCGATTACGGTCCGGCCCTGAGTCCCTTCAACTCCTTCCTGTTGGTGCAGGGACTGGAGACCCTTTCCCTGCGGATGGAGCGGCATGTGGCCAATACGCTGGCGCTGGCCCAATGGCTGGAGGCCCATCCGAAGGTGGAGAGTGTCAACTATCCCGGACTCAAGAGCAGTCCCTCGTATGCCCATGCGCAGAAATACCTTCCGAAGGGTGCAGGGGGTGTGCTCTCTTTCATTGTGAAGGGAAGCAAGGAGAATGCCGGCAAGGTAGTCAACAGCCTGCAACTGGTGAGTCACCTGGCCAACGTGGGCGATGCCAAGACCCTGATCATACAGCCGTCGGCGACCACCCATTCGCAGCTTCCTGAGGAGGCCCAGCTGGCCGCCGGGGTTTTCCCTGCCCAGTTGCGCGTCAGCGTCGGCATCGAACACATCGACGACATCATCGCCGACTTCCGGCAGGCCCTGGAACAAGTCTGATGGCTCACCTCTCATGGAAAGGCAGGGAGCCTCACCGTAGCAATGACGGTGGCTCCCTACTTTCCAGGGGCATCCCCGCCTTCCATGGGCACCTCTGCCTTAAAGCATTCGGGAAAACTGTGCATTTAAAAGTATTACTGCTTGCCCCGAATCAGTCATGAACAGCAAATTCGTTCACCGGTATTGAAGAAATAGCAATTTTAACAGTATGCCACTTACCATTCCCGATCAGTTGCCAGCCGTGGAACTCCTCCGGCAGGAGAATATTTTCGTGATGAACCAGAGCCGGGCGCTCCACCAGGATATCAGACCTTTGCGGATCATTATCCTCAACCTGATGCCGGTCAAGGTGAACACCGAAACCGACCTGTTGCGGCTGCTCTCAAATTCACCTCTCCAGATAGAGGTCGACTTTCTGAAGTTACGGTGTCACACCCCAAAAACCACTCCTGCGGAACATATGCAGATGTTTTATAAGGATTTCAGTGCCCTGTCGGGCAACAACTACGATGGGATGATCATCACCGGCGCTCCTGTGGAGCAGCTCCCTTTCGAGGAGGTCACCTATTGGGAAGAACTCCAGAAGATTATGGACTGGGCCGACCGGCACGTCTATTCGACCATGTTCATCTGCTGGGGATCACAGGCCGGGCTTTATCACCATTATGGCATTCCCAAATATACCCTGCCGGAGAAGCTCTCCGGGGTCTATTCCCACCTTGTGCTGGATGAAAGGCTGCCCATCTTCAGGGGTTTCGACGACCGGTTTATGGTGCCCCATTCGAGGTACACTGCGGTCAGGAAAGAGGATATAGAAAAGGTACCGGGATTGTCGGTCATTGCCGAGTCGGAAGTCGCGGGGGTGCACATGGTCGCAGGCAGGGGAGGGCGGCAACTTTTCATCACCGGCCATCCCGAATATGCCCGCTTTACCCTCGATGCCGAATACCGCCGTGACAAGGCCAGGAAGCTGCACATCCGCGTGCCGGAGAATTACTATCCGGGTGACGACACCCGTCAGCCACCCCTGATGACCTGGCGCTCGGCCGCCAACCTCCTCTTCAGCAACTGGCTCAACTACTACGTTTATCAGGAAACACCCTACGATCTGGCCGCCATCCATTTGTGAACGCCATAGCAAAATCCCGGCAGGTGGGAAACGGTCTTAGACCGCTCCCCCTGACCGGGATTTATCAATGATTGGAAATGTTCTTCGCGTCAGTAGGCCGGCTTACTCGTTGTACCAGTTGATCTTCCGGGTGAGGTACATGATCAGTCCCAGGATGATGAAAAGGACGATGCTGCCCGTCACCAGGGCGTAGGTTTCCATCTGAAGAAGCACGAAGATGAAAATAAACGACGCGGCAAGCACGGCGGTGAGCATCAGGGAGTTGATCCTCTTTTTCAGGAAGGAACGGGAATAGGCGAAGACCATGGTGAGTACCGCCGCCGAGGCAATGAGGTAGGAGATGTTGAAGCCCAGGTGTTCCGAGAGGGAGAGGAGCAGGAGGTAGAAGAGGAGCAGGGCGAAGCCCACCAGGGCATACTGAACCGGGTGGATGCGTTCCCCGCTGATCACCTCGCTGAGGAAGAAGGAGATGAAAACCAGAACGATCACGAGGATCCCATATTTGGCACTGCGGATGTTTTTCTGGTAGTGGTCGGCCACGGTCACGAGTTCCACCCCGAAATCGGATCCTGCCATTTTATATTTATCTCCTTTCCAGTTCTGGGGGAAGTTGCGGTTGAAATGGAGCACCTTCCAGTCCGCTGTAAAGCCGTCAGGTGTGATGTTATGGCTGACAGGAAGGAAGCTTCCGGTGAACCCGGGGTCGTTCCAGGCAGAGGCGAGTTTGACCGTGGTGGTTTCGCCGAGCGGACTGAAATGAAGGGAGTGGCTTCCCTTGAGGTGCAGGATGCATTCAAAGGTCGCCGGGAAGGAGGTGGCGGGGTCGAGGGGCAGGGGCAGACTGATGCCACCGGTACCGATCACCGGATCGTCCATGCCTGGAAGAAAGGTGTACTTCTGTCCGTTCCAAACCATCTCCACCATGTTGCTGATCCCCCGCAGGTCAGACAAACCAATGGAGAGTTCGGCTTTGTTCCACTCCGTTTCTCCGGAAGCCTGCAGGATTTCCGGGGAGGGTGGGGCAAAGGTTCCGGAGATACGGATCTCCGATTCGTAGACCACCACCTTGTAGATGCTACGGAAACGGTCGCGGGGCATCAGCTGGCCGTCGATGTTCAGTTCCTGCGGCAGGAAATAGCGCTGTGACTGCACGACCGTGGGATTTTTGTCCTCCTGGCCGGTGACCGTTTCCGTCACAGGCACCGTGAGCACTGGTCCGCGTACCACCTGGTCACGCGACCACTTCTCCATCACTTCGGCCCGTGCCGATTCCGCAGTAGTCTTGCGCTCTTCCATCAGGCCGATGATCATCAGCTTGGGAATCAGCAATACAAAAAAGACAATGCCAATAAACACGATTTTCAGCATCAGCTGCCAGCTGATCATCGATGATTTGAGCGGTCCGTTGTTCCCGGGACCTGCGGGTTCCTGATTGATTGTTTCCATTGCGTGAGTGATTTAATGATTGTACAAAGAGCTTTGCATTACAAAGTATAGATTTAAAAAAATTATTGCAGTCTGATAATCTCCTCAAGTGCTTTGAGGTGGGTGAGGAAGGCTTCTTTGCCCAGGGGGGTGATTTCATAGGTGGTCACCGGTTTTCTTCCTGAGAAGCTTTTATGGACCCTGACGTAGTCCGTGCTTTCCAGTATTTTCAGGTGGCTGGCCAGGTTGCCGTCGGTAAGTTCCAGGGTGCTCTTCAGGTCGTTGAAGGGAACCCTGTCGTTGACGGCCAGGATGGACATCACTCCGAGCCTGATCTTATTGTCGAAGGCCTTGTCGAGTTGGCGGATGATGTTCTTCACTTTCCGGGGTTTAGGGGTTCACGTTCGTGGACGAAGTACATATAGAGGCCATAGAGGATGTGGACCACACCAAACCCGGCGGCCCAGAGGAGAAGTCCGTATTGGGGCAGGGCAAGGGCCACCAGTCCGAGCAGGATCTGTGCCAGTCCGGCAAAATAGAGTTCACGGTGGGTATAACGGGCGGCGATGGCCAGGGCCAGGCCGTAGAAGACCAGCAGGGCAGGGGCGACCAGGGTGTAGTGTCCTCCGGCAGTCAGAAGGATCGCAAAGGCTCCGCCTGTGGTTAACGGAAGAATCAGGTTAAACAACAACTGTCTGGAGCTGGGGCCCCAGATCTGCTGGTTTGTTTTTTTTGCCTGCCTGATGGAAAACCACAAGGCTGTGGCCAGGGAGGCCACCAGCACGATGGCGGCAACCAGGAAAATCATCATTATTTTCCGGGGCTCTGTCAGCGATAGGTTACCGAGGAAATCCCATACCAGGTATCCCCCAACCAGGGCGTACAAACCCAGGAAAATTCCGGAGAAACCGCTGAGCGACATGAACTTGCTTGATTTTTCCATTAACCGGCGGATCTCCGCCAGCTGGTCCAGATAATCGTTGTTGTTATCCATTTAGAAAGTACTTTGTGATGCAAAGTTAAAAATGTTTATTTACGTGGTGATGTCTAGCACGGATTTTTTTTAAAAAAAAAGAAGAAAAGAATAAATTGTCGTAACACTTTAACATTACGTGTAAATATTTTAATTTAGACGTAAAAAATGAATACCAAACTGACACTCCATTTTGACCGTGAAGTGATTGAGAAAGCCAAAAAGTATGCAGCTTCACAACAAATGAGCCTTTCGCGGCTTACGGAGTATCTCTACCGGCAAATCACATCGGGGGATTACCGTACGCTATCTGAATTTCCGGTGGCCGACTGGGTTAACCAGGTCTCGGAAGGGGAAGCCAACTATGTCAGGAGAAGCCGGAAAAGCATGAAAAATGAATTTATGGCATCGAAAAAATGAAAGTATTTCTGGATGCCAATGTTCTGGTGTCGGTGCTGAATAAGGAATACCCGCTATACACCTGGTCTTCGCGGGTGTTAAGCCTTCATGGAATCGGGGATGTTCAGCTTTACACCTCACCGCTGTGTCTGGCCATTGCCTTTTATTTTACCGGAAAGAAATCGGGCGATAACGTGGCCAACCGGAAATTACGCATGCTGTGCGGCCATATTTCAATATCCTCTATGGATGGGTCGGTGGTCGGTCAGGTGCTGAGTGACCGCCGGATCACTGATTTTGAAGACGGACTTGAATATTATTCAGCATTGCAGTCCGGGTGTGATTATATTGTCACAGAAGATGGCGGAGATTTCTGGTTCAGCAGTATCCAGGTGATGGACTGCCGTGGTTTTCTCCAATATTTAAAACAGAAATAGCTTCACTTCCTTTTACTAGCCTTCACTCATTTGATAAGTCTTCACAGAGATGAAGGGATTAATACAAATATAAAGATTGTGACCAGTTACAATCCACGCGCCCACGGGAGGCGCGACAGGGTTCCACTGGGTCGGTCGCTTATTCAATCTTGTTTCAATCCACGCGCCCACGGGAGGCGCGACCAAATCGCGAGATTGAAGTGATCAGACTGTTCCCGTTTCAATCCACGCGCCCACGGGAGGCGCGACTTCCATGACAATCTTTCCGCTGCTTTCATCGAGAGTTTCAATCCACGCGCCCACGGGAGGCGCGACATTGTTGATTGAAGACCTGGGTTTTCGTATTGAAGTTTCAATCCACGCGCCCACGGGAGGCGCGACGGGACGTTGCGGGATTAACAAACCTTACTTATTTGTTTCAATCCACGCGCCCACGGGAGGCGCGACCCCTTTTAGCCGAACATACGCACTCCACATTCACGTTTCAATCCACGCGCCCACGGGAGGCGCGACTTCAATCCAAAATCATGCCTCCCACTTTGTGATGTTTCAATCCACGCGCCCACGGGAGGCGCGACAACGTATTAGCGTATAAGGCCATCTTCATTAACTGTTTCAATCCACGCGCCCACGGGAGGCGCGACCGGATTTGGCTTAAATTCTTTTAGCTTCATATTAGTTTCAATCCACGCGCCCACGGGAGGCGCGACCCGGGGCCGCCCTGCAGCACTGAAAAGGGAGATCGTTTCAATCCACGCGCCCACGGGAGGCGCGACTGGGGGCTACATCAAGTTCCTCCCAGGTACCGGTGTTTCAATCCACGCGCCCACGGGAGGCGCGACATCGACAGTTGTGGACTGCAGCAGCGCTTTGCGGTTTCAATCCACGCGCCCACGGGAGGCGCGACTTCGCAGATTGACGCCGTGATAGCGGGTAAAAAGTTTCAATCCACGCGCCCACGGGAGGCGCGACTCAATGACCTTGAAGGCAATGCCAATAAGGCCCGGTTTCAATCCACGCGCCCACGGGAGGCGCGACTGAATGACGCGAAGAAGAACCTCAATAGTTTCGAGTTTCAATCCACGCGCCCACGGGAGGCGCGACTTGAAAGCATGGTGAGCCATACATCCCAATCCTGGTTTCAATCCACGCGCCCACGGGAGGCGCGACTTTTTAAAATTGGGGCGGCCTGCTATGGTAGGCAGTTTCAATCCACGCGCCCACGGGAGGCGCGACAGCAGTGGAACGAGGCTATTGATGCCTGTATTTTGTTTCAATCCACGCGCCCACGGGAGGCGCGACTTCACCCGCGCCCATGTACCAAAGGGTATTCTTGTTTCAATCCACGCGCCCACGGGAGGCGCGACTCAGATTTAAATGACGCAATAAGTTTAATTAAAGGTTTCAATCCACGCGCCCACGGGAGGCGCGACCTTACATGTCCTGGGATCAGTCCCCGGAGAGTGAGTTTCAATCCACGCGCCCACGGGAGGCGCGACCCCTTGGAAGGGGCTTCGAAGCCCCTTAATATGTTTCAATCCACGCGCCCACGGGAGGCGCGACATTATCAATAATTGTTTTATTCTCGGTGTATATAGTTTCAATCCACGCGCCCACGGGAGGCGCGACTTTTAACGAATACCCACTTTTGCTAAATACAAAGTTTCAATCCACGCGCCCACGGGAGGCGCGACAATTATGATTTACCAGCGCACAGACGAATGGACGGTTTCAATCCACGCGCCCACGGGAGGCGCGACTCCGTAAACTCGTTGCTCCTTTGTAAAGTTTTAACGTTTCAATCCACGCGCCCACGGGAGGCGCGACTCCGAGCCGTAATCGCAATAAACGAAAAGGGAGGGTTTCAATCCACGCGCCCACGGGAGGCGCGACCTGATGGGTGCAAAAGGCCTTGGAAAGACCGGAGTTTCAATCCACGCGCCCACGGGAGGCGCGACTACAACCCGGGTGTAGACGTGCGTCTGTCAATAGTTTCAATCCACGCGCCCACGGGAGGCGCGACAGGTAAAGGTCGAAGGAGAAATTGCTTACCGATGTTTCAATCCACGCGCCCACGGGAGGCGCGACTGGTCGGTGGTGTACTTGCCACCCAGGGAGCGGTGTTTCAATCCACGCGCCCACGGGAGGCGCGACCCCCCATTGGTTACGCTGACCCTGACCCTGACGGTTTCAATCCACGCGCCCACGGGAGGCGCGACCCCGGCAAATGGGGGATTCCGCGGGCATTTCGGGTTTCAATCCACGCGCCCACGGGAGGCGCGACCTTTCTTTGGAAGAAATTCTGAGAGATGCAGTAAGTTTCAATCCACGCGCCCACGGGAGGCGCGACCGCAAATCGTTATGTGTAGTTGCGGTTTAATAGCGGTTTCAATCCACGCGCCCACGGGAGGCGCGACGATGATCGCATCCATGACCGGCTCCATGTCGTAGAAACCGTTTCAATCCACGCGCCCACGGGAGGCGCGACATCATGCCATCCACATAGGCTACAGAAGGTTTACTGTTTCAATCCACGCGCCCACGGGAGGCGCGACTGGATAACAAACTTAATACCGGAGTTCTATTCAGGTTTCAATCCACGCGCCCACGGGAGGCGCGACGGTTTATAAACCGAGAAATATAAATGGAGAACAAGTTTCAATCCACGCGCCCACGGGAGGCGCGACTGGCCCCATGACCACAAAAGACAAGGAGCTCATTGTTTCAATCCACGCGCCCACGGGAGGCGCGACGTCAGGAAATTGGCATCATCACCTACGGATCAAATGTTTCAATCCACGCGCCCACGGGAGGCGCGACTTTGTGGCGGAGAGCACCTCGGCCGTCAGGTCTACGTTTCAATCCACGCGCCCACGGGAGGCGCGACTTTGAAAAAATGCGAATGGAATATTACAACTAAAGTTTCAATCCACGCGCCCACGGGAGGCGCGACTCGCTGACTCAGTAACCGGGGACTATTTGAGTGGGTTTCAATCCACGCGCCCACGGGAGGCGCGACGATGTTAACCTGTCCAATTCTGCAAACCCGGTAGGTTTCAATCCACGCGCCCACGGGAGGCGCGACACCACGGCTCATGTCGCATTCCACGTAACTGCCGGTTTCAATCCACGCGCCCACGGGAGGCGCGACTAGATTCTTCATAATCTTTGATAAACTTTTTAGTGTTTCAATCCACGCGCCCACGGGAGGCGCGACCGGTACGGACAGGTATATGACCAGTGCAGGATTAGTTTCAATCCACGCGCCCACGGGAGGCGCGACGGTCGAATCCTCATTGAATGCCTTCTAATCCTGTGTTTCAATCCACGCGCCCACGGGAGGCGCGACAGCTCTTCAATCAGAGGTTACAGGCCCTATACCGGTTTCAATCCACGCGCCCACGGGAGGCGCGACACCCCGGACTGGGGAATTACCGGTCGAGCTACATGTTTCAATCCACGCGCCCACGGGAGGCGCGACAAAAATAATTGCAAAATACTTGCACATTACGACAGTTTCAATCCACGCGCCCACGGGAGGCGCGACTAACTTTCGGAGTCAGAATTGATGGCGAAGGATACGTTTCAATCCACGCGCCCACGGGAGGCGCGACAAGTATCTCTGAAAGAATATTAATTGATATTGAAGTTTCAATCCACGCGCCCACGGGAGGCGCGACATCATAATCATTAACCAATTAATACTACTGACATGTTTCAATCCACGCGCCCACGGGAGGCGCGACAGGCCATGATGGCGAAGCTGGACGCGGTGGAGAAGTTTCAATCCACGCGCCCACGGGAGGCGCGACACCCCGGACTGGGGAATTACCGGTCGAGCTACATGTTTCAATCGTAAGCATTCGGTAAACTCCGTATTGTTTCAAAGATAACTCTTCTTTTGTTTCGGAGTTTCTCCAAAACATTCACAGTACTTTGAGAGTCGCCTCTAAATTGTTCCGGATTGGGATTTTTTAAAATTGTGGGGAAGCAGTTCTGCCAGGTCTTTACTGTAATCGTTGTCGTAATTGTGAACGTTATTCAGGAAGTAAATCAGCCAGTCACGGAAGTTAACGTTGCTCGCCTTGCAACACCCCAGCATGGAATAAACGATGGCAGCGTTTTCAGCGGCATCATCATTGCCGCAGAACAACCAGTTTTTTCTTCCCACAGCGATGGGTCTAACTGCGTTTTCCCCGAGATTGTTGTCGATTTTCAACCTTCCGTCCAGATGGTAACGGGTCAGCTTGTGATAAATACCGTAGGTGTAGCGAATCGCCTTGCCAATCCTCCCTTTGGGCAGAACCTTGTGGTACTCACTCACCAGCCACTTCTCAAACGCAATCATTATTGGGTATGACAGACGGGTACGCAACTCTGCCCGCTCCTGGTAAGAGAGGT
>Ga0209723_1000270_pt1 | contig 101910 bp, 75 predicted proteins | sample BiotimSIPDNA_2_FD_185750 | JGI IMG/M metagenome (GOLD analysis project Ga0209723, IMG submission 185750) | Anaerobic biogas reactor microbial communites from Washington, USA - Biogas_R2 time_0 SIP DNA (SPAdes) (version 2) | ecosystem: Engineered > Bioreactor > Anaerobic > Unclassified | place... | reverse complement strand
CCGTCTCCTTGTGGAGATCGATGCCGATCGAGTACATACCAGCTACCTCCTTTCTGAGACCACTTACCGGGCGATCTCAGTGCGATGCTAACGCGTCAGGGAGGTAGCTGCCTATCATATAATCAGATCTTTTACTGTGCGTTTCACCGCGTCCGATCGAGAAGGGGCGAGTTGGGAGAGGTCGGACGGGGGAGCGCGGATACAGGAGGCGGGCCCCGGCCCGCCTTTTTTGTCGCCGGAAGGAATCGGCGAGCGACCGGTGACCGCCTGCTCACCAGCCGTAGCCGGTCGAGGCGGCCGCGGTCCCGGCGTCCAGGCACCAGGCGGCGGGAGTCGGCAGGGCGAACGGCTGGAAGTTGATCCGCAGGCACGCGGGCGCGTCGTCGTCGTCGAGCGGGTCGGTGCCGCGCTGAAGCTCCACGTAGTCCGTGAACAGATCCCCGTCGGAGTCGGCGTTCAACGGATCCGTGTCCGCGTTTGTGTCGAAGGCGGGCTCCCCGTCGTGCCAACACTCCTGCGCGTCCGAGAGCCCGTCCTCGTCGGCGTCCAAAACCGGGTAGCCGCCGTACCGGACGACCGTGTGCAGGGAGTCGTCCGTGATGTAGAGGTACCCCTCGGCGGGCGACGTCCTGACAAAGGCGACCCCCTCCTGGCCCGTGCCCGGCAGAGCGTACTCGACGAGGAGCGGGTCCGTTAGCGTGTTGTCAGTCAGCATCTCCCGGACGGTGTTCGCGCCGTCGTGTAGCAGGTAGAGCGTTCTTGTGCCGGTGTCATACCACATGTCGGAGAGGTCCTTGATTGGAGGCGACACAGGGCTGAAGTCGACCACGTAGTCCACCTCTCCGCTTGTCGAGAGGTCCACGTCGAAGACGTATACCCTGCCGTCATACGGCGAGGTCCCGTCTTCCTGGAGCCCCGCATAGAAGAGTCCGCCGGAGCGGGTTTGGCCGTTCCCGTCGCCGTACGGGTGGTGGCCGTCGGGGACGAAGGTGAGCGCCTCGAGCCCGCTGTTCGACGGGCCGGTCATCCATGGCGTGAGGTCCCACGATTTTCCGGTGAGCGTCCCGGTGGAGATCCGGAACTCGAGGATGGAATCGTTGGGTTGCTCGACGCCGAGGTAGAGATAGTCGCTCGAGGGGTCGGCGACGGCGAGGGCTTCGAGGTCCCCGCCGACGTTCCACGCGTCGAATGTCCCGTCGCTTTCCAGCCTGGCCACCCATCCTTTGTCGTGCACGAGGAAGAGGGTCTCGAGCCGGTCGTGCCAGATGATGCCGCTGGGCTCGTACGTGGAGGGGAGATCGCCGGTTATGTCCGTCCCCCCGTCGCCGGGCCAGGGGGCGGAAAGGGCGGGGGAGGGGAGAGAGAGGAAGAACGCCGCCACCGCAGTCGGGCCGCGGGAGTTCATAGTGATATTGTAGCACTCCCTGCGCGGGGATGGAAGATGCATGTCGAACCGGCAGGACGCGTCGGCGCCGTCGAGCGGCAGCTTCACGGTGGCAAAGGGGGGGGCGGCCGGCTATAATGCGCGCGGTGCCCATGAAGGCGTTCAGACGCGTTGCGCTTCGCTTCTTGAATCCGCTCCTGATGGTGGGGATCGCGGCCGGGAGCTTCGTGCTTCTCGGCGCGTACCTCATGGAGATGGATCCGTTCTCCTACGCCTCCGATGCGCAACGCTCCATCGACAACGCGATGAGCTGCGCGTACCTCCTCCTCAGCTTCCTCCTCTACTTCGTCCTCTGCCTCGTCTACGAGCGGCCGATCCACGATGCGATGCGGACGCTCGCGCGGAAGGAGACGCCCTCCGACCGTCTGCTCACCCTCGCCCGCCTGCGCGCGATGAACGCCCCCGTGGCGTACGCCGCCCTCACGGCAACATTCTGGATGGCCGCCTTGATGATCTTCCCGTTCGTGCTCTCGATGCTGCGCCCGCCCGTCCTGAAGACCTACTGGGCCACGACCGCGATGATGGGTCTCTTCGACGGCGCCTTCATGACCGTCCTCGGCTACTTCGCGGTCTCCGCCGTCTCCCGCATCCGGCTCCTGCCCGTCCTCTTCCCCCACGGGCACCTCGACATGCAGCCGGGCGGGCACTCGCTTTCGCTGCGCGGCCGCACGCACCTCGTCTTCGTCACCATCTGCGCCCTCCCGCTCCTCCTCACCGTGCTCAACGCGGTCGTCTGGCGGTACGTGATCCTGGACGAGACCGGACGGCAGATCGTCTCCGCGCGCGCGATGGCGGGCTACCAGGTGTCGCAGTCGATCTCCCTCTCCATCTTCTGCCTCGTGATGGGGTTCGCCGTCGTGATCTCGTTCGGCATGATGATCGGCCGGAGCACCCGCGCCGTGAGCGAGGCCGTGGAGGCCGTCCACCGCGGCGACCTTTCGGCGACCGTCCGGGTGGACGCCCGCGACGAGATCGGGCTCCTCGGCGACCGGGTGAACGAGATGATCATCGGCCTGCGGGAGAGGAAGCGGATCGTGGAGGCGTTCAACCGCTACGTGGACCGGACGCTCACCCGCCAGGTGCTGGAGGGGGGGATCCGGATGGGGGGGATACAGCTCGAGGTCTCGATCATCTTCTGCGACATCCGCGGCTACACCTCCCTCTCGGAGGGGATGGAGCCCGACCGCATCGTGGCGATGCTCAACCGCTACTTCACCCTGATGGCGGGGGCGGTCGAGGAGGAGGGAGGGACGGTCAACAAGTTCATCGGCGACGCGATCCTCGCCGTTTTCGGCGCCCCGCAGCCGCGTGCCGACCACCGGGACCGGGCGATACGGGCGGCGCTCGCCATGTACCGCGCCCTCGGCGAGTTCAACGCGGAGCAGCGCGAGGACGGGCAGCCCGAGCTCAAGGCGGGGATCGGCATCCACAGCGGGCTCGTGCTCGCCGGCAACATCGGCACGGCGAACAAGATCGAGTACACGGTGATCGGCGATGCGGTCAACGTCGCGCAGCGGATCGAGGAGCTCACGGCGGAGAATGGCGCGCCGATCATCTGCTCCGGGGCGACGCTGGGCCCCTACAAGCAGCGCTATCCCCACGAGTCGCTCGGCATCGTGCAGGTAAAGGGACGGACGGACACGCTGGACGTCTACTCGCTGATGCCGGCGTACGAAAGGTTTCGCGGACGCAACGACGGGGAGACGGCGCGCTCAGTCCCACCAGAACGGTGAGCCGACCGCGGCGGAACAACCGCCGTCCGGGGCGAAGCCGGAGGGGGATACACGGCGCGGCGGCTGGAAGTTCACGCGGACCGCGGCGGGCCGCTTCGCGTAGCCGCCGAGCACGGCCGCGGCGTCCGCACACGCAAGCTCGACAAGGTCCCCGAGTCCGTCGGCGTCGGAGTCGGCGAGCTCGAGGTTCGTCCCGCAGTCGGTTTCCTCCTCGTCCCAGAGGCCGTCGCCGTCGGTGTCCACCATCGGCGGGAAGGCCGCGATCTCGTCGTACCAGTTCTCCGCGATGAGCGTGTACCCGGCCTCGGTCGGGTGGACAAGGTCGCCGCATATCAGGTCCTCGATCGTAAGGGGGGGGGTGGGGGAGTACAGGTCGGAGAAGTTCGTGCTGAAATAGCGGTCCACCCCCTCCATATCCGCGAGGCTTGCGTTGTATATCTGGATGCCCAGGTTCGCGTCCCACCCCCCCACATTCCCTATCCTGTTCGGGATGAAGGCGGAGAGGAGCACGCGCGGCTTCTTTCCGTCATGGTTCGTCTGGTCGTTGATGCGGTTCACGCACTGCTGGACCTCGGACAGCGTCTGGGGCAGGATCTCCGAGAAACTGGCACTGTCGTGGGCGGCGCCCAGATCGTTCCCGCCGATCATCAGGAGGACGAAATCGGGCTGCTCGGGGAAGCCCTCGCTGTTGAGTTTGGCGAGCAGCGTGTCGGCCGTAGCGCCGTTCACGCCGCGGTTGTGCACCTCGCAGACCTTCGAGGGGTAGGCGGAGTCAAGGAGGACGGCGAGCTGCGCGGGGTAGGTCTCGGGATCGCCCGCCCCCCAGGGCGCACCGTACGTGACGCTGTCGCCGAGGCAGGTGACGACGACCGGGTGCAGGTAGTCGCCCGCCGCCACACAGACGGGCGAAACAACCGCGGCGGAGAGGACGCACGCCGCGACGGCTCTTCGACACGCGAGCGCCCCCACCGTGCCGCGCGCGTCCATGGCCCCTCCCGGGTACACAGAGAACGCATCGGTGCGCGAACAACGACCACCCGGCGCGGTGCGCAAAACGCAACCGACCGCGTGCTCCATCAATCAAGTTACCGGAGGGAGATGCGGATGTCAATATGCCGGAATCCGCTTGTTTCGAGCCGGCCGCGGAAGTACAATGCCCGCGCCGGGAGCGGCGGTTCCTGTCCGGTGTCGCGGGAAGCATCCGCCGCAGAGGAGCCGTTTCGAGGCGGGCGGTAAAGGAATGATGCTGTACGCGCTCGATGTCTTCGGGACGTTCGTTTTCGCCGTGTCAGGGGCGTTCCGCGCCCTCAAGCACGAGCTCGATCTCCTCGGGATGATGGTGTTGGCGACCGCCACGGGGATCGGGGGCGGGATCATCCGGGACCTCCTCCTCGGCGCCGCCCGTCCGGCGGCGTTCCGGAACGAGACGTATCTCCTGGCGTGCCTGGCGGGGGGGCTGGCGGTCTTCTTCGCGGCGAGAAAAATCGCCCCGCGGTGGGACTGCGTGATGGCGGCCGACGCGGTGGGCCTGAGCGTCTTCGCGGCGATCGGGGCCGAAGAGGCGGCGTCGTCGGGCTTCGGCGCCCTCGGCATCGTCATGATGGCCGCCATCACCGCGACGGGGGGCGGCCTGATCAGGGACGTCCTGGTCAGGGAGATCCCCGTCGTGCTCAAGACCGACTTCTATGCCACCGCGGCGCTCGCGGGCGGGGCCTGCCTCGTCGCCTCCCGCGCGGCGGGTTTTTCCGTGCGGTTCCAGATTCTCTCTGCGGCCCTGACGGCGTTCGTGCTCCGCGTCGCGGCGATGCGCTACGGAATCTCCCTCCCCAGGGTCAGGAGACTGGCGCATTCGCCTTCGCGTCTCACCATGATCCGCAAGGGGGCGCACGACGCCGGAAAGGCGGAGCGGGACGAAAAGGGGCGCCTGGATCCCCTTTCCGGGCGTCCGCCCCGCTTCGGCTCCGAACGCACGCGAGGATAAAAGGAGGGGGGATGGAACGAACGACGGTGTACTTCGAGGGGCTCGGGCCCGAAAACACCGACGCGACGCTCGCGCTGGTCTGCAGGCGGGCGGAGGAGCTGGGGGTGAAGAAAATCATCCTGGCCTCCACGACCGGCGCCACGGCGCGAACGGCGCTCGAGCTCTTCACCGGGCGGGGGATCAGGCTTGTCGTCGTCCCGCACCAGCACGGTTTCAGGAAAGGGACGCACCCGTTTCCGCGGGAACTGATCGCGGACCTGGAGGCGGCGGGGCACGCGGTGCATTTCGGCACGATGCTGTTCCACACGCACGCCCTCTACGGCAGCGACACGCCGACGGCGATGGCCAACCTGCTCCGTTGCTTCTCCCAGGGGGTCAAGGTTTGCGTCGAGATCGTCCTCATGGCGGCCGACGCGGGTCTCGCGGCTTCAGGGGAGCGGGTCATCGCCGTCGCGGGGACCGCCCGTGGCGCGGACACGGCCCTCGTGATGCGGGCGGCCTCCTCACAGAATCTCCGGGGGCTGCGGGTGAATGAACTCCTCTGCAAACCGTACGAACCGCTGAACATCGACGAGGTGCGGGAGCGCTACTCCGGTGGCGCGGGGAAGAACTGATTCCCCGGCGGTCCTCGATCCGCGCCCTCTCCGCATCCGATGTTGCCGCCCTCCGCCGCGGTATGGTATCCTCCGCCTACGGGAACGAGGGGGCGAAACGGGGGTTCGTCGCGTCGCGGCGCTCCTTCCGCGGCGGCGGCGAGTGCCCCGTTCTCCTTTCCGGTTCCCTGCGGAATAAGGAGTGCGTCATGAGGAGCAGGCCCATCAAGTGGGTCGAGAACCTGCGCGCGCGGGCGGGCGAGCGCACCGAGGCGCTGCACCGGATCTTCCCGCCCGGCATCGCGCGCCTCACGCGGAGTTTCCACCGCCAGATACCCGGCTACCGGGTCAGCCCCCTCAAGGGACTCGACAATCTTGCCGCGATGCTCAACCTCGGCGGCATCTGGGTGAAGGACGAATCCCTCCGCCTCGAGCTGAACTCGTTCAAGGTCCTCGGAGGCTCGTTCGCCGTCTATCAGTTCCTGAAGAAGAAGCTTGGGATGGCGCACCTCGAGCTGCCGCTCAAGGAGTTGACCTCGCCGGTTCTGATGCAGAAGCTCGGGCCGATCACCTTCGCGGCGGCGACGGACGGCAATCACGGCAGGGGGGTCGCGTGGGCGGCGTCGAGGTTGGGGCACACATCGGTCATCTACGTGCACAAGGGGACCTCCCCGGTGCGCATCAAGGCCATCGAGAGCTACGGCGCCAAGGTCATCATCATAGACGGAACGTACGACGACGCGGTGCGGCAGGTGAATGTCGACGCGCAGGAGCGCGGCTGGCAGGTCATATCGGACACCTCGTGGGAAGGGTACGAGGAGATCCCGATCTGGGTGATGCAGGGCTATATCACGATGTTCGCCGAGGCGCAGGAGCAGCTCGCCGCGCAGGGGATCGTCGGGCCGACGCACCTCTTCGTGCAGGCGGGCGTCGGCGCGCTCGCGGCGTCGGCGATCGGTTTCTACCGCGAACTGTTCGGCATGAAGGCCCCCGTCTCGGTGGTGGTGGAGCCGGAGAAGGCGGCGTGCCTGTACGAGTCGGCGAAGAAGGGGGACGGGGAGCCGCACTCGTTCGGTGGCGCGCTGGACACCATAATGGCGGGCCTTGCCTGCGGGCAACCGAGCCCGCTTGCCTGGCGGCTGCTCTGGGACTGCGCCGATGTCTTCATCTCGTGCCCCGACTACGTGGCCGCCAAGGGGATGCGGGTGTACGGCATCCCGCTGGACGGGGACCCGATCATCATATCGGGGGAATCCGGAGCGGTGACGCTCGGCGCGTTGATGTTTATCCTGAGGCGGAAGGATACGGGGCCGCTCAGGGAGCTGCTGCGCCTCGGTCCGCAGTCGCAGGTGCTCCTCATCAACACCGAGGGGAACACCGACCCGCAGCACTTCCGCGATGTCGTGTGGGACGGGGCGGACGCGGTGCCCGAGGAGTACCGCACGGCGTGAGGACGGCCGGGGGCGCTATGCCGGCGCCGCGGGCGCGAGCAGGGCGGTGAACCTGTCCGCCTCGTACCCGGACGCCTCGGCGGCGTCTTGGATGCGCCGTATGATCTCGAAGCGCCGCTCGGCGCCGCGGAGAATCTCGGCGTTCGACGCCGTTTCTTCGGCGGCGAGGCCGAGGACCGACACGGTATAGAGCCAGTAGAGGAGGGTCTCCAACCGCTCGCGGTTGAACCAGAGGACGCCGTTATAGCGGTTGAAGCCGAGGCAGAGGCGCGCGTCGCCGTCGTTGAGAAGATCCCTGAACGAGGCGAGGCACTCCTCTTCGCGGCCGGTGTCGGCCCAACGGTGGTAGCCGGTGAGGATGGCCAGGAGCGTGGCGCGCTGCGCGGCGGCCCACGCGTCGAGGCCGTGCCCCCGGAGCGCCTCTGCGAACGCCTTCCCGAGCAGCAGTTCGTCCATCAAGGCCACGCCCTGCGCCGCGGCGTCCTCGCGTGACCGCAGCGCGCCGAGGTTGTGCGTGATGACCCACGCGAGGGCGGTGGCCATGAAGACGCTCCCTTCATCGAACCCCGTCCGCAGGTAGTCGAGCGCGGGCGACCCTTCGGGTGGGAATGCGGCGACGCGCGCGAGCGTTTCCATCCCCTTGGCGATCTGCTCCCGCACGCGGCGGCCGTCGCCCGAGGCGCCCGTCTGTTTGGAGACCGCCCGGACCAGCTCCGCCGCGTCTTTGGCGAGTCCCGGGCGCGCCGCGACGGGATCGGCGGCGAACGTTTCGACCGCCGTGTTGCCCGTGAACCGGACGAACGGCGCGTGGACCGGCTCGAGGATCAGCTCCCGCACCGCCTCCTCGACGCTCGGCACGCCGCGCCAGCCGAGCGACTTGGCCAGGCGCCGGTAGTACCCCTCGGGCCCGTCGGCGACCTCCCGGAAGTCCAAATAGACCGCGAAGCGGTAGGCCCCGAGCCGCGCGCGGATCCCCTGGCGGGCCAGATCCCGGCCGGAACGAATGTGCTCGAGGTTCGTCGCCTGGTCGCGGAAGATGTAGTGGACGCCGGGCGCCACGTTCAGTTCCAGCGCCTCGGCGAGCGTCTTCTGGACGACCCGTTTCTCCCCGCCGCCCTCGTAGTCCATCGCCATGCCGCATGAGGTCCGTATCCACCCCTCCGTCTCCGCGTAGCGGTTGTGGTAGAGCACCACCGCGCGCTCGGTCCCGCAACGGTTCGAGAAGGCGAAGACGTTTTCGTCCACCCGGCCGGAGCCGGTGTAGAAGTCGTAGAGGGCGAACCGCTCGACCCCGCTGAACAGGTGCCGTTTCCGCATCAGCGGGAAGATCTCCGCCTCGTGGCGCCGGACGAGGTTCCAGTCGATCGGCTCGTCCCAGTAGGCGCGGCGGTACTCCATCCCGTACTTCTCCTTGAACCCGAAGATCTGCCCGTGCCCGAACATCGGCAGGCCCGGCATCGTCACCATCATCAGGCAGACGCCGAAGTACTTGTCGCCGCAGCCGAACTGGTCGACCGCCGTGCGCTCGTCCGGGTTGTTCATGAAGTTGACGAACCGCTTGAGCACCCGCGGGTCGAACTCGAGTACGTTCTTCACCACGCTCCGGTACTTGTCGTTCTCCTCCATCTTCAGCATGTTCATGAAGGCGCTGTTGTAGACGCGGTGCATCCCGAGCGTGCGGACGAAGTACCCCTCCATCATCCAGAACGCCTCGGCGAGCAGAAGCGTGTCGGGCATCTCGCGGGTCACCCGGTCCACGACCTCGCGCCAGAACTCGTGCGGCATCCGGCGGTCGAACTCCTCGCGCAGCATCCCGTGCTCGGCGCGCGAGGGGATCCCGCCGCCGGTGCCGGGGTGCGGGTACCAGAGGCGCTGGAAATGCTTCTTGGCGAGCGTCATCGCCGCGTCGAGGCGGATGATCGGGAAGCGCCTCGCGACGTCGAGTATGGTGCGGATCACCGCCTCGCGGACATCGGCGCGGAGGAAGTCGAGCTGCGCCGTGTCGTTCCACGGCATACTCGTGCCGTCGTTGCCGTGGTAGATGTAGCGCGTTTCGCCCGTGCGGGTATCGCGCCGCTGGAAGACGACGGCGGCGTCGCGCCGGCTCCAGTAGCCGTCTTCGATCCGGAGCGAGACGCGCGGGTCGCCGGAGAGGTCGGGGCCGGTGAACCGGTAGCCGGGGAACGGCGGGGAGTCGAGCTGGATGTAGCGCTCCGGGTGCTCGACGACCCACCGCGAGTAGAGGCCGGTGTGGTTGGGGACGACATCGGTGCACAGCCGTATCCCGCGCCGCCACGCCCGCTCCTTCAACCTGCGGAACGCCTCCTCCCCGCCGAGGTCGCGGCTGATCGAGTAGTCGTAGAGGGAGTAGGCGGAGGCGAGGGCCTCGGCGTTGCCGCAGATCTGCTTGATCCGGCGCGAGGCGGGGCTCCGCTCCCAGATGCCGATGAGCCAGAGGCCGGAGAATCCCCAGCGGGCGAGCGTGTCCAGCTCCTCGTCGGGGATCTCGTCGATGCGCCTGATCAGGCGGCCGTGCTTTTTCGAGAGCTGGTCGAGCCAGACGTAGGTGCTCTTGGCGATCAGCACGACCTTCGACATCCAGTCGCGGTCCTCGGTGAAGCGCTCGTATTCGGGGGAGTCGACGTACCGCGCGTACTCCGGGTACTCATCGTCGCGGAGCCCCTTGAAGGTGAGGACCTGCGTCGGCCCCGCCCCGAGCCAGCCCGACTTCTCCTCCTCCTTGAGGACGTCGAGGGCGGTGAGGAGCCGGTAGTAGAGCGCCTCGGGCAGATACTCGCGCCAGCGCTCCCTGATGTAGGAGAGCTGTCCCTGCAGCGAGTCGGGGAATGCGGAAACCGGCTCGCGCAGAAAGTCCAGGATCGGCGTGTCGGCGCGGCCGAAGCCGGGCTGGGCGCGGAAGAACGACTCGAGCGACCGGAGAAGGGCCGGGTAGGCGGTCTCCCGGGCGAGTGTTTCGTCGTTGAACAGCTCGATCGCCGGGGCGAGCGCGGGGTTGGCGTTCGAGATGGCGAGGAGGAGCATCTCGGCGGCCGCGAGCTGCCGGTTGGGGATGCCGCCGGTCTCCCCCGCGAGAAACTTCCGCGGCGCGAGGCGCCCCGTCAAGACCGTCTGCGGAGGGAAGGCGGCGACGAACTCCTCGATCGCGCCGCGGAGCCGGTTCGGAGCGAGGCGCGTCTTCGCATGCGCCAGCCCCTTCTTGAACGCCGCGGGGTTCTTCGTCTCGCAGTAGCGCCTGATGATCGCGCGGAAGATCTCGTTGAGGAGGCCGGTCGCGTTGAGTTGCCCCGCCTTCGGCGGCACGCCGGAGAACGCCCGGTCGTCCCGGCGTTCGTAGATCCTCTTGACGATCTGCCGGAGGACGCGGAAGTCGGGGACGCGGACCTCGCCCCCCTCCGGGAAGATGCCGCGCCCCAGTTCGTAGCGGTCCCACTCCTTCTTCGAAACGGGGAACTCGAGAGGGAAGTACGGCCTGCGGGGCCGACCGTTCGCCGGGCTCATAGGCGCTCATTATAGCCGGTGGGGACGGGGGAGGGGAACTGTAATTGCGGTGTCGGGCGTGCCGCGACGCGCATCGGGGTGCCCGGGCGCTCTGCATCCTGCGCCCGGCCACCCACGCGCGCCTCCCGGGAGAAGCGCGGGGGGTCCCCCGCGCGCGTCGCCGCCGCGTACGACCCGGCGCCGTTTCGTTGCGCGCGGCCGGATGCACCGGGAGCGGTTTTTAGGTTGTTTCCCGCTTCGTTATGTCACCGGCTGAAAAAACTGAAAATAGTCTGTAATAAAACGGTCCCCCGTTGCGACTAGTAGGGCAAGGAACCGCGCGGAGGGTTTGTCTTGAACCGGCGGAAGAGGAGAAACGGCAACGTTCGCGTCCCGATCCCGCTTGTACCCGGAATCCGGCGCGGGAAATGGTTTCCCTGCCGGGGATATCTCCCCCCGGATGGTTGTCTCAGGGGGCGGGGACGGAATCGCCCCGCACGCGCCCCGCGACGCTGCGAAGGCGCGCGCGCGCCTCCGCGAGCGCCTCCGCGGGGAGTGCCGCGAAGATCACCTCGTCCCCCTCCCCGGCCATAGCGAGCACCTCGCCCCACGGACCGACGATCGCACTCCGCCCGTAGCGCGGCGGTCCCGCCGGCGGAGATCCCGCCTGGTCGGGCGCGAGGAGGAAGCATCCGGTCTCGATGGCGCGCGCGCGGCAGAGAACGCTCCAGTGCGCCTGGCCGGTGAGCCTCGTGAACGCCGACGGGACGACAAGGACCTCCGCGCCGGCGAGGGAGAGGCGCAGGAACTGCTCGGGGAACCGCAGATCGTAGCAGATGCCCGTCCCAAGGCGGGCGAACGGCGTGTCGATGAGGCCGGCGGGTCGTTCGCCCGCGGAGAGGTACTCCCCTTCGTCGTGCGAGAATGCCCCGGGTACCGCCGCGCGGAAGAGGTGGCGTTTCCGGTACGATCCGATCAGCGCCCCGTCGGGGCCGAAGGCGACAAGGGTGTTGAACGGGTGCCCGTCCTCCCGCCGCTCGGGGATGGTGCCGGGGACGAAGTGAACGGCGTAACGGCGGGCCATCTCGCCGAGTCGCTCGGTGAGGGGGCCGGGGACTGCGGTAGCGCGTCGGGAGAGTTCCGACGGGTCGACGGGACAGAGGAAGAACTCCGGACCGCAGACGAGCGCCGCTCCGCGCGCGGCCGCGTCGCGGAGCCCCGCCTCGAGACGCCGCAGATTCGACTCGACGTCGGCCTCGACCTCGATCTGGACGAGCGCGGCGGTGAAGGTCTTCATCGGGTCCGCGGGCTCCCTTCAGGCGGGCGCGTCCTTACGCCGAAAGTATCGGCCAGGCGGCGCGGCCTGTCAACGCCGTTCAACCGCACGCCGCCGGGATCGCCACCGGAGGGATCCGGCGGCGAATGCGACGGCCCGGAATCGGGGTGCCCGGGAAGCGCCATGGAAAGGCGATACGATCTACGGTGCCGCCGCCGCGGAGCACGGGGGCCCCCGCCGCGTCGGCCCCTCCGCGGCGAGACGTCACCTTCCGGCCCCGATCTCGATCCGGCAGGAATCGAGATATCCGGGGATTGTACCGTGTGCCGAGGGCGGCGCCCCGGCGGGGACGAGGCCGGCGACGACCGACCAGGCGCCGGGGGGCGCGGCGGGGAGGGAGAGGACGACGCCTGACGCGGGGACGGCGAGGCCGGGGACGCCGCGCAGGAACGGCCGGATGCCGGGCACCAAAACCGACGGGGTTCCGTCTGTGCAGGAGTAGGATCCGCCCGGCCCCGTGACGATCGCGTACGCGTCGAAACGGGATGCGACGGGGCGCACGGCGAACTCGACGGTCAGCGGCTCCCCGGCATTGGGCATATCCGTGCCCACCCAGACTTTCAGGAGCGGCGCGTGCGCGTACACCGCCCCCGAGCCCGCGGAGCCGCCGACCGCCGCGTACGACGTCCCGTCGGACGCGTGGAGCAGGTCGTAGACGTTCGGCGCGTACCTGAAACCGGCGACGCGGCGCCAGGCCGCGTCGCCCGGCGCGCGCGCGTGGATGCCGCTGTCCGATCCGGTGCTTGCGAAAAGCGTTCCCGAAACGTCCACGATGCTGAAGACCGCGTAGCTGAATCGGCTCACCCGCAGGCCGGGAAGCCACGAACCCGTCCCGGCCGGATACTCGAACGTTTGTCCATCGCACCCCGCGAGGATCGATCCGCTTGTCCCCTCCGCAAGGCGGAAGACGAGGGGAACGCCCGGAGGCCCGCCGGTGGACCGCCACCGGCCCTCCTCGTGAGACGCGAAGACGCCGCAGTCGGTCCCTGCGTAGAGAACCTCGCCCGAGGCGGCGAGGAGACAGTAGACGAACCGCGCGCCCGGGATACTCCCCGCCTCCTCCCACGATCCCCCGCCGTCGCGGGAGACGAGGATCGTCCCCTCCGGGCCGGTGCCAGCGTACAGGGACCCGTCTTCCATCTCGGCGAACGACTTGACCTCGCCTACGTTCGCATGGTCCGAGAAGATCGCGTCCCAGCTTTCCCCGCCGTCATCGCTCCTAAAGATCGCCCCGTTCGGGGAGCTGCCGGCGTAGAGGGAGCCGTTTGACGCTTCGATGAGGGCCAGGACATCGGCTGCGCCGGGGAGGAACGCGGGGCGGCTCCATCCTTCCCCGTGGGACGTGTAGACCGCCCCGCGGGGGCCGGTGGCGGCGTGCAGGGCGCCGCCGCAGGCCTGGACGATCCTGAAGACGTTGTCCGCCCCCTCGATGCGCCCGGTGCCTGACCACGCCCACGTCTCCGCCAACGACGGGACGCGGGCGGCACAGACGAGGAGGACGGCGCACGAAGCGCTTGCAGCGGCGCGCATTGCGCAAATATACCACGGGAACGGGCCTGAACGGCGCCGCATTGCGCGCCGGGCGGGGGCGCCCCAGCCCCCCTGTGGACGCTCAATTTTCCTTGACAGACGTCCGTTTCCTGATACCATGAAGCCGTGAAGTGACTGTGGTGCGGACGGCGGGTTCCGCAGCCGGTCAGGAGGTTCCGCGGTGCGTCCGCGGGGGTTCGAAAGAACGAAAAGAAGGAAGGAGGACGCAGATGATCGATGAACTCATCTCCTCGCAGGCCGAGGAGACGCCCAAAAAGGCGAAAAAGACCGCGAAAAAGGCCGCCAGGAGCGGCAGGAAGGTTAAGAAACAGGCCGCGGCTGCCGCAGCGAAGCCCGGCAAGAAGGCGGGGAAGGCGGCCCCCAAGGCCGCGAAAAAGCAGAAGAAGGCCGGCCGCAGGGGCCGTAAGGCCGCCAAGAAGGTCGTCCTGAGGAGATTCGGCGAAGAAGGCGCGCCCTCGATCCTTGTGGTCGGCGACGCGGCACAGGCCGAGCCGATCTGGTTGAAGTACTCCCAGATGACCCCGGCGAAGCCCAGCAGGCGTCCGTCGGTCCCGACCGATATCAAGATCGGCAATCTGGTCGGATGGAGGACGGACGGCGGCAAGGAGCGCGTCGGCATCGTCCAGGAGTTCCGCGCCGACAGCGCGGCCGTGGGGGTGGGAGGCAGGCTCGAGGTCATCCGCATCTGCCGGCTCATCAAGCTGGCGGACAAGGTGAAGAAGGCCTGACCGGCTCTCCGCACAACGGTGATGCCCCAAGCGGCGCGCCCGAAAGGGCGCGCCGCTTCTTTATGTGCTATGTGCATTGTTGTTCCGTGCGCCTCTTTCTCACTCCATGATCCGGGGAAGGGAACCGAATCGGGCAAGGCGCATCGAATGAGTTGGGGCGTTCAACGACAGCTGCAAGGCCGTGGTGCAGCAGTAGGGCTTTTCCGTGCGAGCGGGCGGTTTGCGGCCAGCCTGCGCCGGACGCTCTAGATTCAAAAGGGCGTCTTCGTGCGAGGGGTAGCGTAATAGGAGCGAGGGCAAGGGGGACTGAGCGGAGAGGGTGTTTCCGGGCCGGCGTTATCCCCCACGTCGCCGCAAGGATCCGGACCGCCGTCGAGCTTGCCTCCACGTCGGAGGCGTGACTCCTTCCCATCTTGATATCGCCCATCAAACACAATCACTCCTGCAAATAGCCCAACTATGTAAATTCATGTTTGCTTTACTACGGCAGGGATATCGGCTCAACATGGATATCGGCTCAACATTGTGATCTCATCGAGATTGTCGTATCATTAGCCCCTCTGGAGGCGCTCAATGCCCCGCATCTTCGACAACATCTCCGACGATCTCCTTTCCGCTCTCCGTGAAACGATTGCAGTCTCCGACCGCGCGGATTTTTGCGTGGGATATTTCAATCTCCGCGGGTGGAAGGCCCTGGATTCTCACATTGAGCGTTGGGCGGGCGGAGAGGGGCGTTGCTGCCGTCTGCTTGTCGGGATGCAGCGCATACCCCATGAAGAAGTCTATACCCTTCTCGGTATGGGCAAGTCAGACGAGGATATCGATCAGAAAATCGCCGTTCGCCTCAAGAAGGAGATAGTCCAGAAATTCAAGGAGCAACTGACGATCGGCGTACCCACTAATGATGACGAAGCGGGACTTCGCAGACTGGCCGCACAGATTAAAGCGAAGAAGGTCGTCGTCAGGCTGTTTCTGCGCCATCCGCTCCACGCAAAACTGTATCTGCTGTTCAGACCGGATCCCATAAATCCAACCGTCGGTTACCTTGGCAGCAGTAATCTGACCCTCGCCGGCCTTGCGCATCAGGGAGAGTTGAACATCGACGTCCTCGATCACGATGCATGCCGAAAACTGGCGCAATGGTTCGAGGATAGATGGAGTGACCATTGGTGCATCGATATCTCCTCCGATCTTGTGAGCGTCATCGAGGAGAGCTGGGCGCGCGAGGATGCGATCCCCCCATATCATATCTACATCAAGATGGCCTACCATCTATCCCGCGAGGCCCGCGAGGGCATATCCGAATTCCACCTGCCGGACGAGCTGAAGGACAGGCTGTTCGCCTTTCAGGAAGCAGCGGTCAAAATCGCCGCACATCACGTCAATAAGCGCGGCGGGGTATTGATCGGCGACGTGGTCGGCCTCGGCAAGACCATGATGGCGACGGCGCTCGCGCGTGTTTTCGAGGACGATTACGATCTTGAGACTCTGGTGATCTGCCCGAAAAATCTGCTCCCCATGTGGACAGATTACAGGGAACGATACCATCTTCGCGGGAAAGTGCTTTCTCTAAGCCGCGCTATCCGTGAATTGCCCGACATGCGCCGATATCGTCTCGTGGTGATCGACGAAAGCCATAATCTCCGCAACCGCGAGGGGAAGACCTACAGCGCCATTCGTGATTACATCAAGAAGAACGACAGCAAGTGCATTCTGCTTTCCGCGACACCCTACAATAAAACCTATCTTGACCTCTCAAACCAGCTCCGGTTATTCCTCCCCGACGATCAGACGCTCCCCATCCGTCCGGAGAGGCTGCTGAAAGATCTAGGGGAGACGGAATTCATTCGCCGCCATCAATGCGCCCCGCGAACATTGGCGGCCTTTGAGAAGAGCGAATATGCCGACGACTGGCGCGAACTCATGCGCCTCTATCTTGTCCGGCGGACGCGCAGCTTCATCATGGATAATTATGCGGAAACTGATCCCGCGAACGGGCGCAAGTTCCTCCCGCTTAAGGAGGGGGTCCCGTACTACTTCCCCACGCGTATCCCCAAGACGTTGAAATTTTCCATCGATGAGCGCAGCAAGAAAGATCAGTATGCGCGTCTCTACTCCTCGGATGTCGTTACTACAATCGGCTCACTCCATCTGCCCCGCTATGGATTGGGCAACTTCATCGCCCCGGCTCCCGATACACCGCCGACCAGAGATGAGGCAAAGGCGCTTCAAAATCTCTCCCGTGCAGGCAAGCGATTGATGGGATTCTGCCGGACAAATCTGTTCAAGCGACTTGAATCCAGCGGACAGGCGTTTCTCCAGTCGGTGGAACGACACATCCTTCGGAACTTTGTCTATCTCCATGCCATAGAAGCGGGGAAACCTCTCCCCATCGGAACACAGGATAGCGGTCTATTGGATGCTCGGATATGCGACGAAGACACCGATTTTGTCGGGGATATCTTCCAGGGAGAAGAAGGGACGGCATGCGCCGCCGAGGACACAACTGACCTGCGGACAATCGAGGGCTTCAGAAAGCGGGCAGCAGAGGTTTACCGCGGGTATGCCACTCATGGGAAAAAACGGTTCGACTGGCTTCGCGCGGACCTTTTCGACAAGATACTCCCAAAGTACCTGCGTACCGACGCCGAAGCGCTCATCGGAGTGCTGGACATGTGCGGCGAGTGGAATCCCCGCCTTGATACGAAGCTATCAGCGTTGCGTGCACTGATCCGTACACAACATCCCAAGGACAAGATAATCGTATTTTCCCAATTCGCCGACACGGTGCTCTATCTCGAAAAGCAACTCAAAGCGATGGGAGTCGATCGCCTGGCGGCTGTAACGGGAAATTCATCGGACCCAACGCATCTTGCCTGGAGGTTCAGCCCGGAAAGCAACGAAAAGCGGGACAAGGTTCCCCCGAAAGACGAACTTCGGGTGCTCATCGCCACGGATGTGTTGAGCGAGGGACAGAATCTCCAGGACTGCGCCATTGTGGTCAATTACGATCTCCCGTGGGCGATTATCCGCCTTGTGCAGCGGATCGGCCGTGTGGACCGCATCGGGCAACATGCGGAAACTATAGTGAGCTACTCGTTTCTCCCCGCCGATGGCGTGGAGCGCATAATTCGTCTTCGCGCCCGTGTACGGCAGCGCCTGCGGGAGAACGCTGAAGTGGTCGGGACGGACGAGGCGTTCTTCGAGGATGACCGCAATGATAAGGCCGTGCGCGATCTTTTTACCGAAAAAGCGGGTATCCTCGACGGCGACGCCGATGGGGAAGTGGATATGGCATCCTACGCCTATCAGATATGGAAGAACGCGGTCGGCGCCGATCCCGCATTGGAGAAAACCGTCGCCGATCTGCCACCGGTAGTGTATTCCACCCGCGCGCACAAATCCTCGTCCGAGGCCCCTGCCGGAGTTCTGGTCTATCTGCGGACCGCTGGGGACAACGATGCGCTCGCCTGGATTGATTCCTCCGGTCGAAGCGTTACAGAATCGCAGAAATTGATTCTGGATGCCGCCAGGTGCGCCCCGGCCACGCCGGCGGTTCCGCGCCTTGAGGCACATCATACCCTCGTCCGGTCAGGGGTCGAGCAGATCGTTAAGGAAGAGAAGACAGGCGGGGGTCAGCTCGGCCGCCCCTCGGGCGCGCGGTTCAGAACATATGAGCGGCTCAAGCGATACGCGGAAGAAGTGAAGGATACTCTGTTTGATCGGCAGGAGTTGCACCGGGCCATTGAGGAGATATACCGGTATCCGTTGCGCGATGCCGCCAAGGATGTTCTGAATCGCCTGTTGCGGACGCACGTATCCGATCAGGATCTGGCGCAAAAGGTGATGTCCCTCCGTGACGCCGATGCGCTCACGGTCAAGACCGATGATGCGGAAACCGCCCGGGAACCACGCATCATCTGTTCCATGGGATTGTCCGATCTTAAGGTCGAGAAATAGGGAGTCGTGTGAACGATGCCTTTGAATCTCGCTGAAGCCCGCAAGCACCTCGCCTCATTCGACTTCACGCCTCTTTTCATCGAAGGGCTTGGATGGAATCATCACAAGGCCACGCTCGACATCACGGTGGATGGAAACACATATCCTCTCTCCGCTGTCGCCGAGAAATGCGGCATGGCGGCTTTCGTGTGCGGACCGGAATCCAACGGGCGGCTCCCGGACTATCCCACCCGTCGCAAAATCGAGCGACAGGTCACGAAAGTCGCTCATGAGCACCTCATAATCTTCACCGGCGGCACGCCTCGATCGCAAATCTGGCAATGGGTCCGACGCGAGCACGGTATGCCCGCAGTGTGCAGAGAGCATCCCTACCATCCCGGTCAACCGGGAGAATCCCTTATTCAGAAGCTCCATGCACTGGTAGTGAGTCTTGAAGAGGAAGAAACCCTGACGCTCCCCGATGTGACGGGAAGAGCGAAGACGGCGTTCGATATCGAGCGCGTCACCAAGCGGTTCTACGACCGCTTCAAGGATGAGCATGGGGCGTTCCTCAAATTCCTTGACGGTATTCCAGACAAAGGACTTGAGCGATGGTATGTCTCCGTCATGCTCAACCGTCTGATGTTCGTATATTTCATCCAGAAGAAGGGATTCCTGAACGGCGATCGGGATTACCTGAAGAACAAGCTTGCCCAATGCAGAAAGGAGATGGGGAGGGATCGCTACTATCGGGAATTCCTGTGTCCGCTCTTTTTCGAGGGGTTCGCCAAGAAGGGAGAGGAGCGCGCGGGCAAAGCCGCCTCATTGCTCGGGGAGGTCCCGTATCTGAACGGGGGGATTTTCTTGCCCCATCAGATCGAGAAACTGCACGGCAAAACCATCGCGATCCCCGACAGGGCGTTTGAGCAGCTCTATGAATTCTTTGATGCCTACCAGTGGCATCTCGACGAGCGCCCGCTCAAGAAAGACGATGAAATCAATCCCGATGTCCTCGGATACATCTTCGAGAAATACATCAACCAGAAACAGATGGGCGCGTACTATACAAAGGAGGATATCACCGAGTACATCAGCAAGAATACGGTGATCCCCTCCCTCTTCGATACCGCGCGCGAAAAATGCACGGTGGCATTCGAGGGGGAACGTTCCGTATGGCGGCTGCTACGCGAAGATCCGGACCGGTATATCTATCCGACGGTTTGCCACGGTCTCCAATCGCCGCTGCCGCCGGAGATTGCGGAAGGACTCGACACAAGGAAACCGGGACTCATTGAGCGCCGCAAGGGATGGAACAGGCCAGCACCCGCCGAGTATGCCCTCCCCACGGAGATATGGCGCGAGGTCGTTGCCAGGCGAAAGCGTTGTGAGGAGGTACGGGAAAAACTGGCATCGGGCGGGATCCGTTCCATCAACGAGCTTATCACCCTCAACCTCGATATCCGCCAATTCGCCCAGGACGTGATCGAAAACGCCGAAGGGCCGGAACTGCTGATGGCATTTCGGCGGGCGATCGAAAGCGTGACGGTGCTCGACCCGACATGCGGATCGGGGGCATTCCTCTTTGCGGCGCTCAATATCCTCGATCCTCTCTACGAGGCATGCTTGGAGAGGATGCGTTTCTTCCTGGAAGAATGGGGCGAGAAGGGGAGAAAAAACCATCCGAATTATCACAAGTCGTTCACGGGTATTCTCAAAAGGGTGGAAGGGCATCCCAATTGCCGCTATTTCATCCTGAAATCCATCATTGTGAATAATCTCTATGGCGTGGACATCATGGAGGAGGCGGTCGAGATCTGTAAATTGCGGCTGTTTCTGAAACTCGTGGCGCAGATCGAGCAGGTTGAGGACCTGGAGCCGCTCCCCGATATCGATTTCAATATCCGCGCCGGCAACACGCTTGTCGGGTTCGCCAATCTCGCGGAAATCCGCGATGCCGCAGAGAATGAATTGAAGCGCAATGCTCATGGGGGACGTCAGGGTCTATTGCTCCTGGGCGACAAGGAAGACAGACTGCGCAAGATCGAAGAAGAAGCGGAGATCGCCGACAGGGCCTTCCACAAATTCCATGAAATGCAGACTGCGCGAGGCATGTCGCCAAAGGACTTTTCCACTGCGAAGGAGGAACTGCGCGCCCGCCTCAAGAAATTGACCGACGAACTCGACCGCTTCCTCGCCATGGAATACGACGTGAACATGGCCAAGAAGGATGCGTTCGAGAAATGGCGCCGGAGTCACCAGCCCTTCCACTGGTTCGCCGAGTTCTACGGGATCTTGAAGAAGGGCGGCTTCGATGTCATCATCGGCAATCCGCCATGGAAGGAAATTTCAACCCTCAAGGGCGAATACGGCATCAGAAACTACAAAGTGGAAAAGAGCGGAAACCTCTACGCGGTATGTAGTGAACGGTCGTTCGAACTCCTGGCCCCGGGGGGTAGCTTCAGTTTTATAGTACAACTGCCAATAGTGGGGTCCTCGCGTATGCTGTTACTCCGCGAATATCTCATGCGCCACTCCGCTCACCTCACACTAATGCCGTGTGACGACAGACCGGGCAAGCTCTTTGATGGACTGCAGCACTGTCGGAATTGCATTTTTATTGCCAGCAAGCCACATCGCCCCAACTACAACATGCTCTACACGACTAGATACAACCGATGGCCTACGGAGGCACGTGGCTATCTTTTCCCAACGGTACAATATACGCGCTTTGACGAGGAACTCATGCAGGGTGTCTTCCCCAAACTATCCGGAGAGATTCATGCATCTATCAGTCATCGATTTCTCTCACGCCCCAAAAGGACGTTGGATAGAGTTATTTCGACAACCCCAACTGAGCACTTTATTTTCTATCAGGAAGCGACTCAATACTGGGTCAAAGCTACGGTAGGCCTGCCATACTACTCAAAAAATGGCAAGGTCGCACCGCCTGCCCACGGCCGATTTCTATACTTTTCAACAAAACCGATGGCACAGGTGATTCACGCTATTCTTAATAGCAGTCTCTTCTACACATATTTTATTGCCTATGGCGATTGCTTCCATCTTAGCGATACACTTGCACGGTCTTTTCCAGTCCCCCCAGCAGCCTTTGATGACCTCGAGTTGCAAGGCCTCGCGAGTGCTCTTAGCAGGGACCTTGAAAAGCACGCCAAGCGCACGAAGATTACAACCAAGGACAACGATACAATCATTTACGCCGAATTCAATGTGTCTGACTCCAAGTCGATCATCGACAAGATCGACAAGGTCTTGGCGAAGCACTATGGTATTACAGAGGAAGAGCTCGATTTCATTATCAATTACGATATCAAGTACCGCATGGGACAGGACTATAAGGAGGAATAGAATATGATTACGCTCGTTGAAGCTTTGAACTATCGTTGCCTGAAATATATCCGGCATAGTCTCACGCCTTTTCAGGTTCTCGTCGGCCCAAATGCCACAGGGAAAACGACATTCTTGGATGTTATAGCCTTCCTGGGCGACTTAGTGTCGCATGGCCTTGAGGCCGCCGTGTCTCAAAGAGTCAATAATCCGGTGGATTTGACCTGGTGGAGAAAAGAGGATTCATTCGAGCTCGCGATTGAGGCGCTTATCCCGGAGAAAATCCGCAAGGTATTGGAGAATCCCGCGTTTGACCGGATCCGATATGAAGTCGCCGTAGGCATGGATGTGGACGGCCAGGGCATCGGCATTATGAAGGAACGCGTTCTCCTAAAGATAAAAGGAAACCGGATCGAGCCCCAACGAGAGCTATTTCCTCATCTTCAGAATGTGCCTGCAAGCATCCTTTCTCGAAAGGGCTTATCAAGGAAACAGCAATCGGTCGTCGTCAGCAAAGAGCAGGGAGGCAACGAAAATTTCTATCCGGAGACTCCCAAGGGATATAAACCTTCCTATCCATCAAAACCCCGGCGTGTGGCGTTTGCGAACCTCCCCCCCGACGAGAAGGAATATCCTGTCTCGCTATGGTTCAAAGATTACCTTGCATCAGGCATCCAGCAATTTATTCTCAACAGTCTGGAAATTCGCAAGGCGAGTCCGCCGAAGCAGATTCCGGGCTTCAAACCCGATGGGTCGAATATCCCGTGGGTTATAGAGCGGCTTAAAGAAAATGATCCGGAGCGATTCACGGAATGGGTGGAGCATCTCCAGACCGCATTGCCCGATCTGGTCGGGATACGCACTATCGAGCGAAAGGATGACAAGCATAGATATATGATGCTCCAATATCGCGGGGGGCTCGAGGTCCCGTCATGGTTGGCATCAGACGGCACGCTTAGACTTCTTGCACTAACCCTCCCCGCCTATTTAAGGGAATTCCGCGGGTGCTATATCGTTGAAGAGCCGGAGAATGGCATTCATCCGCGCGCTGTAGAGACGGTCGTGCAATCGTTGTCCTCGGTGTATGAAGCGCAAGTCCTCATGGCAACCCATTCCCCGGTGGTATTGAGCGATGTCGATGTATCGCAAGTCTTATGTTTGGCCAAGACAGAAGATGGAGCTACCGACATCGTGCGCGGAGACAGGCATCCGAAGTTGAAAGACTGGAAAGGAGCACCGAATCTTTCCGTGCTCTTTGCCGGAGGGGTGCTCGGATGATTGATCTAGTGGTTCTTGTTCCAGACAAGAAGCTGGAATTTACCATGAGAGGTATTCTCGCACGGCATCATTCTTTGGGGATCAGTCCTATTGTGGTGGAAATACATACCCATCCTGAACATGATCATGGATGTTATGGCAATGCCCCGGAATTTCTGCAATTCGCCATCATGCAAGCCAGGTACGCATTGGTGGTCTTCGATCACCATGGCTCCGGCCAGGACCATCGAATGGACAGAATCGAGATGGAAGAAGACCTGGAAAACCGCCTGGTCATGGCGGGGTGGCGAGGACGTTCGGCAGCTATAGTCATTGCCCCTGAACTTGAGAGTTGGGTGTGGAGCGATTCTCCACACGTGGATACAATCCTTGGATGGAGCAATCGAATGCCACCGTTAAGAGATTGGCTAGTCAGGCGGAGAATCATTGATAGAAGCGATACAAAGCCACCCCACCCTAAAGAGGCGATGCTCGCTGCGCTTCGGGAAGTGAGGAAATCCCAAACGTCAAAGATCTTCTCGGATCTTGCCACCCGAGTTAGTTTCGATCGTTGTACTGACGATGCATTTCTCAAGCTCAAGCGCGTGTTAAAGGAATGGTTTTTTATCTCTCCATGAGGATGGGAAGGCGACCTGTCGGATTCGGGCAATGAATCCGTTGTATAAGCACCAGGAGTTTGCAAGGGGTACTTATGATGGATATCCTGTCGATCCGGGATTCGGATACAGGATATCCCTCATCGCTAACGCGACAGCTAGGAAGCCATGCGCCGAAGATGCTCTTTGCAGTTGGCGATTTCGGCATCCTGAAACGTAAAACACTCGCCTTGTTTTGTTCAATCAAATGTCCTGGGGATATTATTCTCAAGACTTATGATTTTATCCGGGAAGTGCGCGATGCCGGGGTAGTCGTCATCAGCGGTTTCCACTCTCCAATGGAGAAGGAATGCCTCGATATTCTTCTGAAAGGGCGCCAGCCCATTATCTGGTGCCCGGCTTTCCGTGTACCTGCACAACGGCCGCGCAAGGAATATGCCAAAGCCCTTTCCGATGGCCGACTCTTGATCCTGTCGTGCTGCGGGGATAGGGTCAAAAGAGCCGATGCCAGTACGACCCGTATTCGAAATGAAATGGTCGCTGCATTGGCCGACAAGATAGTCATCCCCTACGCAGAGCCGGGGGGGAAGATAATGAGATTTTGTAGTCGCATAATGAAATTGGGGAAGCCGCTTTACACTTTTGATTTGCCCCTTAACGCGGATTTCCTGTCCTTAGGAGCCAAGCCGTGGGCGGGGAGCGCATCGCCGAAGAACGATTGAATCACCGGACATGCGGAGGAGGAGCCGGGAAACGTTGAACCGCGCGCCGCGATGTCGTAGAATACGCGGCGTCGCGCAGCGAGGTAAGGGGAGGGACGGGCGGTGGCCAAGGGGCGGGGGCGGGCGTTCGAGAAGCAGATCAAGGGGATCGTGCAGCGGCACGGCACGCCGGTCCTCACGGTGAGCCGCTCCGCGGTCCGCGCGCAGATCGCCCGGTTCCGCCGGGCGCTCCCGCGGGTCGAGCCGTTCTACGCGGTCAAGGCGAACCCGCACCCCGAGATTCTGAAGATCGCCGCCGCGGCCGGCACGGGGTTCGACGTCGCCTCCAGGGCCGAGCTCGACGCGGTGCTCGCCGCGGGCGCGGGTCCGGAACGGATCATCTTCGCCAACACCATCAAGCCCGCCGGCTCGATCGCCGCCGCCGCCCGCAAGGGCGTCACGCTGACCACCTTCGACAGCGAATACGAGCTCGACAAGATCGCCGAACACGCCCCGGGGGCCCGGGTGCTCGTCCGGATCAAGGTCCCGAACGTCGGCTCGATCGTGGAGCTCTCGCTCAAGTTCGGCGCGGACCCGTCCGACGCCGTGCCGCTCCTCATCAAGGCGCACCGGCTGGGTTTGAAGCCCGCGGGGGTGAGCTTCCACGTCGGGAGCCAGTGCACGCACTTCGGCAACTACGTGGACGCCCTGGAGATGGCCTCCATCATCTTCCGCGACGCGAAGCTGAAGCAGCTCCCGCTCGAGATGCTCGACATCGGCGGCGGCTTCCCGATCCGGCACTTCGACTTCGACGAGGACACGTTCGAGAAGACCGCCGGGGTGATCCGCCGGGAGATAGACCGGCTCTTCGAACGCAACCTGCGCATCATCGCCGAGCCGGGGCGGTTCATCGCGGGGCCCTCGGCGGTGCTCGTGATGCGGGTGGTCGGGAAGGCGATCCGGGAGAGCAAACACTGGTACTACCTCGACGACGGCGTCTACGGGGCCCTCAGCGGGATGATCTTCGACCACGCGAAGTACCAGTTCAAGGTTTTCAAGGCGGGGAGGCGGCAGCTCTCGACCCTCGCCGGGCCGACGTGCGACAGCCTGGACATCATCGCGCGCGGGGAGGACCTCCCGGAGCTCGAGCTCGGCGACATCGTCTACGCGGAGCACACCGGCGCCTACAGCGTCGCGAGCGCGACGAACTTCAACGGCATCCCGCCCGCGCGGGTCGTGATGGTGAAATGAAGCGCATCCATGGAAAGGGACCGATGAGATGAAACGCACGCACCGACTGCAGAAGAACCACTGCGAGACACCCGACTGGCTCCGGAGCAAGAAGTACCCGCACAAGTCGCGCTACCTCTCCGGGAAGAGGATCATGCCGAAGGGGATCACGGGCAGGGAGAAGCTTCCCGACCTGATGCACAACGCGTTCCTCGCCTACAACTCCGCCCGCCTGATGGAGGGGTGCCGCCTCTACACGCAGAAGATGCTCGAGCCGGACGTGACGGTCGGGATGAGCCTCGCGGGCGCCCTCACCCCGGCGGGCCTGGGCTGCTCCTGCGTCGTCCCGCTCATCAAGGCCGGGTTCGTGGACTGGATCGTCGGCACCGGGGCGAACCTGTACCACGACCTGCACTTCGCCTTCAACATGCCGCTCCATGCGGGGAGCCACCTCGTCGACGACGCCGATCTTCGCAAGAACGACGTGGTCCGCATCTACGACGTGCTCCTCGGCTACACCGACTGCCTGATGGCGACCGACGAGATCCTGCGCGGGATCCTCGTGCAGCCGGAGTTCCAGAAGGAGATGGGCACGGGCGAGCTCCACCACCTCATCGGCCGGTACGCGGCCGAGTGGGAACGCAAGTCGGGGCTCAAGGACGTCTCCGTCCTCGCCGCCGCCTACCGCTGCGGGGTCCCCGTCTATACCTCCTCGCCCGGCGATTCGACCATCGGGATGAACGTGGCGGGTGTGGAACTGCGCGGGAACAAGCTCCGCATCAACCCCTCCATCGACGTGAACGAGACGACCTCCTACGTCCTGGCGGCGAAACGCTCGGGAGGGAAGAGCGCCGTGGTGCTGATGGGCGGCGGGAGCCCGAAGAACTTCATGCTCCAGACCGAACCGCAGATCCAGGAGGTGCTCCGCATCAAGGAGGTGGGGCAGGACTACTTCTTCCAGGTGACCGACGCCAGGCCCGACACCGGCGGCCTCTCCGGCGCCACGCCCCACGAGGCGGTGAGCTGGGGCAAGGTGGACCCGCACCGCCTCCCCGACGCGGTCGTCTGCTACACCGACACGACGATCGCCCTCCCGATCCTGACGCACTATGCCCTCGCGACGCGCGCCAAACGGAAGCTCCGCCGCCTCTACGACAGGAGGGACGTCATGATGGAGGCGTTGGTGCGGGAATATTTCGCGCACAACAAGTGAGGCGGCCGGTCCGCCGTTTCCGGTCTCCCCGAAACGGCCCGGAGGGGGCGTCCCCGGGCCCGGCGGAGGGGGTCTTTCCCGCCCCGTGGCCGAGAAAAAGGCTATTGACACCCGCCGCGGGTGGGATATACTTATTTGTAATAGTAGCGACGGGCTTAGAACTCTTCGACCGCAAGGCTGAGATGTCTAAACCTTGCGGTTTTTCAGTATATGGCCTTGTCGCAGTACCGTAAAAAGGAGGCGTGATCGCCATGCCGAAGGGCAAAGTCAAATGGTTCAGCAATCAGAAGGGGTACGGATTCATCACCTCCGAGACCGGCGGTGATGTGTTCGTGCACCACACCTCGATCCAGGGCGAGGGGTACAAGAGCCTCGATGAGGGCCAGGAGGTCGAGTTCGAGGTGGAGAAAGGCCCCAAGGGGGACAAGGCGTCGCGCGTGGTCCCGCTCTAATCCTGCCATCCCGGACGGGCCCGGCGGACCGCCGGGCCCGTTTCGTCTCCGTCTTCCGCGCGCGGGAACGGTTCCAATCCGGCGCGTTTTGACTTTCCGGCGGGGTCTCCCGCCCAGGCGCTCCCTCGGTCCGCTACGGTGCCCATGTGACAGCCGCAGACAAGATACGCAACCTGGCGATCATCGCCCACATCGACCACGGCAAGACCACGCTGATAGACTCGGTCTTCCGGGCTGCCCGCGTCTTCCGCAGCAACGCCCGGGTCGAGGAGCGGGTGATGGACAACAACGAACTCGAGCGTGAGCGCGGCATCACGATCCGCGCCAAGCACTGCACGGTCGAGTGGAACGGGTACCTGATCAACATCGTGGACACCCCCGGCCACGCCGATTTCTCGGGCGAGGTGGAGCGCGTCCTCTCCATGGTGGACGGCGTGCTCTTGCTCGTGGACGCGATCGAGGGCCCGATGCCCCAGACCCGCTACGTGTTGATGCACGCCCTCCGCCTCGGCCTGCGCGTCGTGGTGATCATCAACAAGGCGGACCGCCCGCAGGCGGACACGCTCCGCGCCCTGAACAAGACGTTCGACCTGTTCGTCGAGCTCGGGGCGAGCGACGCCCAGGCGGACTTCCCGGTCCTCTACGGCTCCGGCCTGGAGGGGTGGTTCGTCCGCGACCCGGGCCTCGAGGGCCCGCGCGGGATGGAGCCCCTCTTCGAGGCGATCATCGCGCACGTGCCGTCGCCGCCGGTCGAGCGCGACGCCCCGTTCCGGATGCAGGTGAGCACGCTGGCCTGGAGCGACTATTTCGGGCGCATCGGCTGCGGGCGCGTCCTCCAGGGCGTCCACCGTCTCGGCGATCCGCTCCTCAAGACGATGACCCGTTGGACGCGTCACGACGGCTCCGGCGCGCGCGGGGAGTCGTGGGAGGTCGCCGGCGTCGAGTCCGCGGTCTCCGCGCACCTGTGGGTGACGCGCGGGCTGGAACGGTGCGAGGTCGAACAGGTCTTCGCCGGCGACATCGTCTGGCTCGCGGGCCCCGAGGAGATCTCGATCGGTGACACCTTCTCCGCCCCGGGGCTCCTGTCGCCCGCCCTCCCCCCGCTGGAGATCGCCGAACCGACCGTCTCGATGTTCGTCCTCGTCAACAGCGGCCCCCTCTCGGGGCGCGAGGGATGCGCGGTGACGATGCGCCAGATACGCGCGCGGCTCGACCGCGAGCGGCGCGTCAACGTCTCGCTCAGGGTCGAGGAGACCGGGCGCGCCGACCGGATCAAGATCTCCGGGCGCGGCGAGCTCCACCTCGCCGTTTTGATCGAGGAGATGCGGCGGGAGGGGATGGAGCTCTGCGTCACCCGCCCCGAGGTCATCACCGCGACCGACGCGGAGGGGAATCTCCAGGAGCCGATGGAGCACCTCGTCATCGAGGTGCCCGCGGAGTTCCATGGGGCCGTGCTCGAGAAGGTCGCGCGCCGCCGCGGCGAGATGACGGCGATGCAGGACAACGGCCGCGGCGTCATCCGGCTCGATTTCCGTATCCCCACCCGCGGCCTGATCGGCTACCGGGGAGAGTTTTTAACCGACACGCGCGGCCTCGGGATCCTCTCGTCCCGCTTCACCGGGTACGGGCCGTGGGCGGGGGAGATCTCCTCCCGCACCCGCGGCTCGATGATCTCGATGGACACCGGGCCGGCGACCTCCTACGCGCTGAAAAACCTCCAGGCGCGCGGGACCCTCTTCGTCGCCCCGATGGACCCGGTGTACGCGGGGATGATCGTCGGCGAGTACTCGCGTCCCGAGGATATGCCCTGCAACCCGACGAAGAAGAAGCACCTCTCCAACTGCCGCTCGGCCACGAAGGAGCTGTTCGAGGGGCTGAAGGTCCCCCGGAAACTCACGCTCGAGAGCGCCATCGAGTGGATCGCCGCCGACGAGCTGGTCGAGGTCACGCCGAAGTCAGTCCGCGTCCGCAAGGGCATTCTCGACGCCGAGCAGAGGAAGAAATCGTTCCGGAGGCTGGTCGCGACCGGAGGCTGATCCGCCCCCCGGCGCCTCCGCCCGGCCGTGCCGCGGCGCGGGCGAACGCCTCCGGGCCCGACGTCCCCCACGCCGGGCGCAGCCCCTTACGGCCGGACGCGGCGTATGGTAGCATGTCGGCGATTCCAGAGGCGCCGTTTCGCGCACGGAGGCCACGTCCCGTGGTGACGCCCGAGCTCATCGAGGAGATACGGAGAGGGTACGCGCTTCGCTGGCACGGCCCGCACGGGGTGTGCCACTGGGCGCGGGTGCGCGAGACCGCCCTCCGGCTCGCCCTCATCACCGGGGCGGACGCGGAGGTCGTCGAGCTCTTCTCCGTCTTCCACGACGCCCGGCGCGAGAACGAGGGGACGGACCCCGAGCACGGCCCCCGCGGCGCGCTGTTCGCGGCGGCGCTGCGCGGGAGGATGTACGAGCTCTCCGACGCGCAGTTCTCCCTGCTGCACGTCGCCTGCGCCGATCACACCCGGATGCTCACGCACGGCGACGTCACGGTGCAGACCTGCTGGGACGCCGACCGGCTCGACCTCGGGCGGGTGAACATCACGCCGCGCCCCGAGTACCTCTCCACCGCCGCCGCGAGGGACCCGGAGTTCATCGCCTGGGCCCATAGCCGCAGCCTCCGTTTCACGGTCCCGGAAATCGTCCACCGCGGGTGGGTTCGCGGTTGACGCCGCGCCGAAAGACCAGGTGAAGGAGGGCAGCCTGATGCGCCGTGCCGCCGCGCTGATTCTCGCGCTTCTCCTCCTGTGTGCCGCGGCGGCCTCCGCGCGCGGCGCCGAATCCTCCGCATGGGGCTTCGCCGTCCTCTCCGACCCGCACCGGCACGGGGCCGTCTGGAGGGCCGCGCTCCGCGAGGTCCGCGACCGCGCCGCCGGTTCCTTGCCGCCGTACCCGCCCGTCGAGCTGATCGCCGTTGCGGGCGATATGGATCCGGCGGCCGCCCGGTACCGCGACTTCCTCGGCGTCTTCCCGAATCCCGCGCTGCGTCCGCTCTTCCTCCCGGTGATCGGGAACCACGACGACGAGGAGGAGCGCGCGCATCTGGGCTGCGTCCGGGAGACGATCATCCCGGCGCTCCCCGGGGCGGTCAGGAGGCACCCGCGCGCCTGCGATTTCCATATCGACCACCGGAACGCGCGCCTGATCGTGATCGATGCGTACACCGAGCTCGGGCGCAAGGGCGTGATCAATGCCGCGGGCAGGGAATGGGCGGAGGCGGCGATCGCCTCGGCGCCGGCGTCGATCGACCACGTGTTCCTCTTGTTTCACGAGCCCGCCTTCCCGCGTTCCCGGCACCTCAAGAGTTCCTTCAACGCGTACCGGCGGTCGCGCGACGACTTCTGGCGGATGCTGGTCTCGCACGGCGACAGGGTGCGGGCCGTCTTCAGCGGGCACACGCACGCCTATTCGCGGATGCGGGTCCTCGACCCCGCGGGGGCGGCGGCGAACGACCCCTCCCGCTTCCTCGAGGAGGAGGGCGGCGTCTGGCAGGTCTCCTGCGGCGCGGTCGGCCCGGGGACGGTCCGCACAATCGTGGAGGTACGGGTGGAGGGGACGACCGTGGCGGCGCGGGCGCTGCAGGCCGGGTGGCTGCGGTACGGGCGCTACGCGGTCAAGGACCGCTGGACGCTGCACGAATAGGGAAGGCCCGGCCCGGCGTCAAATGTTCCCCGGCGCTCTGAGGTGCGCGACGGCTTGCGTCTCCGCGGATCCGCGCCGGCACAGAGGGGGATCACCGTGGAGAACGCGCCGGAACGGAAAGAGCCTGAATCCCCGGCTGCACGCAGATGGACACGGGGGTAGCGCGGCGGCACCGGGGGGGCGCGCGCCTGGAATAGGCTCGTGTCCTGACGTTTCCCGTCGTATTGGCTGGCGGGTTCGCGATATACTGTCGGCGTCGCATGGAAAAGAAACCGACACGTCCCCTCGCCGTCTGTCTCCTGAGCGGAGGAATGGACAGCTGCGTGGCGGTCGCGATGGCGGCCCGGCGGTACGATCTCGCCTGCCTCCACCTGGACTACGGCCAGCTGACCGAACCGCGCGAGCACAAGGCGTTCCACGATATCGCCGACTTCTACCGCGTTCCCGCCGCCCGGCGCCTCGTCCTCCGCGCCGACCATTTCGCGCGGATCGGCGGATCCAGTCTGACCGACCGCTCGATGCCCATACCCGAGGCGGACCTCTCGCGCCGGGGGGTCCCCTCGACCTACGTGCCGTTCAGGAACGCCACCATCCTGGCGATGGCCGTCTCCTGGGCCGAGGTGATCGGGGCGAAGCGGATCTTCATCGGCGCGCTCGAGGAGGACGGCTCGGGCTACCCGGACTGCCGCGGCGTGTTCATCGAGGCGTTCAACAGGGCCGCCGCGCTGGGGACCAGGCGCGGGGCGGGGATCAGGGTCGTGGCGCCCCTCCTGCGCGCGACCAAGGCGGACGTGGTGCGACGGGGGGTGCGTCTCGGCGCGCCGTTCTACCTCACCTGGTCCTGCTACGCGAGCAACGGCCCCGAGGCGTGCGGGGTATGCGACAGCTGCGCCCTCCGGCTGCGGGGTTTTCGTGAGGCCGGCGTACCCGACCCCATCCCCTCAAGATCCCATTGACGGCGGTCGGCCGCGGAACGGGGTATGGCCGGCGTGTCCGCCCCGGGGACCGATACGCCGTGCAGCCGCGCGACGCAACGCCTTTCGCGCCCCGGGAGGCCCGCCCCTTCCGCCGTCCCCCTTTTAACCCCCTCCGCCGCGGGCGAGGGGAACGGATGCGCCCGACCGTCTCTGAGGCGGGGGGAACCCTGCTATACTATCCGTCGGAAACCCATGCGAAAGGACGGTGCACCATGGCGGTCAGCCCACTCGCGGGCAAAAAGGTCTCCAGGGAACTCTTGATCGACGTCGCCGCGCTCGAAAAGGGGTACTACGAGAACAGGCCCGACCCGGGCGACCCGGGCACGCTCGTGAGCTTCGGGACGAGCGGCCACCGCGGGCACACGCATGATCGCACCTTCACCGAGGCGCACATCCTCGCCGTGACGCAGGCGGTCTGCGACTACCGCCGCCGCCACCGCATCGCCGGCCCTCTCTTCCTCGGGAGGGACACGCATGCCCTCTCCGCGCCGGCCCAGCGCACGGCGCTCGAGGTGCTCGCCGCCAACGGCGTCGAGACGTACATCCAGGTCGGCGACGGATTCACCCCCACCCCCGTGATCTCGTGGGCCATCCTCACGCACAACCGCCTCAATCCCCGCTCCGTCTCCGACGGGATTGTGCTCACCCCTTCGCACAACCCCCCGGCGGACGGAGGGATCAAATACAACCCGCCGACCGCGGGCCCCGCCGACACGGAGACGACCGCGTGGATACAGAACCGCGCCAACGAGCTCCTCAAGGAACACAACCGGGGGGTGCGACGCATGTCGCACCAGGCGGCGCTGAAGGCGTCCACGACCCGCGCACACGACTACGCGGGGCCGTACATCGACGACCTGGCGTCGGTGCTCGACCTCGACGCGGTGCGCGCCTCGGGGATCGGGATCGGCGTGGACCCGCTCGGCGGGGCGTCGGTGCGCTACTGGAACCCGATCGCTGAGCGCTACGGGCTCGACCTCACGGTGGTGAACCCCGCCGTCGACCCGACGTTCGCCTTCATGACTGCCGACCACGACGGGAAGATCCGGATGGACTGCTCGAGCCCCTACGCGATGGCGGGACTCGTGGGGCTGAAGGACCGGTATCGGGTCGCCTTCGGCACCGACCCCGACACCGACCGGCACGGCATCGTCACCCCCGCCGCGGGGTTGATGAACCCAAACCAGTATCTCGCCGTCGCCATCGGCTACCTGCTCGCCCATCGGCCGCGATGGTCCCCGCGCGCGGCGGTGGGGAAGACGCTCGTTTCGAGCAGCATGATCGACCGCGTCGTGGCGTCGCGGGGCCGCACCCTCTGCGAGGTGCCCGTCGGCTTCAAGTACCTCGCGCCGGGCCTCTTCGACGGCTCGTTCTGCTTCGGCGGGGAGGAGAGCGCAGGGGCGAGCTTCCTGCGCTTCGACGGCACGGTCTGGACCACCGACAAGGACGGGATGCTGCTGGGGCTCCTCGCGGCGGAGATCGCCGCCGTCACCGGGAAGGATCCGGGGGAGCAGTACGCCGGGCTCGAGCGGGAGTTCGGGCCGCACTACTACGCCCGGATCGACGCGCCGGCGACAAGCGAGGAGAAGAAGCGGCTGAAATCGCTCTCCCCGGAGAACGTCCGGGCGAAGGAGATGGCGGGCGACCCGATCGTCGCGAAGCTGACGCGCGCCCCGGGAAACGGCGAGCCGGTGGGGGGACTGAAGGTGGTCAGCGCGGGCGGCTGGTTCGCCGCGAGGCCCTCCGGCACCGAGGATATCTACAAGATCTACGCGGAGAGTTTCAAAAGCCCAAAACACCTCGAAGCGATCATCGCCGAGGCCCGCGAAATCGTCTCCAGAGCCATCCATTCGTAGACGTTGTATACAACAGCCACGGCGTGAATCAGTTGTGCCTTTAGTCGTCCCTCTAGGCGATGGGGGTGTCCTCCCGGAACCATCCCGAGAGGTCCCGGCGCATCTGTTGCCACGACGAGGAGCGGAACCGTTGCCCCGCTTTCCTGATGAACAACTTCTCCCGGCCCTCCCACGATCGCGCAACTGTTCAAATGCCGATGCAGATGGGGATCTTCTTCAAATGGATCAAGCAGAACCTCCGCATCAAGGTGTTCTACGGAACGTCCCTGACCGCGGTGAAGACCAGGATATGGAGCGCCATCTCCGTCTATGTGCCGATCGCCATCGGCAAGAAGTGGCTCAACCTCGACAAGGATCTCTACACGATCCTGCAGGTTCTGGGCCAGACCCTTTTCGAGATCCCCCCTCTGCTGCAGGTAGTCACGGAATCCGAACAGAAGCTGCCAGAGGCCAATGTCGATGACCGGTTGACGCTGTTCACGTTATACCCGGACAGCAGTGATGGGACATCAGTGCTCAATAGGGACGATTAAAGGCATAACTATCTGTCGGGGTGATGGTTAGATACAACGTCTACGGTCGAGTGTTTTTTCGGCATCTCGGCGTGGACGCCCAGGGAGAGCCCCTGGGCGAGCACCTGTCGCGTGACCTCGTCCCAGAGTTTTGCCACCGACTCGACGTTCTGTTGCGGGTTCATCCGCTGCCAGCCCCTCAGTTCGTTGTCGACGATCCCCGGCAGCGTGATGACGGGCCGGGCGAATCCGCGTCGGTCCCCTTCGCGGTACGGTCTGCAGGGGAAGTAGCTGAAGATCCGCCCGTACGGTTTCTCCCATGTCGCCCCGGTGTAGAGCCGGTAGGAGCAGCCGGGCTGCCCGTTCACCGCGAGGTCGTGCGCGATCGGGTGCAGGGTCACGTCGAAATACTCCGGAGGGACCTTCCCCTTGAGCGTCTCGGCGTAGTCGACGGTGGCGTACGGCGTCCAGCCGTCCACGACGAAGACGGTGTCGAGGACGAATTTCGAGCCGCCCCGGTTCGAGCCGAAGAGGATCACCGAGCCGTTCCGCATGGACTGGAGTTCGGTCGGCCTGCCCCGCTTGTCGTTCTGCTTGCAGTTGCCGAAGAGGAACGGCCCGCCGAAGACGAACGGGTCGGTGTTCTGGTACGGCGGCGAGGCCTTCTGGAACTCCCCCAGGACGGGGCGGAACAGAAAACGGGGCTCGTCCTGCGCGGGTTTCTCGAATTTCCTCACGAGCAGAGACGGCGGTTCCCACTCGGCCCAGAAGACCGCCTCGCCCGCGGACGGTTTCGCGCCGGGGGAGGCGAGGAACACCGCGCGCTGGAGCAGAAACTTCCTGCGGTGGTAGCCGCGGTTCCAGGTGCGCTGCGTCGGCGTGTCCGGCTCGTGCTCGTCGCCCGGGTGGTGGAACTGCACGAAGCAGAGCGCGTCCTCAGAAGGCGCCGCGTCGAGCGCCGCGGCCTGGACGGCGAAGACGGCGGCGAGGGCGATCGTGCGTACGCGCGCGACGGGCATCATCATGGCGGCTCCTTCCGTTGTGCGTTCGACTGCAAATCCCTTCCCGAGCGTCTATGGAGGGTGGCGCGGGCTTGTCCGAGGACAGGCGCGCCCCGTCCGCCGCGATCCCTCCCCGCCGCGAGGCAAAACTGCCGCGGACCGCGCGGGCGTGCACCGAAAGGCACCGCCCATGCCGCGGCGATCTCCACGCGCACCCTCAGAGATGGTAGCATCTGTTCCCGCGACGATCGAGCCCCGCGGCACGCGCAAGGCCGGCGGTGTGGCGGCGGCGCGCCGCGTGGTGTACAATCGTGTATGAGACGAATGTCGACGGAGGGGCGCAATGAGCCTGACTGCGTATCTGGTGTGCATCCTTTCGCCGCTGGCGCGGTGGATTGCGGCGCTGGAGGGGGGCGACCTGGAGTGGGCGGTGCGCGCGGGGGGGCTCTACAACGACGCGGGAACCTGTATCGCCGCCAACGCCGACGGGGGTCTCTGGACGGCGGGACGCTTCGAGAAGGACGCTGTCTTCGGCGCGGACGACGAGAACAGGACGACGCTCGCCTCCGCGGGGGAATGGGACCTCTTCGTCGCCCGCTATAATTCAGGCGGCACGCCGGCGTGGGTGAAAAGCGCGGGAGGGAACTATACGGAAGGGGCGGGCGGGATCGCGGCGTGCGACGATGAGTCGGTCGTCGTGACCGGCGCGTTCGGGTGGGGGAGGGACAGCACGGCCGTGTTCGGTTGGGGCACGGACAGCGAGGTCACGCTCACGTCGGCCGGTTCCATCGACCTTTTCGTCGCCCGCTACGACGGGAACGGCGCGCTGAAGTGGGCCAAGAGCGCCGGGGGCGACTACGCGGACGCGGGCACGGCGGTCGCCGCGCTGGCGGACGGCTCGGTCGTGGTGACGGGGATCTTCTGGGACAAGGCCGTTTTCGGGCGCGGCGAGTCCACGCAGGTCGAGCTCACGTCGGCGGGCTTTTCCGACATCTTCGTCGCCTGTTACACCGCGGGCGGCGGGCTGAAGTGGGCGAAACGAGCGGGCGGACCGGGCTGGGACGAGGGCCTGGGCGTCGCCGCCCTGGCAAACGGCTCGGTCGCCGTGACGGGACGGTTCGGAGGGGAGGCCGTGTTCGGGACGGGCGAGGGAAAGGCGACCACGCTTGTCCCGGCGGGCAACAGCGATATCTTTGTCGCCTGCTACGAAAAGACCGGCATGCTGAAATGGGCGAAACCGGCCGGCGGCCAGGGCGACGACGCCGGGCTCGCCGTCGCCGCGTGCGCCGGGGGCGGGGCACTGGTCACGGGGCTCTTCGAGGGACGCGCGACGTTCAGCGCCCCGGAGACGGGCGTGACCACGCTCGAGTCGGCGGGCGGCAGCGACATCTTCATCGCCCGCTACGAGGCGACCGGCGGGCTGGAGTGGGCGCGGCGCGCGGGTGGTGTGGGCGCCGACGAGGGGGCCGGCATCGCCGCCGTCGGCCGGACCAGCCGCGTGGCGGGGGCGGCCGGCGGCCCGGCGATTGTCACGGGTCGGTTTTCCGGCCGCGCCGACTTCGGTCTCGGGGAACCCGGGGCGGTGGAGCTCGTCTCGGCGGGCGGCAGCGACGTCTTCGTCGCACGCTACGACGCAAACGGCGACCTGGAGTGGGCGCGGCGCGCGGGGGGAAAGGGCGCGGACGAGGGCCTCGGCATCGCCGCAGCCGGGGAAACCGGCATCCTCGTGACCGGCCGGTTCGCCGGACTCTCCATCTTCGGCCCCGGCGAGGAGGAGGAGAGTCCGCTCGAGTCGGCGGGCGCCGACGACCTCTTCATCGCCCGGTATGCCGCTTCGCAGGCCGGCCCCACGCCGATCCCCACGGCGCAGGTCAGCGTGAACGGCGAGTCGTTCTCCCCGGGCCAGCCGCTCAGGGCCGTCTTCAAGTCGAACAAGGCGATAGAGCGGCCGTTCACGGCGTTCGCCGTCGTCATACTGCCGGACGGAACGATGCTCGACGCGAAAACGCTGACGATCGATCTCCAGCCGGTGGCCTCGAACATCCCGCGCCTCGACGCGGGGTTCGAGACGACCATCCTCGAGGGATTGATCCCCCCCGGCGTCCCCCTCGGCGCGTACGAGATCGTCGGCCTCTTCTTCGATCCCGCAAAGCGGATCGAGGGGCGTACGGATGCGTTCCTCGACGCGGGCGCGCGGTTCAAGCTGTTCCCGCACTGACGCCGGTGACGGCCTCGTCGTATGTTCCGGACCCGCCCGGCGCAGCCGCCGGGGCGGGGGTCGGTTTCCGACGGGAGCGGGAGTCCGGATGCCTGCGCCGCGCGGGACACGGCGCGGCGCCGGGGAGGGGGACGATGCCGAAGAATGAAGAGGCGATGCGGCGGATGGACGAGGCCGCGTCCGCGGCGCACGAGGAGCTGGCGCGGAATCTCGAGGCGTGGTCCGCGCGGGATCTGGCCGCCTGGTGGGCGAACTGGTATCTCAAGGCGGGGCACAAACGACTCGGGCGGATCCTCGTGGCGATCCAGAAGAGGTCCGCGTAGATCGATCGCGGGAGACGGTGGATCGCTCCGGCGCATGCCGGGCGGCGGCCCCGGGAATCGCCTCCGAACCCTTCCTCGCGCCGGAATACCCCTGACGGTCGGCGGCGCAGCGCCTGACCGCAATCCCCGAACCGTGGGCATCGCGCGGAGGATATGCTATACTCGCCACGCAGGCGGCAACTGAACCGGCGGGGCGATGGCATTCCTGAAACAGTACGCGTTCACGATACTCAGCGTCCTTTGCGCGGTGATCATCCTGGGGGTGGAGGAGATCGGCGGCTTCTGTCTGTTCGCCCCCTCGGACCGGCTGTACCTGGATATCGTCATCTCGGCGCTGATCGTCGGCGAGGGGGTCCTGCTCGACGACGCCATGCGCCGGCTCGCCAGGGAGCGGATGCTGAAGGAGGTGCTTCGGTCGGTGAACGAGACGCTCGCGAAGGAGCGCGGGGAGCTCGAGGAGTCGCTGGAGCGGATCCGCCTGCTGAGCGGCCTGCTTCCGATCTGCTCGTCGTGCAAGAGGATACGGGACGACGAGGGGAGCTGGCGGCAGATCGAGGAGTACATCGGCGCGCACTCCGAGGCGACGTTCACGCACGGCATCTGCCCGGAGTGCGCGCGCAGGCTGTACCCGCGTTCTTTTGAGGACGATATCGCGTAGAGGCCGATGGGGCCGGCCCCCCGCGCGCATACCCCGGGGGGATGCGGTCAGGCCAGCACAACCGGCGGCGCCGGAGGAAGGAGGCCTCGATACGTCCTGAAGTCTCGTCCTCTCCGCACGGGCGTGGCATCCACAAGGAGGCTCGCGATGGACCTGTTGACGCTGGTGATCACGCTGGTCGTCGTAGGGGTGGTGCTCTGGCTGGTGAACACCTACGTGCCGATGGAGGCCAGGATCAAAAAGATCGTGAACATCGTGGTGCTCGTCGTGGTGGTGCTCTGGCTCTTGCGCGTCTTCGGCGTGCTGGATTCGGGGCAGAACATCCGCATCGGGAACTAGGGGCCGCATCCCCCGATCCCCGCAGGGCGCGCCCCGTCGCCGGCCGCCACCGCCGCAACGAATGTACGGCGGAGAGTGCCCGGCTCGTGTGATCGCCGCGCCGCCTCCCTGCCGTGACCGTCCCGGCGCATGCCGCCCGGGCGAAGATGCGGCGTCGTCGCCGGCCTGAACGAGGGGGGCGGTTCTTCGGTTCGCGGCCCCGTCGCCGTCCCCGCGCCGCTTCCGTTCCGGCGTCCATCGGTCGTCTGCGCCGCGCCCCTCCCGGGCCCGGGTTCGCCGCAGCCGGCGGCGTCCGGGATCCGTTTCGTGCGCCCGTATCTTCGCTTCGGTCTGGCGCGGCACAAGGCCCGTGATCCGCCGCCCCGTGCCGGGTGCGACGCGCGGCCGTTTGCCCGTGGCGTCGGAGGAGGGCGGGAGAGGCATCGGGATCGGATCGCCGCGGGCGCACAGTGCGGAGCGCATATGAGGAAACGGGTCATCCTGCTCGGTTTCTACCCGAGCGACAAGGACGCCGGCGAGGCGCTGCGGCAACTTCGCCGCGCTCGGTTCAGGCGCTCGTGGGCCATCCACAAGCCGGTCGACGGGCGCATCCGCGTCGACGGCGGTCCCCTGCGGTACGACCCGGTGCGAACGGTCGTCGGCGGCCTGCTGTGCGCGACAGTCGCCGTGGCGGTGGCGATGCGTCCGCCGTGGATGTTCGGCGCGGAGGCGGACTGGCTCGTGCGGGGGGCGTCGGCGCTGGCCGGGGGGCTGCTCGGCTGGTTCGTCCTCCGAACGATCGGGGTCGTCCGCGGCGGACGGTTTGCGGCGGAACACGCCCGCTGGCTCACGGCAGGCGAGAGCGTCGTCGTCGTCCAAAAGTCCCCGGAGGAGGTTTGCCGGGCGATCCTCCTGCTCAGGAACTCCGGGGAGGGCCATCCCTCCGTCTTCACCATCCGCGAACGTCCCGACATCCCGGCCGCCGAGGAGCCGGTCCGCACCGAACCGCTCTCCTCCACGCGGCTTCAACGATACGCCCGGCGCCTCGCGTCATCGCACCGGGTCGGCGCGGATGTCAGGCGCAAGGAACCCCTCCTGCGGCAGCTCGACCGCTGCGAGGAGACGATCGAGCGCGTGCGCCGCAGACTCGCCGAGGCCTCGCGGATGGAGCAGGAGATCTCCGCCACGGCGGAGTGGATCCTCGACAACGCCTACATCATCCAGGGGCAGATCGACGATGTCCGGCGGCACCTGCCGAAAAGGTTCTACCGCGAGCTGCCGGTCCTGGCCTCCGAGCCCGGCAGCGGCGAACCGAGGCTCTACCATCTCGCCGTTGGGCTGGTCCGGCATGCCGACCACCGCCTCGACCGCGCCGGCATCGAGGAGTTTCTGTCCGCGTACCAGTCGATCGTTTCGCTGACGATGGGCGAGCTCTGGGCGGCGCCGCTGATGCTGCGCATCGCCCTGCTGGACGCCCTGCGGCGGATGGCCGGGCAGATCGACCGGCGGCTGCACGAGGAGGAGCGCGCCGACTTCTGGGCCAACCGTTTGCTCACCGCGGCGCGGCGCGATCCCGGCCGGATGTTCGCCATCCTTGCCGAGCTGGCGCGCGAGATGCCGGAACCGAGCGCCCATTTCGCCTTCCAGCTCACCGGCCCGCTCTACGATGCGGAGGAGGCACTGGTCCCCGTCCGAAGCTGGCTGGAGCGGACGCGGGGCACAAGCCTCGCGGAGATCGTCGCCCAGGAGGACTCCCGGCAGGCGGTCGAGCAGATCTCCATCGGCAACGCGATCACGAGCCTGCGGCAGCTCTCGAGGATGGACTGGCGCGAGATCTTCGAGCGTCAGAGCCGGGTGGAGGCGCTGCTGCGCAACGACCCGGCGGACGTCTACCGCCGGATGGAGTTCGCCACCAGGGACCGGTACCGGCACGCGGTCGAGGAACTGTCCCGCGCATCGAACATACCGGAGGAGGATGCCGCCCGGGCCGCCGTGGAGGCGGCCGGGGAATGGCGGGAACGCGGAGGGGACGATCCGCGGTTCGGGCACATCGGCTACCATCTGATCGACGAGGGCCGCCCCGCGCTCGCCAGCCGGCTGCGGGGCCGCGAGAGGATCCGACACCGGGCGCTGCAGTGGGCCTTCCGACGCCACACGGCGGTCTACCTGTCGGCCATAGGGGCGGCGACCGCCCTGATCGCCGGCGCGGTCCTCGCCTGCGGCATCCGGTCCGCCGGCTGGGCGGGATCGGCCGCGGCGCTCCTCGCCCTTCTCCCGGCAAGCGAGCTCGCCGTCCAGACGATCAACTATCTCCTGACCCGTCTGGTGCCGCCCCGGACGTTGCCGAGGATGTCGTTCGAGAAGGAGGGGATCCCCGACGAGTTCCGCACGCTGGTCGTCATACCGATGCTGTTCCTGAACCGCCGGACCATCCGCGACGAGCTCTACAAGCTGGAGGTCCGCTACTGCGCCAATCCGGAATCGAATCTGCTCTTCGCCCTCTTCGGCGATCTGCCCGACGCGGAGGCGCAGCGGATGGAGACGGACGCCGCCCTGCTGCGCCAGGCGGAGGAGGGGATCGCCGCCCTCGACAGGCGCTACGGCCCGGGACGGTTCTATCTCCTCTACCGCGAGCGCGAGTGGGTCGAAACCGAGAGGCGGTTCATAGGCTGGGAGCGCAAGCGGGGAAAGCTGGAGGAGCTGAACCGGCTCCTGAGCGGCGCCCCGGCCCGCGGCGGCCGGAGAATCGTCTACGCGGGCGATCCGGAGAAGCTCGCCGACATCCGCTACGTGATCACGCTCGACAGCGACACGCAGCTCCCGCGCGGCGCGGCCCGGCGGATGATCGAGACGATGGCCCACCCGCTGAACCAACCTCGCCTGGCTCCGGACGGCCGGCTGGTCATGGGCGGCTGTGCCATCATCCAGCCCCGCGTGAGCATCTCGCTGCCCAGCGCGATGGCGACCCCGTTCAGCCGCCTGTACACCGATCCGGTCGGCACTGACCCGTACACGAGGGCGGTCTCGGACGTCTACCAGGATCTGGCGGGCGAGGCCTCCTACCTCGGCAAGGGGATCTACGACCCGAAAATCTTCCACCGCGTCCTCTCGAAACGGTTTCCCGAGCAACTGCTGCTCAGCCACGACCTGATCGAAGGCGCGCACGTGGGGGTGGGGCTCGCGAGCGACATCGAACTCTACGAGGAGTTCCCGCCGGACTACCTCTCCTACATGCGCCGGCAGTGCCGCTGGATCTGCGGCGACTGGCAGATCGCCGACTGGTGTCTGCCCCGCGTGCCGGCGGCGGACGGGAAACGCGTTCCCAATCCGCTCTCGGCGCTGAACCGGTGGAAGATATTCGACAACCTCAGGCGCTCGCTGGTCCCGCCCGCCTCCGCCGCCTTTCTCGTCGGCGCCTGGTTTCTCTCCCCGGCGCTGGGCGCCGCCTCCGGCGTCATCGTTGCCCTGCGGGCGTTCTTCCCCCCCCTCTCTCAGTTTTTCACCTGGGCGACGACGAGGCCGGCGTCGCGCCGGCTCGCCTGGGGCGAGCTGCGGCACGGTTTCCTCCGGTCGATCGCGGAGACCGCCCTCATCCCGCACCAGGCCGTCCTGGCCGCGGACGCGATCGCGCGGGTCTGGTACCGCCGCCTGGTCAGCAGGCGCAGGCTGCTCGAGTGGACGCCGGCGCAGATCGCCAAATGGAAGAGCAGGGGCCGCGCCCCCGCGTTCGTGGCGCGCGTGAGCTTCATCAGCCTGTTCGCGCTCGGCATCGCGGCCGCCGTGTACCGGCTCTGTCCGGCCGCGTTGCCGTGCGCGGCGCCGTTCCTGGCCCTGTGGCTGGCCAGTCCGCTGATCGTCTGGCGGCTCTGCGCCAGGCCCCGGTGGAAGCCGATGCGCACACTGCTTTCACGGGACGATCTTTCGATGCTCCGGGGCGTCGCCCGGCAGTCGTGGCGCTTCTTCGACGACTTCGTCGGCCCCGAATCGAACTGGCTTCCCCCGGACAACTACCAGATCTCCCACCAGAACGTTCTCGCCCCGCGCACGAGCCCGACGAACGTGGGCCTGTGGCTGCTGAGCGCCCTCGCCGCCCGCGATTTCGGCTATCTCACCGGGGAGGAGGTCCTCCGGCGCCTGGAGGGGACGTTCGAGACGCTCGAAACGCTCGACCGGTACGAGGGGCACCTGTTCAACTGGTACGACCTGAAGACGCGGATACCGTTCAAGCCGCGCTACGTATCGATGGTGGATAGCGGAAATCTGCTCGGCTGCCTCTGGACCCTGGAGAACGGCATCGGCGATCTGACGGACGGCCCGCTGATCGGCCCGCAGGCCGTCCGCGGGCTGCACGACACGCTCCGGATTCTGCGCGGTGTGCTTGCCCGTCCGCCCCGCGACGAGGCGCTCCTGGAGGCGATGGAGACGCTCGAGCGGCTGTTCGCCGATCCGCCGGAGCGGCTCGACCGGCTCATCCGCCGGATCCGCGAGGCCGCGGCGCCGGCGGGGGTTGTCGCCTCGATCCTGCGGCGGGAGGTGGAGAGGGACGGCGGGCCGTCTCACTGGGCGGAGGCGCTCGAGCGGCAGGTCGCGGAATGGGGCGCGTGCATCGACCGCTACCTGGCGTGGGCGGAGGAGCCGCCCGCAGGGTTCGAACCGCTTCTGAACCGGCTCGAGCCGGAGAGCCGGGACGCGTTTTGGAGGTCGATGCGCGAGGCACCCTCGGCGCGAACAATCGCCTCCGGCGCCGTTCACGCGTGCCAGATCGTCCTCGCTGCGCAGGGAGAGACCGGCAGGGGCCCCGCATCGCCGGGGGAGGGGATCGACCGGTTCGCCGGAGCCGTGTCGCGGGCCCGCGGTCCGGCGGAGGAACTCTGCAGGCGGGCGGACGAACTCCGCCGGCGCATCAGGAAGCTGGGCGGCGCGATGCGGATGCGGTTCCTCTACGACACCGACCGGCGGCTGTTCAGCATCGGCTACAACGCCGACGCCCAGAAGCGCGACTCCTCGTACTACGATCTGTTCGCCAGCGAGGCGCGGCTGGGAAGTTTCGTCTCGATCGCGCGCGGCGACGTCCCGCCGGTCCACTGGCTGGCGATGGCCAGGCCGTTCGGCTCGATCGGGAACCGCCGGGTGCTGTTGAGCTGGGGCGGCACGATGTTCGAGTACCTCATGCCGCTGTTGGTGCAGCGCCTGTATCCCCATTCCCTGCTGGAGATGGCCTGCCGCGAGGCGGTCGGCGCACAGATGGAGTACGGGCGCCGGCGGGGCGTGCCGTGGGGGATCTCGGAGTCGGCCTACAGCGACCTGGACGCGAACAAGACGTACCAGTACCAGGCCTTCGGCGTGCCGGGGACAGGGCTGAAGCGGGGGCTCGAGGACGACCTGGTCGTGGCCCCGTACGCCACGCTGCTGGCGCTGCTGGTGGAGCCGGCGGCGGCGGTGCGCAACCTGAAACGGCTCGCGAGGCTCGGGCTCCGCGGCGCCTACGGATTCTTCGAGGCAATCGACTTCGGCCGGCAGCGCCTCCGGGAGGGGGGGGACGGGGTGATCGTGCGCGCCTATATGGCGCACCACCAGGCGATGGGGTTCCTCGCGGTCGACAACCTCGTCAACGACTTCGCGATGCAGCGGCGCTTCCACGCGGACCCGAGGGTCAGGGCGACCGAGTCGCTCCTGTACGAGCGCATCCCGGTCGCGCCCCCGCTCTACCAGGTGCCGATGCGCGAGCGGGCGGCCTCCCGCGCGATGCCCGCCGGGATCGCGCCGTCGGTCGGCAGGTTCGAGACGCCGCACACCGCCACCCCCAAGACACAGATCTTCGGCAACGGCCGCTACTCCCTGATGGTGACCGGCGCCGGCGGGGGCTACAGCCGCTGGCGTGAGTTCGATCTCACCCGCTGGCGGGCCGATCCCACCTGCGACGAATGGGGCTCCTTCTGCTACCTCCGCGATGCGCGGAGCGGGCGAATCTGGTGCAACACCTACCATCCGGTCCGCGTCGAACCGGAGTCGTACGCGGCGATCTTCGCCGTGGATCGCGCCGAGTTCCGCCGTTCAGACAACGATATCGACACCGAAACCGAGATCGCGGTGTCGCCCGAGGACGACGCGGAGATCCGCCGCATCACCCTGATCAATCGCTCCGCGCAGAGGAAGACGATCGAGCTGACCAGCTACATCGAGCTCGCCCTCGCCCCGCATGGCGCGGACCGCCAGCACCCCGCCTTCAGCTCGATCTTCGTCTGCACCGAGTCGATCGAGAAGCACGATGCGCTGCTCGCGTTCCGGCGCCCGCGGGGCCCGCAGGATCCACCGGTCTACGCGGCGCACCGCATCACGGTCGAGGGGAAGACGGCCGGCGCGCCGCAGTTCGAAACGGACCGGGAGCGTTTCGTCGGGCGTTGCCGCACCGTCCGCCTCCCGGCGGCCCTGGCCGGCGCGCTGTCGGGGACCGCCGGGCATGTCCTCGACCCGATATTCAGCCTGCGCCGCACGGTGGTGCTGGAGCCCGGGCGGCGGGTCCGTGTTTCCCTCGTCCTCTGCGCCGCGGAGACGCGCAAGGATGCCCTGGCCATGGTCGAGAAGTACGGCGATCCCAAAGCGATCGCCCGCCAGTTCGATCTCGCATGGACGTACGCCCAGGTCGAGCTCCGCCGCCTGCGCATCGAGCCGGACGAGGCCCGCCGCTTTCAGCAGCTGGCCGGCGCCATCCTGTACCCCGGCCCCGCGCTCCGCCCGGCCGGGGACCGCCTTCGGCAGAACCGGCTGGGCCAGGCGCGCCTGTGGCCGCACGGGATCTCGGGCGACCTCCCGATCGCCGCGGTCAGCATCGGGGAGCCGGAGGATATCAGCCTCGTGCGCCAGATGCTCCAGGCGCACGCCTACTGGCGCCTCCAGGGTCTGAAGGCGGACCTGGTCATACTCAACGAGGAGTCCGGCGGCTACGAGCGGCCGCTGCAGGAGCAGCTGAAGCGGCTCGTGGACGCGCATTCGATGCACACCGGCGTCGACGAGCCGGGCGGGATCTTCCTCCGCAGCGCCGAGCAGCTCGCCCCCGAGGACCTGACGCTGATCCTCTCCGTCGCGCGCGTGGCCCTGGTGGCCGCCCGCGGCCCCCTCGCCCGGCAGCTCGGCGCCCCGGTGAAGGCGGGGGAGCTCCCCGATCCGCTGCCCACGCATTCCATCCCCGAGGAGCCGTCCGCCCCGCTGCCGTTCCTGGAGCTCCCGTACTTCAACGGCCTGGGCGGGTTCACCCGCGACGGGCGGGAGTACGCGATCTACCTCGGCCCCGGCGCCTGCACGCCGGCGCCGTGGGTAAACGTGATCGCCAACCCCCGCTTCGGCGTTCTGGTCAGCGAGTCGGGCTCGGCCTTCTCCTGGTACGGCAACAGCCAGCAGAACCGGCTGACCGGCTGGTCCAACGACCCGGTCTCCGACACGCCGTCCGACGCGATCTACATCCGCGACGAGGAGACGGGGAGGTACTGGACTCCCACCCCCCTTCCGATCCGGGAGGGGGACGCCTACCGCGCGCGGCACGGGACGGGCTACACCGTTTTCGAACACAACAGCCACGCCATCCAGCAGGAGCTTCTCGTCTTCGTGCCGATGGACGACGCCGGCGGAGAGCCGATCCGCGTGCAGCGGCTCCGGCTGCGCAACGACTCGTCGCGCCCGCGCCGGCTGTCGATCACCCTGTACGTCGAATGGACCCTCGGCGAGCACAGGGAGGACAGCCAGGTGCACGTCGTCAGCCGGTGGGACGGCGAGACGCGGACGATGCTGGCCTGCAACCGGTACCATCCTGTCTACGGGGAACGGATCGCCTTCGCCACGACCGGCCCCGAGCCGCAGAGCCACACCGCCGACCGCACAGGTTTCCTCGGGCGCAACGGGACGATGGCCGCGCCCGCCGCGATGAAGCGAGTCCGCCTGGCGGGCCGGGTCTGGCCGGGGCTGGACCCGTGCGCGGTCGTGCAGACGACGGTGCATCTGCAGCCGGGGGACGGCGCGGAGGTGATCTGCCTCCTCGGGCAGGCGGAGTCGATCGAGGAGGTCGACCGGCTGGTCATGAAGTACCGCGATCCGGCCGAGGTGGAGGAAGCCCTCCGGCGCACGATCGGCTGGTGGGACCGGCTGGTGGGGGCGGTCCAGGTGCGCACCCCGGAAGGGGCGGCGGACATCCTGTTGAACCGCTGGCTGCCGTACCAGGTGCTGAGCTCGAGGATCTGGGGGCGGACGGGATTCTACCAGTCGAGCGGGGCGTTCGGCTTCCGCGACCAGCTCCAGGACGCACTGGCGCTGCTTCACGCGGACCCCTCGCTCGCCAGGCGGCACCTGCTCGTCGCGGCGGGGCGCCAGTTCGTCGAGGGGGATGTGCAGCACTGGTGGCAGCCGGCGTCCGGCGCCGGCATGCGGACACGCTGCTCCGACGACCTGCTCTGGCTCCCGTACGCGACCGCCCGTTACGTGCGCGTCACGGGGGACGCGGGAATCCTGAACGAGCGCGTCCCGTTCATCGAGGACCGGCCGCTTGCCCCGAACGAGCAGGAGATCTTCACGACCCCGCGCGAGTCGTTGGACAGCGCCACGCTCTACGAGCATTGCCGCCGCGCGATTGACCGCGCGACGACGGCGGGGCCCCACCGGCTGCCCCTGATCGGCGGCGGCGACTGGAACGACGGGATGAACCTGGTGGGGGCCGGCGGGAGCGGGGAGAGCGTCTGGCTGGCATGGTTTCTCGCGACGGTGCTGGACCGGTTCGCCGAAACGGCCGCGCTGCACGGCAGGCCGGAGGACGCCTCCGCGTACCGCGGGAGGGTCAGGGCGCTCGCGGAGGCGGTCGAGCGGCACGGCTGGGACGGCGCCTGGTACCTGAGGGCCTTCTACGACGACGGCGCGCCGCTCGGGTCGGCGGCGGACGAGGAGGCCCGCATCGACTCCTTGTCCCAGTCGTGGGCGGTGCTGAGCGGCGCGGCCGACCCGGCGCGGGCGGCGCGGGCGCTCGAGTCGGCGCTGGCGCGCCTGGTGCTCGAGAAGGAGAAGATGGTGCTGCTGCTCGCCCCGCCGTTCGACAGGACGGAGAGGAACCCGGGCTACATCAAAGGGTATCCGCCCGGCGTCCGTGAGAACGGGGGTCAGTACACGCACGCCGCCTTGTGGTTGGCGATGGCGCTCTGCCGCCGGGGGGAGGGGGGGCGCGCGGTGTCGCTGCTCAGGATGCTCAACCCGATCGAGCGGGCGCGCGATCCGGAGACGGCCGCGCGGTACAGGGTCGAGCCGTACGTGGTCGCCGCCGACGTCTCCCGCCTGCAGGGACGGGTGGGGCAGGGCGGCTGGACATGGTACACCGGCTCCGCCGCGTGGATGTATCGAATCTGGATCGAGGAGGTGCTCGGGCTGAAGGTCGCCGGCGCGTCGCTTGCCGTCGATCCGGTCATCCCCTCCGAATGGAGCGGGTTCACCGTCCAGTACCGCCGCGGCGAGGCGCTCTACGAGATCGTTGTCGAGAACCCGGACGGAACGGGGCGCGGCGTGGCGTGGGCGGAGCTGGACGGGCGGCGCCTCGACAAGCCCATCATCCCGCTGGAGGAAACTTCGGCGAAGCACAGGGTCGTGGTGCGGATGGGCGCCAGCGGAGGCGCGCAGCCCCGATGATCTGCGTCGAACACGTCCATCTGGAGCTCGGCGGGCGGCCCATCCTGCGGGGGATCGACCTCACCGTCAGGGAGGGGGAGTGCCTCGCGGTCGTGGGCCCCAACGGCTGCGGCAAGTCCACGCTGCTGAAGGTGATCGCGGGCCTCGAGCGGCCTGACGCGGGCGAGATCCGAATGCCGAAGGGGACGACGGTCGGCTACCTTCCCCAGGAGACGGAGATCGACCCCGTCTGGACGCTCCGGGAGGAGCTGCTCTCGGCGTTCACCGAGGTGCAGGCGGCGTTGAAGGAGATGGCGGCGCTCGCGGAGGAGATGGGGAAAACGGCCCCCGACTCCCCCGCGCACGATCGGGTGATGCGCCGCTACGCCGAGTGCGCCCACCTGGTCGAACACGCGGACGGCTACGCCCTCGAGTCGAAGGCGGCGCGCGTCGCCGCGGGGCTCGGCTTCCTCCCCGGGGACCTCGAACGCCCCTGCCGCGACTTCTCCGGCGGGTGGCGGATGCGCATCCTTCTCGCCAAGCTCCTCCTGCGCAGGCCCGACGTCATCCTCCTCGACGAGCCCACGAACCACCTCGATCTCGAGTCCACCCTCTGGCTCGAGGGGTGGATCGAGCGGTGCGGGAGGACGGTGGTTGTGGTCTCGCACGAGCCCGCCACGATGGACCGGCTCGCCGACCGGATCGTCTGCCTCGAAAACGGCAGGGCGGAGGTCTACGTGGGGAACTACGCGCAGTACCTCGTCCGCAGCAGGGAGCGGCGCGAGGCGCGGTGGGAGGCGTACACACGCCAGCGCCGCGAGATCGAGACGATGGAGGCGTTCATCTCGAGGTTCCGAACGAACGCCGCCCGCGCGGCGCTCGTCCAGAGCCGCGTCAAGCGGCTCGCCAAGATCACGCGCCTTGAGCCGCCGTTCCACCCGACCGCGATCCGTTTCGATTTTCCCCCCGCGCCGGACAGTCACCGCGAGATGCTCGTCCTGAGGAACGTCGGCCACGCCTACGGAACGCATCAGGTCTTCAAGGGGATCGACCTCGAGATCAGGCGCGGGGAGAAGATCGGCCTCGTCGGCGTGAACGGGGCCGGGAAGACCACCCTGCTGCGCATCCTCGCGGGCAGGGAGACGCCGCGCGAGGGGGAGTGCGTCGTCGGGAGGCGGGTCCAAAGGGTCTACTTCGCCCAGTACGACACCGACACGATCTCCTCCGAGACGACGCTCCTCGACGCGATCGGCGAGGCCGCGCCGACGGGCCAGGCGCAGCGCGCCCGCGATCTCCTCGGCGCCTTCCTGTTCGGCGGCGACGACGTCTCCAAGCCGCTGCGCGTCCTCTCCGGCGGAGAGAGGACGCGGTTCCGCATCGCCAGGATCCTCTTCAGCCCCGCCAACCTCCTCCTGCTCGACGAGCCGACGAACCACCTCGACATCACCTCGCGCGCGACCGTCGAGAGGGCGCTGGCCGCCTACACCGGGACAGTCGTGATCGTGTCGCACGACCGCGCGTTCATGGACCGCGTGACGAACAGGATCGTCGAGCTGGACCGCGGGACGTTGCGGACGTACCCCGGGAGCTACAGCGAGTACCTGGAACACGCCCGGCGTTTGATTGCGGAGAACGGCGCGGAAGAACCGGCCGCGGTCGAGAGGGGCGCGGCGGAGGGCGCGGCGGCGAAAGGGGATCCCCCGCGAGGCGCGCGCCGCATCCGTGCGCTGAAGAAAAGGATCCTCGCCGTGGAAAAGAAGATCGAGCGGCAGGAGACGCTCCTCGCGGAGGCGGATCTGCGGATGGCCGATCCCGCGATCGCCGCGTCGTACGAGGAGCTCGCCCCGATCGCGGAGGAGCGCAGCGCTCTCGCGAGCGAGCACCAGCGCCTTCTCCAGGAGTGGGAATCGCTCGGCCAGGAACTCGAGGCGTCGGGGGACCCGGCGTGAAGGCCCCCCGCGCCCCGCGCGATTCCCGCCCCCCCGGATAGTGACCGGCGTGCGGAGGCTGCTCTCCCGCGTGCCGTGAAGACCGGAGGCGCCGTGACCGCGCCCTCCCCGTGCCGGATCTGCGGCCGTGTCGCGCGCCTGCGCGGCGGCGGCGACCCGTTCCTCGTCCGCGAGTTCGCGCACTCCATCCTCGTCGTCGACGAGCACCAGTTCCACCGGGGATACCGCGTCCACATCCTGAAGCGGCACGCCCGCGAGCCGTACGAGCCGCCGGAGCGGGTCCGGACCAGGCTGTTCAGGGAGCTCGTCAAGACGGCGCGGGCGGGAGAGGCGGCGTCCCATCCGTGGAAGATGAACTGCGCCTGTCTCGGGAACGTCGCACCGCACCTCCGCCGGCACCTCATCCCGCGGTACGAAAACGACCCGGACCGGCTGCGGCACCCGTGGCTCCGCGAAGGCCGGTGTGCGGCTCGCCGAACGTCCCCGGCGGAGGCGAAGGCGGTCGCGAGGCGCGTGAGGCGGCACCTCAAGGGGGCGGCCCGTGCGCGGGTGCGGCAAAGCGGGGGGAGTCCCCGCGGATGCGGGGAGAAAGGGGGGGATGAGGAGGAGCATTCCGGCGCGTGCAGTCGCGGTGTGCGCGCTCGCCGTCGCCGCGGGCTGCGGCTCGCGCCCCGGCGCGCGACGGCAGCGGAAACCGGAGAGGCGGGATTCGACCGCCGGGTGACGTGGATATGGACGACGAGGACCGCATCAGGAAGTACATGGCGTCGGTCCGGGGGAAGTTCGCCAGGACGATGCCGGAGTGTCCGCACACGCACACGTTCCATTCGTGGGAGCCGGCATTGTGCCCGGAGTTCCTCTGGTTCGTTCGGTATCTCAGAGACCGCGGTGCGGTCGAGCCCCGGAGGAACTGTCGGCACGCCCGCTACACGCCGCGTGTGGGAAAGGAGGTGGTCCCTGATCGGTCCCTGGATCTCAGAAACCACTTCCATGCAATGGCATATTCTGCTAAGTTCAACATCAAGAGCCACAGCGCTAGTAGTGCTTCTCCTCGCACTCCCTATTCAGTATGTTCAAACGTACGTTGGATGAAGAGTGCAGTGCCAACCCGACCACACACCACACAAGGGGTTTGTGAGCACGTTCTCCGCCTGACTGATTTTCGCCTTCTATCCACGGCAGACGGATACCGATATGAGGGGTGGCACCTCCAGTGGGGGCAGGGCAGGATACGGGGGATGAGAGGGAAGGGGCTCGTCGAGAAGCTCCGGCGCGATGCGCCCGGCCGCAGGGCTGTCCAGATCTCCTGCTTCCCGCGGGAGGGGTTCCGGCGGCGCGTTGGTCGCTCCCGGCCCTCGGCTGGGGCCGTTGCGGTTACGCCTCCCCGCGGGGCGGCGCGATGCGTGGATCGTCCCGGCGGGGGAAGGTGGGAACGGTGAGAGACAGCATCGGCGTTGCGGCGGGAGCGGGGGCCGCACTGGCGGGCGCGACCGCGGGTGCCTTCGTCTGCCTCGCGACCGGAGGGGGGCGTCTGCTTCCGTGGGCCATTGCGCCCGCGGCGGGGGCCGCGGCTGCGATGGGCGCCTGGCGCCTGCTTGCACGTCGGGCGGGGAAGGGCCGCCGCCTCGCCGCCCTCCTGCCGTTCCTCGCCCTGCTGATCCCCGCGCTTTTCTTCCCCGACTACTGCATCGGCGTCGGCCCGCCCGCCGCAGTATCCGCGGCGATCGGGGGGATTGCGGCCCTCGCCTTCGCCGCCACGGCGTTCCTCACCGTATCGCCCGATGCCCCGGCGTGGGAGGAGCGGATGAATCGGCGCGCGCGCACGATCGTGGTCGTCGCCGTCATCCTCTTCGCCGGTATCACGTTCGCTCGCGCCGTCGCCGTGTACCGCGTATTCGGGTTTGCCGGGCACGACCTGTGCGTGTTCGCGCAGTCGTTCTGGACCTCCCTCCACGGCAGGCTGTTCTGGAACACGGAGGAATGCTACCCCGGCTGCTCACGCTTCGGGAAGCAACTGTGCCCGATCATGTTCCTCCTGGTGCCGTTCTTCAAATGCGCCCCGCATTGCGCAACGATCTTCGCGCTGGATGCGCTCGCGCTCGCCCTGGGGGCGGGCATGCTCTACCGTATCGCGCGGTCCGCCCTCGGCGAGTACGCGGCCGCCTGCTTTGCGCTCGCCTACCTTCTGCACCCGGGAATCAGCTACCAGGCGCTGTTCCCGTTCTACTTCATCCACTACGCACCGCTCTTTCTCCTGCTCGCGCTGTATTTCTTCGCCCGGGAGAGACTCGGTGCGTTCATGGCCGCGCTGCTCCTCTGCTGGAGTCTTCGCGAGGACATCGCGCTCACCACCTTCGTCTTCGGGGTCTATGCGCTCCTCCTGCGCCGGCGCGTCGCCTGGGTGGTGATCCCAGCGCTTGGGAGCGCGCTCTGGTTCGCCGCCGCCGTGTGGCTGGTCATTCCCGCGCTCGGCCCCGGGACGGCGCGCTATTTCTTCGAGGGGGCGGACGATGGCGTAGTGGGCATCGCGCGGTGGTTCGCGGCGGACCCCGGCGCGGCGCTGATGCGGCTCCTGTCCCCGCGGATGCTGAAGCTCGCCTATCTCGTGCTGATGCCGTTTGGCGTCGTCCTCCCCCTCTTGAGCGCCGAGATCCTTTTCGCTGCCCCCACGTTCCTTCTCCTGGGCCTCTCCTCGTCGGCTTGGATGAAGTCGATCGCCGCCTACTACTACCTGCCGGCGGTGCCGTTCCTGTTCGCGGGGGCGATCGCGGTGGTCGCACGCTGCTCCCGGAGCTCCCGCCTCCCGTTCGCGACCGGGCGCCGGGTAGGGAATGCGATCGCCACGCTCCTGCTCTTCCTCTCCTGCGCGACGTTTATCCGGGGGCCGCTCATCATGGCGGCGCAGATTGGCATCCGGCCGTTCAGGTGCCAGCCCGATGCCGCCCACATCGAGGCATTGAGGGAGGCGCTGCGGCTGATCCCCCGCGACGCGAGCGTGTATGCGCCGCGCTACCTCGCGCCGCACCTCGCGATGAGACCGGTGGTGATGTTCAAGATCCCGCGCAACGCCGACTATCTCATCATCGACGGGCGCGCGGGGGATCCGGCGACGCGCGACATCCAGAAGGGCGCGCCGATCCGTTCCCCCGCCTACCACGCTGTCTTCGAAAAGGAGGGAGTGGCCGTCTACCGGAGAGAGGGGAGATGAGACGCCCCGAGCCCATTCAGGCGTCTGGCGGCACCGAGAGCCGCCCCCCCTGGTCCCAGGTCGACCTCCTGTGCATCGCGGCTCTCGTGGCGCTCTGCTGCCTGTTCTTCCACCGGGTGCTCCTCTCCCCGGGGTCGATGTTCTACCACCCCCTCTCCGACTTCTGGCGCTTCCTCGCTCCCCAGGTGACCTTCATCGTCGACTCCTTCCATCGCGACGGGGAGCTCCCGCTCTGGGAGCCGTTCGCGTACGCGGGGAAGCCTCCGTACGGCGTCCCGCAGCTGGGCGTCTTCTACCCGTTCTTCATCGTCGTCCTGCTCACCCGGTCGCTGGGCGCGTACGGGGTGCTCTTCCTGCTCCATGCCGCGATCGCCGCCCTCGGGATGTACCTCTTCGTGCGGGAGATCGCGGGGGACCGGCGGCAGGCGTTCCTCTCGGCGGCGGTCTTCGCCTTCAGCGGCTACCTCGTCTCCCGGCTCTTCATCGGGCAGTACTGGCACTACTGTTCCATCGCGTGGATCCCGTTTGTCTTCTTCTGCGCCGAGAGGATCTTGCGGCGCCCGGGTTCCGCCGCCTCCGCGCTGCTGGGGGCGGCCTGCGCCCTGCAGTTCCTCGCCGGGCACACGCAGTATTTCTTCTACACGATGCTCGTCCTCCTCGCGTACCTCCCGTGGATCGCGCTGGACGAGACCCACGGCCTCGGGCTCCGTGCGGCCGCGAAGATCACGGCGTCGCTCGTCCTGTCGGGGGTGATCTTCGTGCTCCTGTGCGGGATCCAGCTCCTTCCCGCCCTGGAGTTCTCCGGCCTCGTCTACCGGGCCAACATGCGCAGCTACGCGGTCGCCTCGGGGCTGTCGCTCCCCCCCACGAACCTGATGACGCTGCTCTTCCCCTCCCTGAAGGGCTCGGCGGTCGACTCCTCGTATTGGGGGCCGGGCAACTTCTGGGAGCTCTGCGCGTACGCGGGACTCGTCCCGCTCGCGCTCGCCGCCGCCTCGGCCGTCCTCTGCCGGGACCGGCGCAACGCGTTCTTCCTGGTCCTCATCGGCTTTTCGCTGCTCTTCGCGATGGGGCCCGCGACGCCGCTCTTCCCCCTCCTGTACCGTTTTGTCCCGGGGATATCCCTTTTCCGCTGCCCCTCGCGGATGCTCGCGCTCCACGCCTTCGCGGTCGCGATCGCTGCCGGCTACGGCTTCTCGGCCCTCCGCCGGGGCGGGGCCGGAGCGCGGCGGGCGGCGGCGGCCGCCGCCGCGGCGTTCCTTCTGCTGCTCGGGGCGGTTGCGGTCTTCGTGGCGTTCCCCGCGCCGGCGGTGGCGGCCGGACAGGCCCTCGTGCGATTCGTCTTCGATCGCGACCCGTCGGGGCCCCACACCCGCACCCTTGCCGAGTGGCAGGCGCTCGTGCCCGGGTGCTACGAGAGGATGAGAGGGGCCCTCGCCGCTCCCCGGCAGCTCGCGAACCTCGCGGCCGCCGCGTGCGTCTTCGCCCTGTTTCGCACGCAGCGTGTCGTCCCGAGGGCGGCGTATGCCGTGCTCCTGGCGGTCGTGCTGGCCGATCTCTGGTCCCTCGGCCTGCCGATGCTCGCGGTGCGACACCCACGCGAGGTGATGGTGCGCGGCCCCGTAGCGGAGTTCCTCGCCCGGCAGCCCGGCCTCTTCCGGATACACGAGGCGGGCGGCGGCGTGCCCCTCGAGGAGTCCGAGCCGGCGGGGATCGCGAAGATCAAGGGGTTCGAATCCGTCTTCCTGGAGTACTACATCGACTATCTCGCCTGCCTCGAATTCGAGGGGACGCGGAGCCTCGGTGCGAGCGACTTCGACTACGAACTGAGGCTCTACCTGAAGGTCGCGGGGGGCGACCCGGATGCGCCCGCGCGGAGCGCCGACAACCTCAACCTCCTCAACCTCCTCAACGTGCGGTACGTGCTTTCGGGCGCGCCGCTGGCGCACCCGGCGATGGAGCTTGTGCACGAGTGGAGGCCGCCGGCGGGGTACCGCGACCCGCTGGGCAGGGTCTGGGGGCCCGTGTTCGTGTACGCCAACCGAACCTGCCTGCCGCGGGCGTTCGTGGTGCGGCGCGCCGTGGTTGCACGCGACGGTCGCGAGAGTCTGATGCTGATCAAGGCGAACGATCCGCGCACGACCGTGGTGCTCGACGCGCCGGCGGGGCGGATGGAGAACCCCGGTGGCTTCCAGGAGGCGGAGGTGACGGCCTACGCGCCCAACAGGGTGGAGGTGTCCGTTCGTCTCGACGACCCTGGGTTCCTCGTCCTGAGCGATGTCTGGTACCCCGGGTGGACGGCAACGGGCGAGCGCGGTGCCGACCTTCCGGTCCTTCGGGTGAACCGCTGCCTGCGTGGCGTGTACCTCGAGCCGGGGGAGCGGACGGTTGTCTTCCGCTACGCGCCGCGCAGCATCGCGCTCGGGCGGGGGATGTCGCTCGCGGGGATTGCGGCGGTGTGCCTCGCCTGGGCGACCCCGCTGTTCCGCGGTCGGGGGATGCGGCGCCGGGGGCCGCACGACGTCTGACGGAGGCAGCCACGGGGATGATGAACGGGAAAAGGGTGGTGATCGTCGGCGCCGGAATCGCCGGGCTGTCGGCGGGACTGCGGCTCGCGGAGGCGGGAATCCGCGTAACGGTCGTCGAGAAGGAGGGCACGGTCGGCGGGCTCGCGCGGAGCTTCACGTACGGGGACTATGTCTTCGACGTGGGGCCGCACCGGTTCCATACGGACGACCCGGAGGTGCTGGCGTTCATCAAGGAGGCGCTGGACGGCGACTTCGTGCTGATGCCGCGGAGCAGCGGCGTCTGGCTGTTCGGCCGATACCACGACTGGCCGCTCAGCATCGCCTCGCTGTTCAAGCTGCCCCCGCGGATCATCCTCCGCGTCTCCCGGGACCTCGTGGCGCGGCGGCGCGTCCCCGGCCCGAGTTTCAGGGACTACATCGTCGAGCGGTACGGCAGGACCCTCTACGAGTGCTTCTTCAGGGAGTACACGCGCAAGTTCCTCAAGCGCGACCCCGGGGAGATTCACTCCGACTGGGCGCGCACCGGCATCGACAGGGCGATCATCGACAAGAGGCTCCAGATGAACACGCTCTTCGAGGTGGCGTCGCGGGCCCTCATCCCGCGGCGCGTGAAGACGGAGTTCGTCTACCCGGGCACCGGCGGCATCGACGCGTTCAGCCGCGCGCTGGCGCGGAGGATCGAGGCGAGGGGAGGGGAGGTGCGGCGCGGCGCGCCGGTTGAGCACATCGAGATCGCGGAGGGGCGTATCCGCTCCGTCACAACGGCCGGCGGCGCGACGGTGCCCGCGGACCTCGTGGTGTGGACCGCCCCCCTCGACTTCCTCTGCCGCCTCGCGGGACTGGAGCGGCCGCGCCTCTCCTACCTCTCTGCGGTGCTCTACAACGTGATGGTGCGCGGCACCCTCCGGCTCCGCTACCAGTGGTGCTACTACGGCCAAGAGGATCTGCTTTTCAACCGGTGGAGCATCCCGCGGCACTTTCGGGAGTCCACGTGTCCCCCCGGGGGGACGGGCATCGGCGTCGAGGTCACCTGCATGAGGGGCGACGCGACCTGGAATGATCCGGAGCGCCTCGCCGGCCGGGTGGCGTCTGAGATGCGCGCCGTCGGCGCCCTGGGGCCGGACAACGCGATCGAGGGGATCCGCATCGAGCGGATCGAGAACGTGTACCCGGTCTACGGGCTCGACTACCTGGGGGAGTTGGAGGAGACCGAGCGGAGACTCGCGGACCTGCGCAACCTCGTCCTCCTGGGCAGGACGGGCACGTTCTGGTACAACAATATGGATCACTCCATACAGGCGGGGCTTGAATGCGCCCGGGACATCGTCGCGCACGGCGGGGATGGGCTCCGCCACGTCTACGCGAGGCAGGACTATGCCACCCGTCTCTGAGCGGTGTACCCTCTCGGTCATCGTCCCCGCCCGCGACAGCGAGGCGACGGTGGGCGCGTGCCTCGCGGCGGTCTTCGCCTCGGGCTATCGGGACTTCGAACTGGTCGTCGTGGACGACGGTTCCGTGGACGGCACGCTGGGGATCGTCGCGGGCTTCCCCTGCCGCCTGGTGCGGAGCGGGGAGGCGAGGGGGGCGGCGGCTGCGCGGAACGCCGGCGCGAGGGTGTCCGCGGGGAGGATCCTCGTGTTCGTCGACTCCGACATTGTCATCCCCGCGGACGCCCTCGGCCGGGTGGCGGGGGCGCTGGAGGGCGGGGAATGCGATGCCGTGGTGGGCATGCTGGGCAAGGACTCGGCGCACGGCAACTTGGCGAGCTTCTACAAGAACGCCTATATGCATTACACCTACCGAATGCTGCCGCCGGAGATCGGCGTCTTCTACTCCAGCATCGCGGCGATCACAAGGGCCGCGTTCCTCGGCGCCGGGGGGTTCAACGAGGGCTACCGGAACGCCTGCATAGAGGACACCGAATTCGGCGGGCGGATACGGGCGCGCGGATACCGAATGCTCCTGGACAAGGAGCTCGTGGTGAGGCACCTCAGGCACTATAGCCTCCGGGAACTGCTGGCGACGGGGTTCCGCCGTACCAGTGGGATCGTGAAGATCACGCTCAGGCGGCTCGCCGGGCGAAGCGATTCGCCCGCGCACCTCACGTCGCCCCGAAGTTTCACGGCGGGCATCGCGCTCTCGATGCTCGCCTGCGCCGCGGCACTGTTGTCGCTTATGGCGGGGAAGGCGTACCTCGCCGCGGCGCTCGCGCTGGCCTTGGCCTCGCTGTCCCTCAACGCCGGCTTCCTCGCATTCATCGCGCGGGAGGGCGGCCCGGCCAGGTGCGCGCTCGCGATCCCCCTGTTGCTCGCCGACCAGGTCGCCCATGGCCTCGGCGGGATCCACGGCCTCATCAGCTATGCAAGGGGGGAAAGGTACTGAGGATGCGGATCTTCGACTACATCCGCCCCGCCGCGCGCGTCCTCCGCACGGAGGGGCTCCCCCTCTACCTGGTCTTCTTTGTGACCGATAGGTGCAATGCCCGGTGCGGGCACTGCCTCTTCGGCGACGGCACCGTGTTCCCCGACGTCGCGCGGGAGCTCTCCCTCGAGGAGATCGAGAGGGCGGCGGCGACGATGGGCCGCCTCCTCTTTCTTCTTCCCACGGGCGGCGAGCCTTTCCTCCGGGAGGACCTCGCGGAGATCATCGGCATATTCTATCGCGCGACGGGCGTCCGGAATGTCGCGATACCGACGAACGGGAGCCTGACCGCGCGCGTGGTGTCCGCCGTGGAGCGCGTCCTCGCGGCGTGCCCGAAACTCACGCTCGGCGTGGACGTGTCGCTCGACGCCGTCGGGGACGCGCACGACGCGTTGCGCGGCGTTCCCGGCCTCTTCTCGAAGGCGGTCGCCACCCTGCGGGAACTCCAGCGCATCGAGCGGCGCGTCCCCCGCTTCAACGTGAACATCGAGACCACCGTCACCTCGTTCAACGACCGGCTGCTCGACGGGAACCTCGACTACTTCACGCGCGTCTTGAAACCATCCGCCGTATTCACCCTTCTCGCGCGGGGAAGGCCCCGGGATCCGGCCGCGCTCGACGTCGACATCGAGCGGTATCTCGCCTACGCCGTCCGCCTCGAAAGGGCGCTGCTCGACGGCGTTCTCCGGGGGTACCGGCATTTCCCGGGCGCCGATCTCGTCAACGCCAAGCGCATCGTCAGGCACCGGCTCATCGCGCGGATAGCGCGGGAGCGGCGGTGCCTGCTCCCGTGTTCCGCCGCGGGCAGCCTCGGGGCGGCGCTCTTCGCCAACGGCGAGGTCTATCCGTGCGAGATGCGCACCGACCTGCCGCTGGGCAATCTGAGGGATTTCGGGTACGACTTCCGGGAGATATGGCGCGGGGAAAAGGCCGCGCGGGCGCGGGGGGCGATACGCCGGGAGAGATGCTTCTGCACCTACGAGTGCTTTCTCACGCTGAATATACTGTTCAATCCCCGCTTCTGGCCCGCGGTGCTCCTTGCGTGGCTCCGGATCAAGGCCGCGCGGGCTGAAAAGGCCGCGGTCGATCTCTTCGCCCCCCGCGGCGGGTGACGCGGATATGCTCAATTAGAATGGCCGGCCCGGCTATGGTATATTCATATCAGTGAAGTTACTACTCGCCATGCTCATCGGTCTCATCGCCTTCGGCGGCGTGGCGCGTTCCGCGTGCGCCGATGTCAGGCAGCTTTTCATCTGCTTTTTTGACGCGGGGGAGCACGAGCACAACAACAGGGTATTCAGGATACCGCTGGAGGGCCCCGACGCCTACACGCTGATCGAATTCGCCGGGCCCGGCGACGGGCTCTCGGTCCCCGCGGCGATGGCCGTCCACCCGGTGAACGGGAGGCTGTACGTGGGGAACATAGATTCGTCGCAGCTTCTCGAGTTCGAGATCAACTCCGACGGGACGAAGGGGGCGTCGAGGGTGTACGGGACCCTCGTCTACTACCAGAACGGCGCCCCGCAGTATCCCAATTTCTTCAGTATGGCGGTGCGCCCCTCCACCGGCCGCATCTACGTCGGCTGCTTCTACCATTCGCAGAGGGGCATATTCGAGATGCGGGAGGGCTCCGCCGGGGCGGTGAAGGTGATCGCCGACAGGCCGTACCCGGAGCCGTCGTATTTTTACGACGAGTGCTGGATATGCTTTGACCCGGAGGATGACCGGATCGTCTACGCGGGCACCGGCTTTGAAAATCACATCCGGAAGTTTGACGTCGAAGACGGGAGCGATCTCGGCTACCTGCAGGGTTACAGCGACGTCGCCTACACGCGCGGCCCGCCGGAAGTGTCCGGGCACTTCCTCCCGCATCAGTTTTTCGTCCCGCGGGCGGGGGGAGGGCACGACCTTCTCGCCTGCACCTACATCGCCCCCGGTTCGGGCCCCCGGCGCCTCGTCAAACTGGACCCGTATGCAGACACATTCCTCGGGGAACTCCCCGCGGGGGGGCCGAGCCTGACGCTGCCGATGACCATCTTCGATTTCGTGCGCGATCGTGTGACGGGAACCCTCTACGCCGGCGGATACTATGCCTCGCTCTGGGAGATCGCCGGAGACTATCAGGCCATCGAGAAGCTCTCCGCGCGCTACGACATCCCCTCCGTCGGCCAGTCGAGGGTCGCCCTGTCGTACGGGCACAGCGCGGGCGCGGACACCGACCGGGACGGGCTGACCGATGACGAGGAGGCTGCGCACGGGACCGATCCGTACGAAGTTGACAGCGACGATGACGGCCTCCCCGACCGCGACGAGGTTCATCACGACGGGAGCGCGGCGTATGACCCGTACGACCCCATAACCAACTCCGGAGGGACGGACACGGATGCGCTGAGGTCCGACACCGACGGGGATGGATTCAGCGACGCCATCGAGGTCGCCGCGGGAAGCGATCCCCTCGCGAGCGGCTGGACGACGGTCTCCTTCAGCGCCAGGGTCAACTTCGCCGCCCCCGCCGCTTCGCGGGAGCCCGGTTTCGCGGTGGATCGGGGAAGACCCTATGCCGATGGCCGCGCCTACGGCTGGCGCTGACCTCGTGGGGACGCCCTCGGCGACACACACCCGCGCGAAACGATCGATGCGGCTAACACGTTCTTCTCGACTGCGAGGGCAGGTCTGATCCCCATTACCCCCGAAGTGCACGAGATACGAACTGCACGAGATATTGAAGCACCGGCCCAAAGATGGCATATTTGTGTTTCGCCAAGAGGGCAGTCCCTGCGATGATGTGAAGACAGGCTTCCTGAACCATGTGAGGAGATCACGGATAGGCTACTGCCGGTTTCGCGACTTGAGGCACACGTTCGTCACGCGACTGGTACTCGCCAACGTGAGTATGCCGGTGGTGAAGGTAATCCTAGGGGATGCGCCTATGGAGACGGCGATGGGATACGTGCATCCGACAGAGAGCAAGATCCGGGCGGTGGAGATGCTCAAGTGGACAGAAACATATTCTACGTGACACCAGCAGGACCCCAGCGCATTTCGCGCAATCCGAGGCAATTCTTATCTAATGGCACGTGAAGTAGTTGGGCCCATAGCTCAACGGTGGAGCAGCGGACTCATAATCCGTTGGTTGTAGGTTCGAATCCTACTGGGCCCACCATGTACGCGCTGTGCCGTCCTTTATAACGGCTTTTGTGAGGGGCCCCGGGACGCACCCTGCGCCCGGCCGCAGCGTCGAACCAGGATGCGGTTTCCGGCGTCCGTGTCACGCGCCTGGAGCACGCCCCCCGGCACCCGTTGTGTGCGGAAGTTTCCGCATCATTTCGCCCGCCGGAACCCGCCCCTCGACATCGAGACGGAAAATCGGGCTCAGCGCCCCCCGCGCGCAATCCAAAGACGGAACAGCCATCCATCCAAAGGGGATTCTCCCAAATACCCCCCCAATCGAAAAGAGCGCGCAGCAGCGACGATGAAAAGAACAATTTACGCAAGGATAGTAGATAATAGGGCAAAAAAAGTGCAAAAGAATGTACTATCATACATAAAACATTCGATCGGGACACAAACGGCATCTGGAGCTTTGACAAACGCGGCCGCGTGGCAGCGATACTGAAACAACGGTATTCCGCCGCATGCGCCGTGGCCTCTGGAGTTGCCGAGTATCCAAATCGCTATCGGGATCCGGATCGAAGACGAGAACGCGATCGGGAAGGGGATCGATCCGCTTCCCGTCTCCCCGCTGTGGGTGGCGTGCTGTTTCACTTTTCGATATTCGAATGCGTTACCCCCTTCGTTGCCGGGCATGACGCCTGAATTGCACGGTTGACGCGGGAAGAAGGCTGGTATATGATTGTCGGCGTTCGGAATCGGGGAGCGGTGTGAAGTGGTATCCTGCCGGGATTGCCCCAGCGGCGGTTGGGGAAGGCCGCCTTCCACTTGCGCTACCGTCTCTCCTGTTGTGCGTCTACATGCCGCGAAGGCCCGGGCTTTGCCGGAGAGGAGTTGTGCGCCCGGCGAGGGTGCCCGGCGCGCCCGGTGGAAGGCGCGCACGGCCGCCGCGGACGGTGATGCCGTTGCCCGGTGGTGTAATGGAAACACATCGGCCTTTGGAGCCGAGTTTCGAGGTTCGAGTCCTCGCCGGGCAGCCAGTATAGCCGTTTCTCGTCTGTGGGGAACTGGATCGCACAGGGCGGGAAAATCGTTCGGCGACGAAAGTATTCCGTAATATTTTTCCGTTTTTCGCGACTAGTACGGGTGAGAGGGCAGGATTCGCCGCCTTCTCCTCGCAGGGGAACGGCCGGGCGGGGGGTGCGGGATCGGGGAGATGAAGAGCCTTACGTGCGTCATCCTCGCCGCGGGCGAGGGGAAGCGGATGAAGAGCGCGTACGGGAAGGTGTCCCACGCGCTGGCCGGAAGGCCGATCATCAGCTACGTGGTCGAGGCCGCCCGCGCGCTCGAGCCGGAGAGGATCGCCGTCGTCGTCGGGCACGACGCGGAACGGGTGAAGAAGGCGGCCGGCGAGGGGGTGGACTTCGTCCTGCAAGAGGAGCAGCGGGGCACCGGACACGCGGTGATGCAGGCGCGGCCGCTGTTCGAACGCGCCGGGGGGGACCTTCTCCTGCTGAGCGGCGACGTGCCGCTGATCACCGCCGAAACGCTGACGATGCTGCGGGAAACGCACCGGGCCTCCGGCGCCGTCTGCACGCTCCTGACGGCGGTGCTGAAAAACCCGACCGGCTACGGCAGGGTCCTCAGGCGGGCCAACGGGAAGCCGCACAAGATCGTCGAGGAAAAGGACGCCGACAGATTCCAGAAGGCGGTGGAGGAGATCAACTCGGGGAGCTACCTCTTCGACATCCCTTCGCTGCTCGGGGTGCTCGACCGGCTGTCGCCGGAGAACCGGCAGCGGGAGTTCTACCTCACGGACGCCATCGAGCTGCTGGCGGCCGGCGGAGGAATCGTCGAGGCGGTGCGGACGGAGGATCCGGGCGAGGTGCTCGGCATCAACAGCCGCGATGACCTCGCCAGGATGGAGGGGCTGCTCCAGCGCCGCATCCAGAAGGCGCATATGCGCAACGGGGTCACGATCGTCGACCCGGGGAGCACCTACATAGAGGCCTCCGTCTCCATCGGCCGGGACACGATCATCCGCCCGTTCTCGGTGCTGTCGGGGCCCGCCAGGGTCGGCGTCGGCTGCCGGATCGGTCCGTTCAGCCACATCCGGGCGGGGACGATCCTCGAGGACGGCGCGGAGATCGGGAACTTCGTCGAGGTGAAGGCCTCGACGATCGGGAGCGGCGCGAAGGCCCTGCACCTGAGCTACCTCGGCGACGCGGCGGTGGGGAAGGGCGCCAATATCGGCGCCGGGACGGTCACCGCCAACTACGACGGCAGGGAAAAGCACCGGACCGAGATCGGGGACGGAGCGTTCATCGGGAGCGGGACGACGCTGGTCGCGCCGGTCAAGGTCGGCGACGGGGCCGTCACGGGCGCGGGCTCGGTCGTGTTGCGGGGCAGGGATGTTCCCGCCGGCGGCGTGGTGGCCGGCGTGCCGGCGAAGCCGATACGGCGAGGGAAACGCGGAAACGATTGATCGCCCGGCCCTAAGGGGCGCGGCGATCGACATCTGTACGGGGCAACGGTCGCCCGGTGACGGGCGGGGGAAGGAGACATCGGATATGGCGCGGATGCAACTGAACGCACAGGTGAGGACCCAGCACGGGACGAGGAACGTCCGGCGGATGCGCAGGAGCGGGATCATCCCCGGGGTGCTCTACGGTGACGTGAAGGAGAACATCTTGATCGGCGTGGACGGCAAGGAGTTGCACAGGATCCTGCACGGCAAGGGCGGCGACAGCTCGATCATCGACCTCCAGATCTCGGGGGAGGGGCTGGATGCGCCGTTCAAGAAGACCGTGATCGTGAAGGAGGTCCAGCGCGACAATATTAAGGACGCGGTGATCCATGTCGATTTCGCGGCGATCTCGATGACCGAGAAACTGGTCGCGCAGGTCGCCATCGTCCGCACCGGAGACCCGGTGGGGGTGACGCTGGGCGGGATCCTCGAACAGATCCTGCGCGAGGTCGAGGTCGAGTGTCTGCCCACCGACCTCCCCGAGGCGATCACCGTGGACGTGAGCGGGCTCAACATCGGCGACAGCGTCAAGATCTCCGACCTGAAGGTCCCGGCGGGGGTCGAGATCCTCGACGACGCGGATCTCACGCTCTTCACCGTCTCCGTGCCCAAGGCGGAGAAGGTCGAGGAGGCCGCCCCGGCAGAGGGCGCGGCCGCCGAGGGCGCTCCGGCGGAGGGCGAGGAGAAGAAGGCCGAGGGCGAGGAGAAGGAGGGCGCCAAGGGAGAGGCCAAGGAGGGCGCAAAGGCCGAGGAGAAGGAGGGGGGCAAGGGCAAGGAGAGGGAGGGCGGCAAGGGCAAGGGGAAGGGCAAGGAGTAGGCCGTGCCCCCGTTTCCTGCCGGGACTTCCGCGCGGCCGCGCCGGCGTGAGTGGGAGGGCGAGGATCTCCGGCGTCGGGCCGCTGCAAAGGCGGCTGCCGCCTGCCGCCCGGGCGCATTCCACACCGGCCCTCCGCCGCGGGCGGCGCGCACGCCATGAAACTGATCGTCGGCCTGGGCAATCCCGGCGCGGAGTACGAAGGGACCCGGCACAACATCGGCGCGGAGGTGGTCGAACTGCTCGCCGCGCGGGCCGGCTGCACACTCGCGAGGAAGTGGCGGCTCAAGGCCTGGGCGGGGAGGGCGGTTGTCGGCGGCGCGACGGTCACGCTCGCGCGGCCGAGGACCTACATGAACGTGAGCGGCGCGGCGGTCGCGTCGCTGGTCCGCTGGTTCGACTGCGAGGCGGACGACCTCATCGTGGTGAGCGACGACATCGCCCTCGAGCTCGGGCGGGTCCGGGTGCGTCCCGGCGGCGGCGCGGGCGGGCACAAGGGGCTCGAGTCGATCATCGCCTGTCTCGGGACGGAGGGGTTTGCGCGGGTGCGTGTCGGGATCGGCGCGCCTCCCGGGGATCAGGTGCGGCACGTGCTGGGCAGGTTCTCGGGCCCCGAACGCGCCGCGGCCGACAGCGCCCGACAGCGGGCTGCGGACGCCGTGGAGGAGATACTCCGGAGCGGCGTGCACGGGGCGATGAACCGATTCAACGCCGGCCCGGCGGGATGAGGCGCGCGGGGATCTGCGGTCCCGTGTCCTCCACGTCCCGGGGAGGACAGGGGCGCGGCCTTTCCGGATTGTCGGGCGTCCGCGCGTGTGCTACGATGATGCCCGTGTAGCGCCGGGAACGAAAAAGGAGGGGTGTGGATTGAAATTGTACGAAGGGATGTTCATACTGAAGCCGGATCTCCCCGAGGAGCAGACCGCCAAGGTCGCCGAGGGGATCTCGGGGGAGATCACGAAGGCGGGCGGAACGATCGTCGAGTGCTCCCTCTCCCCCAAACAGCGTCTCGCCTACCAGATCAAGAAGCACAACGACGGCTGCTGTCTCATCGTCCGTTTCCGGATCGAGGGGCCGGCGATGGAGGGGTTGAACAAACGGTTGCGGGTGAATCCGGGCCTGCTGCGGCACATGATCACGGTATACACGCCGCCGCCGGTCAAACCCGCCCCCCCGCCCGCCCCCGCCCCCGAGCCGGCGAAGACCGCCTGAGAGGGCGATACCGGGAGCAGAAGAGAGGCGGGGGGGAGGGGTGCGGCCCCCCCCGGTCGGCGGACCCGACCGCGGCGGCGCGGCGGGAGGAGTCGGACGCGCGGGCCACCACGGAGCGCACAGCGGGAGGCGAGGGAGGTTCCAATGGCCAGTCTGAACAGGGTATTCCTCATCGGCAATCTCACGAAGGACCCGACGCTCCGCTACACGCCGGGCGGCGCCGCCGTCGCGGACCTGCGCCTCGCGGTCACCAGCAGCTTCGCGAGCAAGACCGGCGAGAGGAAGGAAGAGACCTGCTACGTGGACGTGGTCGCCTGGGGGCGGCAGGCGGAGACCGCTTCGGAGTACCTCAAGAAGGGGTCGCCGATCTTCGTGGAGGGGCGCCTCCAGCTCGACACCTGGGAGACCGCCGAGGGGGAGAAGAGAAGCAGGCACCGGGTGCGGGCGGCCATCGTGCAGTTCCTCGGACGGGGCGAGGGGAGAGGCGGCGCCGCGGGCGGCAAGGGCGGCAGGGCGCAGGAGATGCCCGACGAGGTCCTCGACGTCGACCGTCCTCCCGTCGACGATGTGCCCGCCGCGGGCGAGGGCGCGGGGGACGTGGACGTTCCCTTCTGAGGATCGCGGGGCGCGCGGGGCGGCGTGCGGGCGCGCGACGGCGTAACGAGACGCGGACCGGAGGCCGCATCGGATGAAAAAGGTGTTCGTCAGGAAGAAGAAGTGCAGATTCTGCGTCGACAAGGTGGACGATATCAACTACCGCGACGTGGGGATGCTCAGGAAGATGATCACGGAGAAGGGCAAGATCCTGCCCAGCCGTATCACCGGCACCTGCGCGCCGCACCAGCGGCGCCTTGCGCGCGCGATCAAGCAGGCGCGCCAGATCGCCCTGCTTCCGTTCGTGGCCGAATAGGCCTGCAGCGTGGCTTACTGGAGAACCGCCGTACCATGGAAACCGAAATAGTGTTGATGCATGACGTGCCGGGCCTCGGCGCGCAGGGGGATATCAAGAAGGTTTCGCCGGGGTACGCCCGCAACTACCTGTTCCCGCGCGCACTGGCGGCGCCGGCGACGCCGCGCCATATCAAGGCGCTCGAGATCGAGAAGGCCAAGCGCGAGGCCGAGGCGCGCCGCGCGCTCGAAGAACTCCGCCGGGAGGCCGAAACCTTGAGCAAGGCCTCCTGCACGATACAGGTGCAGGCGGGTGAGGACGGCAAGCTGTTCGGCTCCGTCACCGCCGCGCATATCGCCGAGGCGCTGGAGAAGGCCGGTTTCCCCCTCGGCAAACGGCAGGTGGAGCTCGAGGAGCCGCTGAAGGAACTCGGCGTGTTCAACGTGGCCGTCCGCCTCCACAAGGAAGTCGCCGCCACGGTGAAGGTCTGGATCGTCGAGAAGTAACCGCCCGCGCGCCCGCGCGCGGAACGGTCGGGTGCATCGCGGAGGTCGGCATGGCCGCGCCGGAAACCGTTCTCGACAAGCTTCCCCCGCAGAATCTCGACGCGGAGATGGGCGTTCTCGGCGCGATGCTGCTGGACCGGGAGGCGATCGGGCACGCCATCGAGGCCATCACCGCGGACAGTTTCTACAAGGGCGCCCACGCCATGATCTTCTCGGCGGTCGTGGAGCTCTTCGACGCCAACGAGCCGGTGGATATCATCACCCTCTCCGAGCACCTGAAGAAGCGCAAGGAGCTCGAGGCGGTCGGCGGCGCCTCCTACATCAGCGCCCTCCTGGACGCGGTCCCCTCCGCGGCGAACGTCTCCCACCACCTAAAGATCGTGCGGGAGAAGGCCCTCCTCAGGCGGCTCATCGCCGCCGCCTCCGGCATCGTCAGCCGCTGCTACGACGGCGGCGAGGAGGTCAACGAGCTTCTCGACGAGGCCGAGCGGGAGATCTTCGACATCGCCCAGCGCCGCGACACCCAGGGGTTCGTCAAGGTCGGCGAACTGATCAAGCACAGCATCGAGACGGTCGAGAGCCTCTACCAGAAGAAGGAGTACGTCACCGGCGTCCCCACCGGCTACACGGACCTCGACACGCACACGGCGGGGTTCCAGCCCTCCGACCTGATCATCATCGCGGCCCGCCCCTCGATGGGGAAGACGAGTCTCGCCCTGAACATCGCCGAGCATGCCGCGATCGTCGGGAAGATCCCGACCGCGGTCTTCAGCCTCGAGATGGCGCGGGAGCAGCTCGTGCTGCGGATGCTCTGCTCCCACGCCCGCGTCAGCGCCCACAACGTCCGCACCGGCTTCATCTCGGAGAAGCATGACTTCCCGAAACTCGTCAATGCGGCGGGGAAGCTCGCCGCGGCGCCGATCTACATCGACGACAGTCCCGCCCTCTCCGTGCTTGAGATGCGCGCGAAGGCGCGGCGCCTCGCCGCGCGCGAGAAGATCGGCCTGGTGATCGTGGACTATCTGCAGCTGATGCGCTCCTACTCGAAAAAGGTGGAGAACCGGCAGCAGGAGATCTCGGAGATCTCGCGCTCGCTCAAGGCGCTCGCCCGCGAGCTCGCGGTCCCGGTGATCGTCCTCTCCCAGCTCAACCGGGAGGCCGAGGCGAGGCCGGATCACCGCCCGCGCCTCTCGGATCTGCGTGAGTCGGGCGCCATCGAGCAGGACGCGGACGTCGTGCTGCTCCTTTTCCGGGAGGAGTACTACGAGCCGGACAACGAGGAGGCCAAGGGGAGGGCGGAGGTGATCATCGCCAAGCAGCGGAACGGGCCGGTCGGAAACGTCAAGCTTACCTTCCTCGAGGAGTGCACGCATTTCGAGAACTACACCCCGCGCGGAGACGAGGAGGGCACCCCCGTTGACGGCTGATCGCCGCTGGACGACTCAAACCGGGCGCGGGCGAAACCGTCGGGGGCCGCGCGGGCTCGGACCGCTGGGGCGCCTCGCCGCCGCCGCGTCTCTGGCCGTTTCCCTCCTCGGCGCCGGGCGCGCCGCCGCCCTGCAGTGCGAGGGGGAGAAGGTGACGGCCGTCGCCGTGATGGGGAACCGCACGGTGAGCGACACGCTGATCTTCAACAAGCTCGAGACGCGGGAGGAGGGGCTCTTCAGCGAGGAGACGGTCAGGGCGGACGTCACCCGCCTCTACGAGCTGGGCTACTTCGCCAACATCAGCGTCGACGTCGAGCGCGCCGAGGGGGGGGTCAAGGTCGCCTACGTCGTGAAGGAGAAGCCCGAACTGAGGGAGATAGGGTTCAAGGGCAACGCGGCGCTGTCGACCGAGCGGCTCCGGCGCGAGATGAAGTCCAAACCCGGCGAGGCGCTGAACGAGAGGCTCCTCGTGGAGGATCAGGACGCCCTCTCGAAACTGTACGCGGCGGAGGGGTTCCCGGCGGCGGAGGTGCGGTACGAAATCGTGACCCACACGGAACGGCCCGAGGCGATCGCGGTCTTCACGGTGCGCGAGGGGGAGCGGCAGGCGATCAGCCGCATCGTCTTCTCCGGGAACGACCATGTCCCGGCGAAACGCCTCGTGACGCTGATGCAGACGAAGCGCCGCGCCCCCTGGCCGCTCTTCAAGTGGCCGCTGAGCTACCTGTACTCGACCGGCCTGCTGGACGAGGACGCGTTCTCCGACGACCTCGAGCGGATCAGGGCCTACTACGCCTCGCTCGGCTACGTGGACATGAAGTACGGCGCGGTGGAGAAGAAGCTCTCCCCCGACGGCCGCTTCATCGACATCGAGATCGCGGTCGAGGAGGGGGGCACCTACCAGGTGGGCGAGGTCACGATCTCGGGCAACAAAATCTACGACACGGACGAGCTCCGGCGCGCGCTCACCATGGGGCCCGACAGCGTCTTCTCCCCCAATGCCCTGCAGGCGGACATCAACGCGGTCCGGGCGCTCTACTTCGCCAAGGGGCACACGGACGCCGAGATCGCCAGCGAGAAGCGGCTGAATCCCGAGACCGGCCGGATCGACATCGCCTACGCGGTAAAGGAGTACGACCCGTACTACGTAGGGAGGATCGACATCCGCGGCAACACCCGGACCAAGGACCACGTCATCCGGCGCGAGATCGGCGTGATGCCCGGAGACGTCTTCAACGCCCTCAAGATCCAGCGGAGCCGGGAGCGGCTGGAGAACACCGGCTACTTCGACTCGGTGAAGGTCGCGTCGTCGCCGGGTGAGGAGGGGCGGACGCAAAACCTGTCGGTGGATCTGGAGGAGGGGAAGACCGGGCAGCTCAGCTTCGGGGCCGGCTTCAGCTCGATCGACGGGTTCATCGGATTCGCGGAGATCGCCCAGAGCAACTTCGACGCGTTGAATCTCCCGTACTTCACCGGCGGCGGGCAGAAGCTCAGGGTGCGGGCGGAGCTCGGATTCGAGCGGCAGGACTTCCTCTTCAGTTTCACCGAGCCGTACTTCATGGGGCGGAAACTCGCCGCGGGCTTCGACCTGTACTCCCGCAACAGCCAGTACCTGAGCGACTACTTCAACGAGGACCGCCTCGGAGGCGATCTCCGCCTCGGCAAGGCGTTCGGGGAGTTCTACCGCGGGGACGTCGTCTACAAGATGGAGAACGTCCGCATGGACGTCGACGACGACGCCTCGGCCGAGATGCGGGCCGAGGACGGCGACAGCCTCATCAGCTCCGTCAGCTTCGGGCTCTCCCGCGACACCCGCGACTCGATCGTCTTCCCGCACCGCGGCGACGTCTCGAGCGTGACGGCGGAGTTCGCGGGCCTCGGCGGCGACGCGGAGTTCGTCAAGATCGAGGCGATGGCAAGCCAGTATTTCGTCCCGATCGAAAGCTTCCCCGACCACGTGGTCAGGGTCGCCGGGACGGCGGGCCTCGGGCGGGCGTACGGCGACTCCTCGGATATCCCGATGTCGGAGCGGTTCTTCCTCGGCGGCGGCGACAGCATCCGCGGTTTCGAGTACCGCGACGTGGGCCCGCGCGACTCCAACGACGAGCCGATCGGGGGCGAGGCGATGATCGCCGGGAGCCTGGAGTACACCTTTCCGCTCGTCTCCAAGATCCGGGGCGCCGCCTTCTTCGACATGGGGAACGTCTACTCGACGCCCAGCGATTTCATGGACGGCATCGTGGCGTCGGTCGGGATGGGCGTGCGTCTGAACCTCCCCGTCGGCCCGATCAAGCTCGACTACGGCATCCCGATCATCACCGACGATTGGACCGAGGGGGAGAACGGCGCGTTCAGCTTCAACGTGGGGACGATCTTCTAGGGGGGAGACCGGGATGGGCGTGAGGCCAAGACGGGCTGCCGCGGCGCTGCTCGCGGCGGGGTGTGCGTGCGCGGCGGCCGTGGCGGGGGCCGCCGGCGTCAAGATCGGCTACATCGAGGTGGAGCGGGTGTTCGAGAAGTACCAGAAGACCCTCGATCTGAACGAGAAGCTCCAGCAGGAGCGCAAGGAGAAGATCGCCGCGCGGAAGACGATGGTGGAGGAGATCAACGCGCTGAAGGACGAGGCGGATCTCCTGCGCGATGAGCCGAAAAAGAAGAAGGAGGCGGTCGTTGACGAGAAGGTCAAGGCGCTCTATCAGTTCGAGGAGAAGGTGAAGCGCGAGGCGGTGCAGAAGCAGGCGCGCCTCCAGGAGGAGATCCTCGGCGACATACGCGCCGCGCTGGCCGAAATCGGGAGGGCGGACGGGTACGCCCTGATCCTCTCCTTCACCGCCGAGGAGATCGGGTACCGCGCCGATGCGCTGGATCTCACCGAGGGGATCGTCAAGGCGCTCAACAAGAAGTACGCCGACGCGAGGAGATAGCGGGCAACAAGCGGCGTCAACGAGGGGTGCACCATGAAGATCACATTGAAGGAGATCGCCTCCCTGATCGGCGGGGAGATAGAGGGGGACCCGAAAGCCGTGATCACCGGCGCATCGGGGATCAAGGAGGCGCGGGAGGGGCATCTCACCTTCCTCGCCAATCCGAAATACGCGCCGCTGCTCGAGACGACGCGGGCCGCGGCGGTGGTGGTCCAGAAAGGGCTCAAGGTCGCCTCGGCGTGCGCCCTGGTCCGGGTCGACAACCCGTCGTTCGCCTTCTCGAAACTGATCGAGCTCTTCGGCCCGAAGAAGCCCGAGTTCCCGAAGGGGGTCGACGCGCGGGCCGCGGTCGGGAAGAAGGCGGTGCTCGGCGCGGATGTCTCAATCGGTCCGTTCGCGGTGGTGGAGGACGGGGCCGTCATCGGCGACCGCACCGTCATCCGGAGCGGCGTCTACATCGGCCACGAAACCTCCATCGGCGAGGATTGCCACATCTACCCGAACGTCATCATCCGGGAGCGCTGCGTCGTCGGCCGGCGGGTGAGCATCCACAGCGGCAGCGTGATCGGGAGCGACGGCTTCGGCTACGTCGCGGTCAAGGGGGTCCACCAGAAGATCCCCCAGATCGGCACCGTGGAGATCGAGGACGACGTGGAGATCGGCTCGAACGTGACGATCGACCGCGCCCGCTTCGAGAAGACGATCATCCGGAAGGGGACGAAGATCGACAACCTCGTCCAGATCGCCCACAACTGCGACATTGGGGAGAACTCGATCATCGTGGCGCAGGTGGGGATCTCGGGGAGCACCACGGTCGGGAGGAACGTGATCCTGGCCGGGCAGGTCGGCGTCGTCGGGCACGTGACGATCGGCGACAACACGATCATCGGCGCCAAGGGCGGCGTCTCCAAGAACGTGCCCCCGAACTCGTTCTACATCGGCATCCCGGCGATGGAGGGGAAGGGGTTCAAGAAGGTGCACGCCGCGCTCCTGCGCCTGCCGCAGCTTATCCGGAAGGTCCGCCGGATCGAACAGCGTCTCGAAAAGGGCGGGAGGCCCGGGCGGAACGATGCCGAACCAGCGCACGATTAAGACCCCCGTCTGCCTGACGGGCGTCGGGGTGCACACGGGCAGCAAGACCCGCCTGGTCTTCACGCCCGCCCCCCCGGACACCGGCGTGCGGTTCGTGCGCACGGACCTCCCCGGCGCGCCCGCGGTCCCCGCGCTCGCCTGCAACGTCTCCGACGTCCGCCGCGGCACGACGATCTCCCTCGACGGGGCGGAGGTCCACACGGTGGAGCACGTCCTCGCGGCGATCCGCGGCTGCGGGCTCGACAACGTGGTCGTCGAACTCGACGCCAACGAGCCCCCCGTGGGCGACGGGAGCGCCGTGGCGTACGTGCGGATGATCAGATCGGCCGGGATCGAGGAGCAGGACGCCCCGCGGCGGGAGCTCGTCCTCTCCGAGCCGGTCTGGGTGGCCAAGGACAACGCCGCCATCGCCGTCATACCCGCCCCCGAGTTCAGGATCTCCTACACGATGGATTTCAGGCACCCGACGCTCCCCGCCCAGTTCGTGAGCTTCTTGTTGAACGAGGAGACGTTCGAGCGCGAGATCGCGCCGGGGCGCACCTTCTGCTTCTACCACGAGATCGAGTACCTGGTCTCCCAGGGGCTGATCAAGGGCGGGAGCCTCGAGTGCGCCGTGGTGATCGGCGACGGGGTGATCTACAGCAAGGAGCGGCTCCGGTTCCCCGACGAGTTTGCCCGCCACAAGGTCCTGGATATCATCGGCGACCTGTGCCTCGTGGGCACGCACCTGCGCGCCCACGTGATCGCGATGCGCTCGGGGCACGAACTGAACGTGGAGGTCGCCCGCAAGCTCGCGGCGCTCGCCGTTCGCGGCAAGGCGCCCGTTCGAACGCATGCACAGGAGGGAACCGTGATGGACATCCAGGAGATCAGGCGCATCCTCCCCCACCGATTCCCCTTCCTGCTGGTGGACCGGATCGTGGAGGTCAGCGGGAGGGAGAGGATCGTGGGGATAAAGAACGTCACCGCGAACGAGCCGTTCTTCACCGGGCACTTCCCGCAGCGGCCGGTGATGCCCGGCGTCCTCATCATTGAGGCGCTCGCGCAGACCGCCGGGGTTCTGATGCTCGGCACCCAGGAGAACCTCGGCAAGCTCGCCTTCTTCATGGGGATCGAGAACGCGAAGTTCCGGAAACCGGTGATCCCCGGCGACCAGCTTCGCCTCGAGGTGGAGGTCATCCGCTGGAAGACCAAGACCGGCAGGGTGCGGGGCATCGCCCGGGTGGACGGGAAGGTCGCCGCGGAGGCGGAGCTGACGTTCAGCTTTATCTAGGCACGCAACAGGCGGGGAAGCCGATGGCGAGGATCCACCCTACGGCGGTCGTACACCCGAAGGCGGAGCTGGCGGAGGGCGTCGAGATCGGCGCCTACAGCATCGTCGGGGAGCATGTGCGCATCGGCTGCGGCACGACGGTCGGGCCGCACACGGTGATCACCGGGCGGACGCGCATCGGCGCGCGGAACCGGATATTCCAGTTCGCCTCGATCGGAGAGGTAAACCAGGATCTCAAGTATCGGGGGGAGGAGACGCGCCTCGTCATCGGGGACGATAACACGATCCGGGAGTTCGTGACGATGCAGATCGGCACGGTGACGGGGCGCTCCGAGACCGTCGTCGGCAGCCGCAACCTGTTCATGGTCTACTGCCATGTCGCGCACGACTGCGAGATCGGCGACGACTGCATCCTCGCCAACGCCGCGACCCTCGCCGGCCACATCCGCGTCGAGAACGCGGCGATCATCGGGGGGCTCGTCGGCATCCACCAGTTCTGCAGGGTCGGGACGATGGCGATCATCGGGGGCTGCTCGAAGGTGGTGCAGGATATCCCCCCGTACATGATGGCCGACGGGCATCCCGCGCGCGTCTGCGGCGTGAACCTGGAGGGGCTCAGGAGGAGGAACCTCCCCCGCAAGGCGGTCGCCGAGATCAAGGCGGCGCACAAGACGCTCTTTCACTCCTCCCTCAACGTGACCCAGGCGGTCGCCAGCCTGAGGTCGGAGTACCCGGCCTCGGCGTACGTCGGATCGATCGTCGGGTTCATCGAGAGCTCCTCGCGCGGCATCGCCCGTTGACGGCCACGGGGGGCGCCGCGTCGCCGCGGCGGAGACCATTCCGGATGAAGACGCTGGGCATCATCGCCGGATGCGGGGGCCTCCCGTTCGCCACGGCGCGGGAGGCCCGCCACAAGGGGGTGGAGCGTCTCGTGGCCGTGGCCTTCCCGGGCCAGACCTCGCCGGAATTTGAGGAACTGGTCGACGAGATCCACTGGGTCGGCCTGGGCCAGCTGGGGAAGCTGCTGCGCGCCTTCCGCGGCGCCGGGGTGCGCGAGGCGGTGATGGTGGGGGGACTCGAGCCGAAGTCGGTCATCAGCGTCCGTGCGCTCGACCTCCGGATGCTCGCCCTCGCGGCCCGCGTGCCGGATCGGCGCCCGGGCACGGTCCTGAAGGCGATCGCGGGGGAGCTGGAGAAGGAGGGTGTCACGCTTCTCGACTCGACGACCTACCTCTCCTCGTGCGTCGCGGGGAAGGGGGTCATGACCCGCGCCGCGCCGGGGAAGGCGGTTCTGGATGAGATCGCGTTCGGCTCCCCCCTCGCCCGCGAGCTGGCGCGGCTCGACATAGGCCAGACGGTGGTGGTCAGGAAGAAGGCGGTCGTCGCCGTCGAGGCGATGGAGGGGACCGACGAGACGCTGCGGCGCGCCGCCGCCCTCTGCCCCGAGGGGATGGTGGCGGTGAAGGTGAGCCGTCCGAGACAGGATATGCGCTTCGACGTGCCCGTGGTGGGGGAGACGACGATCAGGCTCCTCCTCGACGCGCGGGCGGCCGCGCTCGCGCTGGAGGCCGGGCGCACCATCATCCTGGATCGCGGGGAGGTGTTGCGGAAAGCCGACGCGGCCGGGATGGCGGTGGTGGGGATATAGGAAGGGGCGCGCGGGCGCGTGCGCCCGGAGCGGGCCCGAAGAGGCGGGACGGCGACCCGGGAAGCGACAGGAGAGGTTAATGGAGAGGATGCGCGTGGCGGTGGTGGGGGTGGGCAACCTCGGAAGGCACCATGCCCGGATCTACGCCGGTCTGCCGGGCGTGGAGCTCGTCGGGGTGGTGGATATCGACGACCGGGCGGCGTACAAGATCGCCCGAAAGTTCGGCACGACCCCGTACCGGAGCCTCGGCGAGATCCCCGGGACGCTGGACGCGGTGAGCGTGGTGGTCCCGACGCAGGCGCACCGCCCGGTGTCGATCGAGGCGCTCAAGCTCGGCGCGCACGTGCTCCTGGAGAAGCCGATCGCCCTGGACATGCAGGAGGCGAACGAGATCATCGACGCCGCCCACTCGAGGAACCTGGTGCTCCAGATCGGGCACATCGAGCGCTTCAACCCCGCCATCGTCGCCCTGCGGAAGATACTCACGCGGGTCGGGTTCATCGAGGTCCACCGCCTCTCCCCGTACAAGCACGAGGGGACGGAGGTCGGGGTGGTGCTCGACCTGATGATCCACGATATCGACATCATCCTCACCATCGTGGCGTCGCCGCTGGTGGAGATCCAGGCGGTCGGAATCCCCGTGCTGAGCCGGAGCGAGGATATCGCCAATGCCCGCCTCCGGTTTGAGAACGGCTGCATCGCCAACGTCACCGCGAGCCGGATCAGCTTCGAGAAGGTGCGCAAGATCAGGGTGTTCCAGAGCAACGCCTACCTCTCCCTGGACTACCAGAACCAGGAGGGGATGATCTACCGGAAGGACGGCGGGGGCATCGTCCGGGAGAAGCTGCCGCTCGAGAAAGACGAGCCGCTCAAGCTCGAGATCGTGTCGTTCCTCGACTGCGTGCGCGCCTCGCGGGAGCCGCTTGTCCCCGGGGAGCAGGGGCGGCAGGCGCTCCGGGTCGCCTCGGAGATCACCCGGCTCTGCCGGGAGAACCCGCTCTACAAGGCCGCGATCGAGGAGCAGCGGACGTCGCCGCCGATCGACCTGGGGAAATTGCGCTGACCGGCGCGCGCGCCTACACGGGTACGCCGCCGGGCGGACGGTTCCCGCCTGTTTCGCGTGGGCCGTCGGTTGCGGCAAACGGCGGCCGCGGAGATGATCGTATGTCCAGGATACTCATTGTGGCCGGCGAGGAGTCGGGCGACAAGCACGCCGCGAAGCTCGCCGCGGAGATTTTGGCGCGCGATCCGTCGTGCGAGATCCGGGCGGCCGGAGGGGAACGGTTGGCGGGCGCGGGGGCGACGCTGCTCTACAACCTCGTGGAGCTGGCCGTCCTCGGGTCGGTGGAGGTGCTGCGGAACTACGCCCGCCTGCGGGCGATCTTCCACGGCCTCCTCTCCGTCGTGGAGGAGTGGAAGCCCGACGCGGTCGTGCTTGTCGATTACCCCGGGTTCAACATCCGGCTCGCCAAGAGGATCAAGAGGCGCCGCCTTCCCTCCCGGATCGTCTACTACATCTCGCCGCAGGTGTGGGCCTGGGGGACGCGGCGGAAGAAGACCATCGCGCGGATCGTGGACCGGATGCTCGTCATCCTTCCGTTCGAGAAGGGGTTCTACGCCGATACCGCCATGTCGGTGGATTTCGTCGGGCACCCGGCGCTCGACGACCTGATCTTCTCCAGGGGAGACGCGGAGTTCCGCGCGGCCGCGGGCTTCCCGCGGGACGCGCGGCTGGTCGCCCTCCTCCCCGGGAGCCGCTGGAACGAGGTGCGGCGCCACCTCCCGGCGATGCTGGAGGCGGCGGCGATGATGAAGCGGGAGCTCCCCGCGATCGAGTTCGTCACGCCGCCCCCGAAGGAACGGTTCCGTCAGTTCACCGAGGCGGCGCTCGCCGCCTCCCCGGTGCCGGTGCGCGTCGCGCCCGGGACCGTCTACGAGACGACGCGCGCGTCGGAGCTGGTCCTGGTCGCCTCGGGGACGGCGACGCTGGAGACGGCGTGCCTTTTGAAGCCGATGTTGATCGTCTACCGGGTGTCCTGGCCGACCTACTGCATCGGCCGCCTCCTGGTGAAGCTGCCGTACATCGGGCTCGTGAACGTGATCGCGGGGGAGCGGATCGTGCCCGAGTTCATCCAGCGCGATGCCTCGCCCGCGCGGATCGCCGCGGCCGGCCTCGCCCTGCTGCGCGACCGCGCCGCGTACGGGGCCGCGGTGGAGAAGCTCCGCGCGGTCCGGGCGCGCGTGGGGGGACCCGGGGCGAGCAGCCGCGCGGCCGCGGCGGTGCTCGCGGAACTGAACCGGCGCCCGGCGGCAGACCGGGGCGAGGTGCGATGAAAACCTATCTCCGGCTGCTCTCCTACCTGAAGCCGTACCGCTGGAAGCTCATCGTGGCGGTGCTCGCGATGGTGGTCTTCACGGTGCTCCAGAGCGTGAGCATCATGGCCCTCATCCCCGCCGTGGATATCGTCTTCAACGGCAAGGAGCTCGCCATACCCTCCACGGTCCACTTCCCCCTCCGCGATCGGGCGGAGCGGCTCGTCGCCTCCCTCAACGACGTTCCGCGCTACCCCAACATGCTGAACATGATCATCCTCTTCCTCCTTGTCTGCAGCGTCCTGAAGGGCGTCGCCGAGTATCTGCACGAGGTGATGCTCGAGTACGTGGGGCAGGGGGTGGTGAAGGACCTCCGCAACCACCTCTACCGCCACATCCAGAGCCTCTCGATGGACTACTTCGACCGCAAGCGGACGGGCGAGCTCGTCTCCCGGGTCAACTACGACGTCAGCTTCGTCCTCGAGGCGGTCTCCGGGCGCTTCGCCAAGACGCTGATGGACTGCATCCAGCTCCCCGCCTACGCGGCCATCGCTCTCTGCATCGAGTGGAAGCTCGCCCTCATCACGATGTTCATCTTCCCGATCATCCTCTCCCCGATCGGGATCGTGGGCCGCAAGGTCCGTCGCCTCACCAAGCGCGCACAGGAGAAGGTGGCGGACATCTCGTCAATCCTCTTCGAGACGATCTCGGGGATCGCGGTCGTCAAGGCGTTCTGCATGGAGCGGTACGAGGGACGGAAGTTCAAGCAGGAGAACCGGACCCTGTTCAGGGTGATGGTGGCCGCCGCGAAGAAGTCCGCCATCCTGAGCCCGCTCACCGAGTGGGGCGCGATGCTCGCCATCTGCTTCCTCTGCTACTACGGGGCCCGGCTCGTCATCAAGGAGGATCTGACCACCGGTTACTTCGTCGTCTTCATCGCCGCGATGGCGTCGATGGTGAAGCCGCTGAAGAACATCGGCAAGCTGAACGTCGGGTTCCAGAAGGCGATCTCGGCAGCCGACAGGATCTTCCATCTGCTGGACACCCGTCCCACCCTCACCGAGAGACCGGACGCGGTTGAGCTCCCGCGCGTGAAAGGGGAGATCATCTTCGAGCATGTGGACTTCGAGTACAGCCACGACGAGGGCGGGGTGCTGCGGGACATCAACCTCCGGGTGCGGGTCGGCGAGATCGTCGCGATCGTCGGGCCGAGCGGGTCCGGGAAGACCTCCCTCGTGAGTCTCCTCCCGCGCTTCTACGACCCGACCGCCGGGCGGATACTCATCGACGGCGTCGACCTGCGGGACGCGACGCTCCCGAGCCTCCGCGGACAGCTCGGCATCGTGACGCAGGAGACGATCCTGTTCAACGACACCGTGCGCAACAACATCGCCTACGGCCAGCAGGACGCCCCGTTCGAGAAGATCGTCGAGGCTGCGAGGATGGCCAACGCGCATGACTTCATCTCGCCGCTCCACCGCGGGTACGAGACCGTGATCGGGGAGAAGGGGGAGATGCTCTCCGGCGGGGAGCGCCAGCGTCTCGCCATCGCGCGGGCGATCCTCAAGGACCCGGCGATACTGATCCTCGACGAGGCGACCTCGGCGCTCGACACCGAATCCGAGCGCCTCGTCCAGGACGCGATCGATACCCTGATGCGCGGCAGGACCGTCTTCGTGATCGCGCACCGCCTCTCCACCGTCACGCACGCCGACCGCATCATCGTGCTCGACGACGGGCGGATCGCGCAGGAGGGGAGGCACGAGGAGCTCCTCGCCCGCGAGGGCAACTACAAGAAGCTCTACGAGATGCAGTTCAAGCCCTGACCGCGTCCCGCGTCCGGGCGAAAGGGTGCGGCCGATGGTTCGGCCTGAACGGTCCGTGGGATCGGGCGCCCGGGCGCTGCGTTTCGCCGCCCGGGTCGTCGCCGCGCCTCTGATCGCGCTGCTCGGGCGGAGCATCCGGACGGGCCTGCACCACGACCGCTTCGTCCAGGAACGGGCGCGCCGCGGCGAGGCGTGCATCTACTCCTTCTGGCACAACCGGCTCCTCCTGATGCCGAATCTCTACCGGAGGATACGGGGGACGAAGCGGATGTGCGCCCTGGTGAGCCGCAGCAGGGACGGGCAGTACATCAGCGAGGTGCTGGAGGGGTTCGGCATCTCCGCGGTGCGCGGATCGACGGCGAAGGGGGGCGAGGCCGCGATCCTGGAGATGGTGGATCGGCTCCAGGCGGGCAACGACGCGGCCGTGACCCCGGACGGGCCCCGCGGCCCCCGCTACCGCGCCCAGCCGGGCGTCATCCTCATCGCCCAGATGAGCGGCCTCCCGATCATCCCCGTCTCGGCCGACGTGAGCCGCAAGAAGCGGCTGAAGAGCTGGGACCGTTTCATCGTGCCGCTGCCCTTCGCCCGGGGGGCGCTCGTCTTCGGCGATCCGATCTGGGTGCCGCGGGAGCTCGATCCGGAGAAGCGCGATCGGCTGCGGGCCGCCCTCGAGGAGACGATGCGCGAGCTCGACCGGAAGGCGGCGGCGGCGGTGGGGGCGGAACCGGATTGACGGCGCCGGCGCGCCGCTTGGCTGGAGACGGATCGTCGATCGGTCCGGCGGATTCAGCAGCGGGCGGCGACGCGGGCGGCGCCGCGGAGCATCCTGTCCCGGATCTTCTTGCCGAGCGCTTCCCGGTGCCGCGCGCTGAGGCTGAGGAACTGCACACCCGCGAGTATGCGGGCGCCTGGGGTCTCGCGCAGATAGACGACCCGGCCGCGGGCCCGGAGCGGGCTCCCGGCCGGCGTGAGCGGAATGGTGAGGTCCAGCACGTCGCCCTGCCGCACGTCCCCCGAGACGAGCATCAGCAGGCCGCCGTCGCTCAGGTCGCGCGTCTCCGTGGGGCGGGAGGATTGGCCCGCGAGGCGATAGGCGCCCTTGAAGGCGCATCGGACCCGCGTGGTGCTTCTCCTCTCCCCAGTGCGTGGCCGTGCCATATCCCCTCCGCAGCGTACCGTCATCCTAGCGCACCCGCAGCAAGTCCGGCAAGAGGAATCGCGCGGCAGAAAGGTTGCGCCGCCCCCTCCCCGCGCGGGGACGGAGCGCCGCCTGCGCCCAAAAAACAACGCCCCCCGTGCAGGGGGGCGTTGCAGCATCCGTGCCGCCTGGCGCGGTCAGCGCGACTTCGGCCGCATCGAGAGGTCGACCCTGATGTTGCGCAAGCCGATCCGCTTCGCGACCGTTATGATGCAGGTCTGCCCCTCCTTGTCGTAGTAGCGGGTGCTGCTGCGGGAGTCGACATAGCTCATCTCCTGCCAGCCGTGGAGCGGCATCTGCTGCTGGAAGAAGGCGAGGACGTTGTTGATGTCGCTGCGCCCCTTGTAGACGAGGTGTCCGACGCGGGTGACGTCGTTCTGGAACGAGTACGATTCCTTGCGCACGAGGGAGAAACCTGCGGGGACCGGTATATCCTCGAACGACACGTCGTTGCTGAACTGGGTGTGCGCCGAAGCCCCCTGCGGTGCGCCCGACTTGCAGCCGCCGACCAGGGCAACCGACGCCGCAGCGATCCCGACGACGAACCACGTCGACCATCTCTTCATGCCTGACCTCCCCCTGCGCAACCGTGGATATACGACCGCCCAATGCCGCGCCGTCCTCCCGGGCGCGGGATCCAACCCTTGCGCTGCATCATACCCCCCTGCCGCGAGGGGTGTCAACAGTATTTTGGCCCGCCGAGTGCAACGGTTCCAGGTGCGTGGTGCTCTCGACGTCGAGGCGGCGCTTCAACGCCTGCTTGACCCTCCCCGAGATGGCGTGCGCCTCCTCGATGCTCATCCGCGGGGGGAAGCCGAGGTGGAGGGTCAGCTCGAGGTGGTCCCCGTAGGCGTGTGCGTGGAGGTGGTGCGCGTGGGCGACCTCGGGCGCGGCGTCGGCGACGATCTCCATGACGCGGCGCTCGAGGTCGGGGGCGGGCGCCTCGCCCATGGAGAGGCTGGAGGCGGACCTGAGCACGTCGTACGCGGCGTAGCCGATGAGAAGGGAGACGGCGGCGCCCATCGCCCCGTCGATCCAGCCGAGGCGTCCGCCGAAGAGGCCGCCCGCCAGGATCAGGGCGGAGGCCACGGCGTCGCTGCGGTGGTGCCAGCCGTCCGCGACGAGGGCGGCCGAGGCGGTCTTTCCGCCCGCCCAGATGGAGAAGCGCGCCATCGCCTCCTTCACGACGACCGAAACGAGGAACAGGGCGGCCGCGGCCGTGCCGAACCGGGCGGCGGGATACCGTTCCGGGTGGCGCAGCTTGAGGATCGACTCGTGGAGGAAGAAGAAGGCGACCACGGCGAGGAGGGTGCCGATGACGATCGCCGCCACCAGCTCGGCGCGCCCGTGGCCGAACGGGTGTTTGTCGTCCGCCGGGCGTCCGGAGACCCAGAATCCGAGGATCACGACCGCCGAGGTGAGCGAATCGGAGAGCGTGTGCCATGCGTCCGCGACGATCGCCAACGAACCGCAGGCCGCCCCCAGCCAGAGCTTCGCGGCGAAGAGCGCCGTGTTCAGGACGATGGAGACGCTTCCCTCGAGGTAGCCCCACGCCCGCCTGGTCATCGCGCGGCTCCTTCTCCTCTTCCGCGTCCAGTATAGGGAATCGCCGCCCACGCGGCCAGCGGAAAGCGCCACACACGCGTCCGCCGGGGGGGAATGGCGCGGGGGAGATCTCGTGCCCGGAGGCGGTCACACGGCTTTGGGATTGACGCTGTCGAAGCGCGTGTGGTAGCGTAGTCCGCGTGCGCGCGGGCCGGGGCCCGGCGCACCGCGGGGAGGGACGGCGGGTGGCGGACAGAGATCGGATCGCGCGGATCGTCCGGGAGGTCGCGGGCCGGTACCCGTCCGCGGCGTCCGCGGAGGCGCCGGAGGCGAAGCCGGCCGCGCGTCCGCGCAGCGTCGCCCTCGGGGCCGATCACGGCGGGCTCGCCCTCAAAAACCTTTTGCGCGGCTACCTCGAGGACCTCGGCTACGCGGTGAAGGATTTTGGCACCTACACGAAGGACGCCGTCGACTATCCCGATTACGCCGCGGCGGTGGCGCGCGCGGTCGCCTCGGGCGGCTACGATCGCGGGATCGTCGTCGACGGGGCCGGCATCGGCTCGTGCATGGCGGCGAACAAGGTGCGGGGAGCGCGGGCCGCGATGTGCTACGACGTCAGGACCGCTGTCAACAGCCGCGAACACAACTGCGCCAACGTGCTGACGCTCGGCGGCCCGCTGCTGGACCCCGCGGCGGCGAAGGAGATCGTGAAGGTGTGGATGGAGACGCCGTTCGGCGGCGGGCGGCACCAGCGGCGCGTGGACAAGATCATGGCGCTGGAAAAAGAGTAGAGGGCGGCGCGGCGGAGAGCGCGGAGGAAACGAGGATGAAGCTCTGGCACGCGCACTCTTTTCTCTGTGTCCTTTGTGGCGCCGCTGAAGCATGCAACCCCGGGGGAGGGATATGGACTCAGGCGAACTTGCGCGGCTGGTGACGAGGGAGGTGCTCGCGAGGCTGAAGGGGCTGCCGGCGGGCGGACAGGGCCCCACCTGCACCCTCGCCGACCTCTGTTCGGCGTGCGGGCGGTGCGCCACCGCGCGGGAGGATACGGTCCGCCGGTTCAAGACGGACGGCGCGGCGCGCATCTCGGCTTCGAGCGGCATCGGCAAGGTGGCGAACGACCTGGCGGGGATGATCGACCACACCCTCCTGAAGGCCGACGCCACCGCCACGCAGGTGGAGAACCTCTGCCGGGAGGCGGCCGAGTACCGGTTCTGCTCGGTCTGCGTGAACCCGTGGTTCGTGCCGCTCTGCGCGAAGCTGTTGCGCCGCACCGGGGTCAAGGTCTGCACGGTGATCGGTTTTCCGCTCGGGGCCACGACGCCGGAGACCAAGGCGTTCGAGGCGCGGAACGCGATCGGAGAGGGCGCCGGGGAGGTCGACATGGTGCTGAACATCGGCGCGATGAAGTCGGGCGACTACCGGCTGGTCGAGAAGGATATCCGGGGCGTCGTGCGCGCCGCGCAGGGGGAGACGGTCGTCAAGGTGATCCTCGAGACCTGCCTGCTCACCAACCCCGAGAAGGTGAAGGCCTGCGAGATCGCCAAGACGGCGGGGGCGGATTTCGTGAAGACCTCCACCGGATTCAGCACCGGCGGGGCCACCGCCGAGGATATCGCCCTGATGCGCAAAACGGTCGGGGCGGAGATGGGGGTCAAGGCCTCGGGCGGCGTCCGCTCCAAGGAGGATGCGGAGAAGCTGGTCAAGGCGGGGGCGAGCCGCCTCGGGGCCAGCGCCAGCATCAAGATCGTCTCCGGGAAGGGCGCGGGGGGGGCGGCGTACTGAACGGGGAGGGGGCGATGCACGCGGAGAGGCGAGGGAGAGGCGTCCGGGCGGCGGCGTTCGCGGCCGTCCTGGCCGGCGCGTCGGCGCTTGCGACATCGTGCGCCGGGCCGGGCGGGGTGCAGGGCCGGGAAGAAGGGGGTGCGGCGGTGAAGAGGCAGGGCACTCCCCACGCGGTCATCGAGACCTCGCGGGGAACGATCACGTGCAGGCTGTTCCCCGACAAGGCCCCGAAGGCATGCGAGAACTTCACGCTCCTCGCCGGCAGGGGCTACTACAACGGCGTCATCTTCCACCGTGTCATCCCCGGCTTCATGATCCAGGGCGGCGACCCGACCGGCACCGGCCGGGGGGGCGCCAGCGCCTGGGGGGCGGCGTTCGAGGACGAGTTCGATCCCGCCGTCTCGCACGACCGCCCCGGGGTGCTCTCGATGGCCAACGCCGGGCCCGGCACCAACGGGAGCCAGTTCTTCATCACGCTCGCTCCGACGCCGTGGCTCGACAACCGCCACACCATCTTCGGCGAGGTCGTCGAGGGGATGGAGACGGTGCGGACGATCGGCGCGGTGGAGACGCGTCCGGGGGACAGGCCGGTGACGGACGTCGTGATGGAGCGCGTCTCCGTCGACTATCGGTAGCGGGGCGCGGCCGATGAACGCACGGATCGCCCTGGTGTGCGCGGGGATTGTCATCTTCCTGCTGATGCTCGCGGTCGTCTTCCTGGCGATCTTCTCCGTCCTCAGGGTGAGCGCCTGACCCCGCGCCGGGACCGGGCGTTGCCCCGGGCTTTTCGGCGCAGGGACCTAAGCCGATGAGAAGATATCCTTTCGTCCTGTTCCTGGCGTGCTGCCTTCTCTCCCTCGCCGCCGTCTGCGAGGCGGGCGTTCCCCGGGGACAGGTGCGGGTGACGTTCCTCGACGTGGCCCGGAAAGGGGACGGGGGCGGGTCGGGCGCGCAGGCCGACGAGTACCTCCGCAGCCTCGAGCGGCGCTGGGGGCGCGGCGGCATCGGCGATGCGATCGTCGTGGAGACGGCGGAGCGGTGCGTGCTCATCGACGGGGGCCTCTGGACGAAGGGCAGGGCGGTCGTGCTCCCCTACCTGGAACGGCGCGGGGTGGCGCATCTCGACGCCGTGATCCTGACCCACCAGCACGGCGACCATTACGGCGGTCTCGCCGAAATCCTCGAAACGGTGCCGGCGAACGAGTTCATCGCCAACGGTCTCGCGCATCCCGCGAAGGCGTACCGGAAACTTCTCGAGACGGTGAAATCCTCGGGCGCGCGCCTCCGTGTCGTCCGCGGCGGGGAGACGTTCGATTGGGGCGGGGGCGCCTCGGCGACGGTGGTGCAGGGCGCGGGGGCGCGCGGGGTCTCCCCCGACGACTACAACAACAACTCGCTCGTGATCCGCATGACCTTCGGGAAGACCTCGTTCCTCTTCACCGGGGACTGCGAGGACGAGGAGGAGAAGGCGATCCTCGCCACCCGCCGCGATCTGCGGAGCCAGGTGCTCAAGGTCGGGCACCACGGCAGTAGCTCCTCCTGCACCTACCCGTTCCTCCGGGCGGTGCGGCCGGAGATCGCGGTCGTCAGCATCGGCGAGGGGAACCGCTTCGGTCTTCCGCACCGGGAGGTGCTGGATCGGCTCGTGTCGCTCGACTGCACGGTCTACCGGACGGACCTGGACGGGAGCGTGACCGTCGTCAGCGACGGGACGCGGCTCTCGGTCGAGACGGAGCGGAGGCGGCCGGTCTCCGCCGTGACAGGGAAGCCGCTGAAGGAGGAGTACTACCGGCTCGAGAGCGAGGCGAAGGGGCTGTTGCGCAGGAAGGACTACGCCGGGGCCGCCGCGCGGTACCGGAAGGCGCTCCTCGTCGAGCCGGGCGCCGCGTCGGCGCACAGCGCGCTCGGCTACTGCCTGAAGAAGCAGGGGAGGGAGACGGAGGCGATCAAGGAGTTCTCCGCCGCCCTCGCGGGCGACCCGTGCGATTCGTACGCGAACCTGCATCTGGGCCTCATCCTGATGAGAAGGGACAGGCCGCGCGCACTCGGCTGTTTCGAGAAGTACCTCGACTGCCACGCCGACACGCACTGGGCGGGGCTCGCGCGCGAGAAGGCGGGCTTCCTGCGCGCGCGGAACGGCTGGGAGCTTCGGGAGGAGGGGAGGGAGGAGGAGGCGATCCAGGAGCTGGAGAAGGCCGTCGCCCTCGCCCCCGGCAACGCCTTCGCCCATTTCCAGCTTGGGCTCCTCTATCCCCCGCGCGACCTCGAGAAGGCGCGCAGGGCGATCGCGAGATGTCTCGAGCTCGAGCCGGAGGGGAGGCACGCCGCGGAGGCGCGCCTCCTGGCGGCCGAACTCGAGGCGGACCGGTAATGCGCTTAAACCGCCCGGGCCCGTGCATCGCCCTCCTGCCGGCGATCCTCCTCGCCGCATCCCCCCCCGTGCCGCCGGGCCGGGGAGGCACCCGGCTCTCCATCACCTACCCCCCCGCCTCCCTGAAGACGCCGTTCACCCGGGTCAGGGTCGCGGGGTCGTGCGAACCGTCATGCCGGGTCACCATCGCCGGGAGGCCGGCGAGGGTCTACCCGACCGGGGCGTTCGTGGGCCTCGTGCCGCTGGAGCCGGGGGAGACGACGATCGAGGTGGCCGCCGAGCGCGCGGGGGCGAAGGACCGCCTGGCGCTCGCGGTCGTCTGCGAGGATCCCCTCGTGACCTCCCCGGCGTCTCCGCCGGTCGCGGAGCAAAGGATGCTGATGCCCGCCGCCGACACCGTCCTCCAGCCCGGCGACGAGCTGCGCGTGCAGTGCAAGGGGAGCCCGGGGATGCGGGCCTCCTGGTCCCTGGGGAAGGTCGTACGCGAAGCGGCGATGGAGGAGGCCCCGCCGCTGGCGACGGACGACGGAAACGAAATCCGCGGCATCTACCGCGGCGCGTACCGCGTGCAGGAGGGGGACCGCGTCTCGGGCGGGCGGGTGCGTTTCGCGCTCCGCGACGCGTTGGGACGCACCGCGCGCGTCCGGTCCTCCGGGCGCGTCACCCTGCTCCCCCGCGCACGGCTCAGGCGGGGCGTTGTCGGCCCGGACGGCGCCCCCGCGAGCGCCGAGCCGGGGGGCGCGCAGGAGTGGCGCCTCGATGCCGGGACGCAGATCAACCTGTGCGGCGAGTCAGGCGGTAACCTCCGCGTACTGCTCGCCTCGGGGATGCGCTGCTGGGTCCCCGAACGCAGCGTCACCCTGTCGAAGGGGGAGGGGGGATGGCCGCCGTCGGCCGTCGGGGCCCCGGCGGTCGAGCGGACCCCCCGCGGCGCCACGGTGCGGATCCCCGCCAGCGGGGCGCCGCCGGCACGGGTCTCGCCCGGGAAGGCGCCCGGCGAGCTGGCGGTGGAGATCTTCGGCGCCGCCGCGTTCCCCCGGCGGGCGGAGGCGGCGGGCGCCGGCCCCGTCGAAACGGCCCGGATCCCGGCGACGGAAACTGATATACTCGTCGCCGTCGTCCAACTGCGCAATCCGGCGGGGTGGGGATACGCGCTCCGGCGTACGGAGGAGGGGATCGCGCTCGACGTGAAGGCGCCGCCGGGACAGAGGCCCGGGGGGGTGCGGGTGGTCATCGACCCGGGGCACGGGGGCGCCCATCCGGGCGCGGTCAGCCCGACCGGCCTGCGGGAGAAGGACGTGAACCTCCAGGTCGCCCGGGCGGCGGCGGCCTTCCTCCGGCGGCGGGGGGTGCGCGCGGTGCTCACCCGCGACGACGACCGCACGCTTTCCCTCCCCGCGCGCGTCGAACGGGCCCGCCGCGAGGAGGCGGATATCTTCGTGAGCGTGCACCACGATTCGTGTCCCGGTCACTGCGACCCGCTCGCCCGCCGCGGCGCGGCGACGTACTACGGGGCGCCGCAGTCGAGGGGGCTCGCGACCGCGCTCCTCGACCGGCTCGGGACGGTGATGGCCCCTCCCCGCGGGGCGCGCCAGGCGGGGTTCGCGGTGGTTGTCCCCGCCGACTATCTCGCCGTCCTCGTCGAGTGCGGCTACCTCTCGCACCCGGAGGAGGAGGAACGGATCCTCGGGGAGGGGTACGCGCGCCGGGCGGGGAGGGCGATCGCGGAGGGCGTGCTGGGGTTCGCCGAAACGGCGGGGTGAGCGGCGGCGCGGTGCAGACGAATCGTTTACAGCGGCATGTTCCACGGGGCCTGCGCGATCCGCAGGCGCGCTGTTCCTGACGGGGGGTATCGATGAGACGGCACGGCGAGCGGTTCATGTTCGGATTCGAAGGGAAGGCGTCCAGCGCCTCCCTCGAGGATATGATCGCCGGGCGGCGCGTGAGCGGGATCGTCCTCTTCTCCAGGAACATCCGCGACGCGCGCCAGCTCGCGGCGCTCTGCGCCGAGATGCAGGCGATGCGGAAAAAGGTGAGCGAGCTTCCCCTGCTGATCGCGATCGACCACGAAGGCGGCGCCGTTCACCGCATCCCCCGGGGGGCGACGCGCTTTCCGTCCGCGATGGCGATCGCCGCCACCGGCCGCGTCGAGTTCGCCGAACGCGTCGGGCGCTGCGCGGCGTGCGAGCTGCGGGCGCTCGGGGTGAACATGATCTTTGCGCCGGTGCTCGACGTGAACACCAACAAGAACAACCCGATCATCGGGGTCAGGGCGTTCGGCGACGACCCGGAGATTGTCGCCTCCTTTGGCACGGCGATGATCAGGGGGATGGAGGGGGCGGGGATCGCCGCCGTCGCGAAGCATTTCCCCGGCCTCGGGTTCGCGGAGCAGGACCCGCACCTGGAGATGCCGGTCATCTCCAGGGATGCCGAGGAGCTGCAGCGGCAGGATTTCATTCCGTTCATGCGCGCCGCGGAGGCGGGCGTCTCCGGGATGATGGTCAGCCACGCCCGCTACCCGTCCCTCTCGGCGCGCCCGGCGAGCCTCTCGCAAGCGGTGATCAGGGACCTGCTGCGCCGGCGGATCGGCTTCGAGGGGGTCGTGATCACCGATGACCTCGGGATGGAGGCGATACAGGAGCACCGCGACGCCGGCTCCGCGGCCGTCAAGGCCTGCGGGGCCGGGGCCGACCTCCTCCTCCTCTGCCACTCCGGCACCGAACAGATCAACGCGATGGCGGATCTCGCCAACGCGATCAGCACCTCGAAACTCCGCTCCGACCAGATCAAGGGGAGTCTCAAGCGGCTCCGCGACTTCAAGGAGAAGCTCCGCGCGCGTCTCACCGGTCCGCCTCCCGCGGCGGGCGAGGAGGGGGAGGCGCTGGCCCGGGAGATCGCGGAGTCGGCCCTGACGCTCGTCGGGGACCGCGAGAAGGTGCTGCCGCTGCGTCTGGAGACGGGACGGAGACTGCTCGTCTTCTTCCCCCAGGCCGGGCCGCTCACCCCCGTTGAGGACGAGGTCCCCGCGCTCGACCGGCTGGCGGAGATCATCCGCCTCCGCCACCCGTCCGCCGAGATGGTCACGTTCCCCCTCTCCCCCTCCCGCCGGGATCTCGACGCGGCCCGGCAGGCCCTCGGGGATGCCGACGCGGCGGTCGTCTGCACCCTCAACGCCCACCTCCACCGCGCGCAGACGGAACTGGTCGACGAGATCGCGGCCTCCGGGAAGCCCGCCGCGTTCATCGCGGTCCGCAACCCGTATGACGCCGAACTCTATCCCCCGCACGCCGCCCGCCTCGCGGCATACGGGACGGACCGTCACACGCTGGAGGCGGTCGGGAAGGCGCTCTTCGGCGAACTCGCCCCCCGCGGGAAATGCCCGGTGGCGCTGAGGGTATAGCGCATGGACCCGTACATCGGTCCCGCCGGCTGGGACTACGCGGACTGGCGCGGCGCCGTCTACCCCTCGCCCGCGCCGCGTGGATTCGACCCGCTCGCCTACCTGTCCCGCTATTTCGACTGCATTGAGGTGAACTCCACCTTCTACCGGATCCCTTCGCCCCGGGCGGCAGCGGACTGGGCGAGGAGGACGCAGGGGCGGGGGCGCTTCCTGTTCACCGCCAAGCTGCACCGCGCCGTCACGCACGAGGAAGGCGCCTTCCCCGTTGCCGAGGCGGAGAGGTTCCGTCTAGGGATAACCCCGCTCCTCGAGGCCGGCGCGCTCGGCTGTCTCCTCGCCCAGTTTCCCTGGTCGTTCAGGGACACCGCCGCTGCCCGGGCTCGTCTGTCGCGGATCGCCGACGCGTTCCCCGGCGCGCCGCTTGCGGTGGAGGTGCGGCACAAATCCTGGGACACGCCCGCGGCGCGCCGCTTCTTCGCGGAACGGGGGATGGGCCTCTGCGCGATCGACCAGCCGCGGTTCCCCTCGTCGATGCCCCCGGTCGCCCACCGCACCGCGCGCGTCGGCTACGTCCGCCTCCACGGCCGTAACCGCGAGAACTGGTTCCGCGAGGGGGCGGGGCGGGACGCCCGGTACGACTACCTGTACGCTCCGGAGGAGCTCGATCCGTGGGCGGCGCGCATACGGGGTTACGCGGCGGGAGAGGGGCGGGTCTTCGTCATACTGAACAACCATTACCGGGGGAAGGCGGTCTGCAACGCGCTGGAGTTTGCGGCGCGCCTTCGGGGGGGGCGCGTCGCCGTCCCCCCGCCGCTGCTGGAGGCGTTCCCGCGGCTGCGGGCGATCGCCTCCTGCGCGCCGCCCGAGGCGCTGCCCGGGCTCGGCCGCGAAGAAATAATTTGCCGTTGACCCCGCGGGGGGGGCGTGGTAGAGTGCAAACGCTGGAAACGCAACGGCGGCAAGCAGTTTTAACCGCACTCGCCCGCGTGAACCGTCCGTTGACCGCCCGCAGAGAAGGGAGCGGCGCTCCACGAGCATGAAGGATCCTGTCCTTGCGCAGCAGATCGAGGCCGCCGGCGCGTTCATCGCGGACTGGAACGCCCTCTTCGAGCGGGCCGCGGGAGCGCGGCAGGCGGGTCCGGCGGCGCCGGGGGACGCGGCGGCCGAGTTCCTCGCGGTGCGCAACGCCCTCGTCCAGCGCTACCCGGAGTTGATGACCGCGCTCGAGATACCGGTGCACTCCGATGACGAGGTGATGCAGCTTCTCGGCAGACTGAACTCGCTCGCCGCAGCGGTGCAGATGCCGGAGCCGCACTGGAAGAAGCTGATCGAGGTGCAGGGGCACGCCGAGGTCCAGCTCAGGGGGATGCTCGGGGCGCTCGAGGGCCGCAGGCGCAGCCTCGAGACGCTGCACAGGCCGCGCATCCTCCTGCTCCGGGCGCTGGGATCGTGGCCGCTCAAACTGCTTGCCCTCGTGGCGGCCATAGTGGCCCTGTTCATCGCGTTGAAGGCGGCGGGGGTGTGAGCGCAGGGGGGGAACCGGGCCTTTCGCGCACAAGGCCCGGCGCACGGCAAGGAGGGGCCGCAATGACGAAGAGGGAGTTGGCGATCCGGATCTCCACGGAGACCGGCCTGACCCAGCTTGCGGTCAGGGAGGTGATCCAGAAGCTGCTCGACTACATCGTCGAGAGCATGGAGAAGGGCGAGGCGGTGGAGCTGAGGAACTTCGGCGTGTTCCGGGTCCGCACCCGGAAGGCGCGGCTCGGGCGCAACCCCAACAAGCCGGATCAGGAGGTCCGCATCCCCGCCAAGCGGGTGCCGGACTTCAAACCGGGCCGGATCATGAAGGCCAGGGTGGAGAAGCCCGCCTAGCGCACGCGTCGCGCGCGATGGAGCGGAGGGGATGAACCTGCTCAAACCGAGGGGAACCTTCGACGTGCTGCCCGACGAGGCGGCGCGATGGCGCGGCGTCGAGGAGGCGGCGCGCCGCGTCGCGGGGCTCTACGGGTTCGGCGAGATCCGGACCCCGATCTTCGAGAGCACCGACCTGTTCGTGAGGGGCGTCGGGGAAGCCACGGATATCGTGCGGAAGGAGATGTACACCTTCAAGGACGGCTCGGGCCGCAGCCTCACCCTCCGGCCCGAGGGGACCGCCCCGGTGATACGGGCCTATCTCGAGAACTCGCTCGGCCGCGCCGATACGCCCGCCCGGCTCTATTACCTCGGCCCCGTCTTCCGCTACGAAAAACCGCAGGCGGGGAGGTACCGGCAGCACCATCAGTTCGGGGCGGAGACGATCGGCGCCGCCGCGCCGGCAGCCGACGCCGAGACGATCCAGATGCTGCTGCAGTTCTACGCGATGCTCGGCATCGAGCGGGTCGCCACGATGATCAACAGCGTCGGCTGCCGGCAGTGCCGCCCCGGGTACGGCGCGGCCCTCGCCGCCCACCTCGCGGAGAGAAAGGCGGCGCTCTGCGGGGACTGCCGCCGGCGCGCCGAGACGAACCCGCTCAGGGTCTTCGACTGCAAGCAGCCCGGCTGCGCGGAGATCATCGCCGCGGCCCCGCGGGTGAAGGAGCACGTCTGCGCCCGGTGCCGCGGCCATTTCGACGCGGTGCTCGGCCTCCTCGACGAGGCCGGCGTCCGCTACACCGTGAAACCGGAGCTCGTGCGGGGGCTGGACTACTACACGCGCACGACCTTTGAGATCGTCGCCGGGGAGCTCGGCGCGCAGAACGCGGTGGGGGGCGGGGGGCGCTACGACGACCTCGTGGAACTGCTCGGAGGACCCCCGACGCCGGCGGTGGGGTTCGGCACCGGGATCGAGCGGGTGCTGATGGTGATGAAGGAGCAGGGGGCCGCCTCCCGGGACGCGGGCGGCGTCACGGTCGCCGTGGTGGCGTGGGAACCCGACGCGATGCCCGTCGCGCGCCGGATGCTCAGGGAGCTCAGGGCGGCGGGCGTCGGGGCCGAGATGGACGGGGAGGGGGGGAGCCTGAAGAGCCAGATGCGCCGCGCCGGGCGGCGCGGGATCCCGTTCGCGCTCCTTCTCGGCGCGCGGGAGCGGGCGCGCGGCGCCGCGACGCTGAAGGAGATGCGGACCGGGCAGGAGCGGGAGATGCCGCTCGACCGCGTCCCCGCGGAGCTCGCGGGGCTGTGCGGCGGCGGGGGCGGCGGGCGATGACGATGCGGACGCACTGGTGCGGGGCGCTGAACGCCGGGCACGCGGGGGAGCGCGTCTCCCTCTGCGGCTGGGTCCATCGGCGGCGGGATCATGGCGGCCTCATCTTCGCGGATCTGCGCGATCGGAGCGGTCTCGCGCAGGTCGTCTTCAACCCGGAGGCGTCGGCGGAGATCCACGCCCGCGCGGAGTCGCTGCGCGGGGAGTACGTGATCGCCGTCTCGGGCGCGGTCCGCCGCCGCCCGCCCGGGACCGAGAACCCGAAACTCCCCTCCGGCGAGGTGGAACTGCTCGCGGACACGCTGACGGTGCTCGCCCGGGCGCAGACGCCCCCCTTTTCCGTGGAGGACGAGGGGGAGGTGGGCGAGGATCTGCGGCTCGCCTACCGCTATCTGGACCTCCGCCGGCCCGGGCTCCAGAAAGCGCTCGAGACGCGGCATCGCGCCGCGCTCGAGGCGAGGAACTACCTCGACGCGCGCGGGTTCCTCGAGATCGAGACCCCGATACTCACCAAGAGCACCCCCGAGGGCGCGCGCGACTACCTCGTCCCGAGCCGGACGCAGCCGGGAACGTTCTTCGCCCTCCCCCAGTCGCCCCAGCTCCTGAAACAGCTCCTCATGGTCGGGGGGATGGAGCGCTACTTCCAGATCTGCAAATGCTTCCGGGATGAGGATCTGCGGGCGGACCGCCAGCCCGAGTTCACGCAGGTGGATTTGGAGATGAGCTTCGCGGGGGAGGAGGACGTCTTCGAGGTGGTGGAGGGGATGCTCGCCCGCGTCTTCTCGAAAACGCTCGGCGTCGAGCTGCCCGTTCCGTTTCCGCGCATCGCCCACCTGGACGCGATGGAACGGTTCGGGACCGACAAGCCCGATCTCCGATTCGGCCTCGAACTCAAGGACGTCACCGGGATCATGGGGGGCTCCGCGTTCCGCGGCTTCGAGTCGGCGCTGGCGGAGGGCGGGTGCGTGAAGGGGCTCGCGGCCCCGGGCTGCGGAAGCTGGTCGCGCTCCGCGCTCGACGGGCTGACCGCCTTCGCGACGGCGCAGGGGGCCGGGGGACTGGCCTGGTTCAGGGTGGGGGCGGAGTCTCTCGAGTCGCCGATCGCGAAGTTTTTCGGGGCCGAGAAGCTCGCCGGGCTCCGCGGCGCTCTCGCCGCCGCCGCGGGCGACCTCATCCTCCTCGTCGCCGCCGCCCCGCCGGTCGCCCGCGCGACGCTCTCCGCGATAAGGAACCGTCTCGGCCGCGAGCTCACGCTCGCCGCCGCCGGGGAGTTCAGGTTCGCCTGGATCACGGAGTTCCCGCTCTTCACCTGGAACGAGGAGGAGAAGCGCCTCGACAGCGAGCACCATCCGTTCACCGCACCGAAGGCCGGGGAGGAGGCGCTCCTCGATACCGAACCGCTCCGGGTCCGGTCCTCCTCGTACGACCTCGTGCTGAACGGGTGCGAGTTGGGCAGCGGGAGCGTGCGGATCCACGACGAGGGGCTCCAGCGCCGGATCTTCGCGTTGCTCCGGCTCGACGACAAGGTCGTCGAGGACCGTTTCGGCTTCTTCCTCGCCGCGCTTCGACACGGCGCCCCGCCCCACGCGGGGATCGCGCTCGGGCTCGACCGGCTGGTGATGCTGATGGCGGGGCGGGAGACCATCCGGGACGTGATCGCCTTCCCGAAGACGCAGAAGGCCTCGTGCCCGATGACCGGCTCGCCCTCCCCGGTGAGCCCCGCGCAGCTGAAGGAGCTTCATATCCGGATCGGGGGCTGAGAGGCGCTCCGGGGGGATCGACGCGCGATGGCCGAGTTTCGCCTCGATTTCGACACGCCGCAGCAGGCGGGCGCGGTCTGCGGCGGCCGCGAGGAGCATCTGCGGGCCTTCGAGAAGGCGTTCGGCGTGACCGTTGTCGCGCGGGGCACCTCCGTCAAGATATGCGGCGACGGCCCCGGGGTCGGGAGGTGCCGGACGGTCCTCGGCGAACTCTCCGAGGCCGCGCGCCTGGGCAGGGAGATCCGCAGGGACGACATCGCCTACGCGATCCGCGCCGTCGCCCGCCGCCGGGAGGGGGAGATGCAGGCGTTTCTCTCCGACAGGATACGCGTCCCGTCGAAGAAGATCTTCGTGACGCCCAGGACGGAGGGGCAGAAGGCGTACGTCGATGCGATCCGCGGGAACGACATCGTCTTCGGCATCGGGCCCGCCGGCACCGGGAAGACCTACCTCGCCATGGCGATGGCGGTGGAGGCCCTCGTCGACGAACGGGCGGGGCGGATCATCCTGACGCGTCCCGCGGTCGAGGCGGGGGAGTCGCTCGGTTTTCTCCCTGGCGACCTGCACGAGAAGATCACGCCGTACCTCAGGCCGCTCTACGACATGATGGATCCGGCGCAGGTCGCGCGGCATATCGAGCGCGGCCTCATCGAGGTCGCGCCGCTCGCCTACATGCGGGGGCGGACGCTGAACGACTCGTTCATCATCCTCGACGAAGCCCAGAACAGCACGGCGGAGCAGATGAAGATGTTCCTCACGCGGCTCGGCCCGGGATCGAAGGCGGTCGTCACCGGGGACATCACGCAGGTCGATCTCCCCGGCCACCGCGCCTCGGGCCTCGTGCAGGTGCAGTCGGTGCTCCGGGCGGTCGACGGGATACGCTTCGCCTACCTCACCGAGCGGGACGTGGTGCGGCACGAGCTGGTGCAGAGGATCGTCAAGGCGTACGCGCGCGCCGGGAACGGGAAGGGGCGCGGCGGGAGGGGGGCGTGACCGGATGAAGCTCCTGACCTGGTATCGGCTGCGCCGGCAGGGGGTGGCCGGCGGGCGGCTCCGGAAGAAGTTCCGTGCGGGGCCGCTCCGCACCGCGTTCGAGAAGGGGCCGCTCGTCAAGACGCTGATCGCGGCGGCGAGCTTCGCCGGGTGCGTCTGGATCGTTTCGATGGGACAGGCCCCCTCGCGCGAGACCATCGACCTGTTCGTCGGGCAGCCGGCCCCCAAGGACGTCTTCGCCGACAGCGGCTTCGTCTACGAAAACCGGGAGCAGACGGAGCGGCTGCGGCGCGAGGCCGCCCAGAAGGTGCTCCCGTTCTACAGCTTCTCCGCCGTGCAGCTCCGGGAGTGCGCGCAGGGCCTCGCCGAGTCGATCAGGGCCGCCGACGCGGCGCGCAAGAACCGCACCCCCGTTGCGAAGCCCCCCGGGGCGGCGGTGACGGAGGCGGAGGCCGGCTTCGACGCGCACGCGGTCGAGCTTCTCGGCACGGCGGCCGAACCGGAGCGGATCGCGACGCAGATGGAGGAGCTGCTCGCCACCTTCGGCGGGCCCGAGGCCACGATCGTCGCCGACGCGGCGCGCATCGCCGCGGCGGGCGGGGAGGCGCCGGAGCGCGAGCGGCACCGCGAGGCCCTCCGCGAGGCCGCCCGCGCCGCCGCGGAGCGATGGGCGGCGGTGGTCTTCCCGCGCGACCGGCGCAGCCGGGATGCCGCCGTCGGGCTCCTCTACGCCTGCTGCGAGCGGAGCATCACCTACGACGAGACGCTGACGCAGCGCGAGCGCGATCGCGCCGCCGAACGCATCGCCCCCGTGATCAGCAGGGTCCAGGCGGGCAGCAAGATCATCGAGCGCGGGTACGAGGTGACCGCCGGGCAGATGGAGCTGTACGCCGCCTACCTGCAGAGCCGGGCGGAGGCCGAACCCGGCCCGACGAAGATGCGGCAGCAGCTCTACGACATCCTCGGCCTCGCCCTCCTCGTCGTGATGCTGCTCATCCTCTCTCGGCGCTACCTGATGAACTACCAGCCGGTCCTCTACGACAGCAACTCGTCCCTGCTGCTGCTCTCCCTGATCATGCTCGGGGCGCTCCTCATATCCCGCGGCATCTCGCTGATCCCGTTCGGCGCGATACAATCCTCCTGGAACAACCTGTTCCACTACTTCGCCGCGGTGTCCGTCCCGATGGCGGGGATCCTCCTCACCCTCCTCCTCAGCCACACCCTCGCGCTCTTCTTCGTCGCGCTCCTCGCCCTCCTCGTCGGGATCATGAAGGGATTCAGCCTCCCGTACACCCTCGTGAGCACCGTGGGCGGCATCCTGGCGATCTACGCCTCCCTCGGGGTGCGCCGGCGGAGCGATCTCGTCAGGGCGGGGGCGACGGTTGCGCTCGGGAACATCATCACCATCGGCGCCCTCGACGCGATCTCCGATCTCAATATCGTGTCGGCCACGTCGGGATTCCGCGCGGCGGGCGGGCTCGTCTCGGGGATGCTGTCGGCGTTTCTCGCGGGCAGCGTTCTGCCGATCCTCGAGTACGCCTTCAACCTGGCGACGAACTTTCGGCTGCTGGAGCTGGCGGATCTGAACCACCCGCTCCTCAAGGAGATGTTCATCAAGGCGCCCGGCACCTACCACCACAGCCTTATCGTGGGCACCCTCGCGGAGGCGGCCGCGGAGGCGGTGGGTGCCAACCCGCTCCAGGTCCGGGTCGGGGCCTACTTCCACGACATCGGGAAGATCCTGAAGCCGGAGTATTACGTCGAAAACGCCCTGTTCGAGGAGAGCAAGCACGACGAGCTGAATCCGAGCATGAGCAACCTGATCATCCTCTCGCACGTCAAGGACGGGGTCGACATCGCCCTCACCTGGAAGCTCAACCCGATGATCGTCAGGGCGATCCAGGAGCACCACGGGACCGGGCTCGTCTACTTCTTCTACCACCGCGCCGAGCAGAAGTCGCGGGCCGAGGGGGAGGAGGTGGCGCAGGAGGATTTCCGCTACCCCGGCCCGAAGCCGCGGAGCAAGGAGACCGCGCTCATCCTGCTCGCGGACGCGGTCGAGGCGGCGTCGCGGTGCCTGAGCCGCCCCACGCCGGGGCGGATCGGCAACTTCGTCAGGGAGATCGTCTATACGCGCATCTCCGACGGCCAGCTCGACGAGTGCGACCTCACCTTCAACGAGGTCCGGCTGATCATCCAGAGGTTCGAACACGTGCTCACGAGCACGTTCCACGCGCGGGTGAAGTACCCGACGCCGGGGGGCGGGGACGATGAGGATCAGGGTGGAGAGCAGGGTCAGGGCGACCCTGATTGACGCGCCCGCGGTCAGGCGGGCCGCGGCGTACGTGCTGCGCCGGGAGCGGCGCCCGGAGGGGTGCGAGCTCGGCGTCCTCTTCGCGGGGGAGCGCCTCATGCGCAGTCTCAACCGGCGGTACCGCGGGGTCGACCGCGGCACCGACGTGCTCGCATTCCCGCTCGAGGGGGCCGGTCTCCGCGGGCGTCCGCGGCTCATCGGGGACGTGGTGATCTCGCCGCGGCGGGCGCAGGCCTTCGCGCGCGCCGCCGGGACCTCGAGCGGGAAGGAGCTGCTGCTCTACCTCGTGCACGGGATCCTGCACCTGTGCGGCTACGACGACGAAACCGCGGGGGCGCGGAAGCGGATGGAGCGGCGGCAGCGGGTGCTCGTCGAGGAGATCGTGCGGAAGGGACTATGGAGCGCAACCGGCTGATCGACAGCTTCAACTGCGCCATCGAGGGGATCGTCTACGTCCTCAAGACGCAGCGCAACATGCGCATCCACTTCACCGCCGGCGCCCTGGTGCTGGTGCTGGCCCTCGTCCTCGACCTGCCGAGGATCGACTTCCTCTTCGTCTGCCTCGCCATCTTCTTGATGCTCTTCGCGGAGATGGTCAACACCGCGGCGGAGCTCACCATCGACCTGATCAGCGAGACCTACCACCCGCTCGCGCGGCTGGTGAAGGATATCGGCGCCGGGGCGGCGCTGCTCGCGGCCGTCAACGCGACGATCATCGGCTACCTCGTCTTCGCCCGGCGCGTCGAACCGTCGATCCTCGCGGGCGCCGAGGCGGTCAGGAGCCTGTCGCTCCACGCCGTGTTCCTCGCCTTGCTGGTCGTCATGATGGCGGCGGTGGGGATCAAGATCGCGTCCCGCCGCGGGACGCCGCTCCGCGGCGGGATGCCGAGCGCGCACGCCGCCGTGGCCTTCGCCGCGGCGACCCTCGTCGCGATCCTCGTCCCGTCGTCGTTCCCGGCGCTGTTCCTGGCCTACCTGCTGGCGTTGATGGTCGCGCAGGGCAGGGTGGCGTCCGGCATCCACACGGTCTCCGAGGCCGTTCTCGGGGCGCTCCTCGGCGCCGTCGTCACGCTGCTGCTCTACCGGCTCTACTGCCGGGTCGGGTAAAGGAAAGGGGCCGAATGCTCACCTGGCTTTCCGCCGCCGCGTTCCTGTCGGTGGTCTTCTTCTGCACCCTGGGCAGCGCCGCGCTCCAGGGGATATCGATCGAGCGCCTCTGGAAGATCAGACAGGGCGGCGGGAGGGCCGCCGCGGGGGTGGAGTACTGGATCACGCACTCCCAGCAGATCATCTGGTCGTTCCGCGTGATCAGCCGGATCTCCTGCGTGGCGCTCGCCCTGCTGGTCGCCTCCCTCATCCAGGAGCGCTCGCTCCCGCCGTACGTCTTCATCATCGCCCTCGTCGCCTCGACGGTGCTCATCGCCTTCCCGGGTAGCCTCATCCCCTCGGCGTGGGCGCAGCTCGCGGGGGAGAAGATCGGCCTCAACCTGATGCCCCTCATCCGGACGATCGGCGCCGTTCTCAGCCCCCTCTCGACCGGATCCCAGGCGCTGATGAACCTCGCCTTGAAGATGCTCGGGCGCCCCCCGCTCCGTTTCTCAGCCCTGCCCCTGCGGAGCGAGCTCGAACAGTGCATGGGCGGCGTCGAACGGGCGGGGATGCTCTCCGAGGAGGAGAAGAAGATGGTGCGGCGCATCTTCGCGTTCCACGAGATCGAGGCGCGCGAGATCATGACGCCGCGGGTCGCGATGCGGTGCCTCTCGGAACAGGAGACGCTCGCCAGGGCGATCGAACTCGTCCGGGCAGAGCATCTGTCGCGGATCCCGATCTACCGCGAGAGCCCCGACAACATCGTGGGGGTGCTCCTGTCGAAGGACCTCCTCGTGCGGTTGGCGGAGCCCGGCGGGGCGGAGACGAAGGTGGGGGTTCTCGCCCGCGAGCCGCTCTTCGTCCCGGAGACGAACGGGGCCCGCGCCCTGCTGGCGGAGATGCGGAAGCGCCAGACGCACATGGCGATCGTCGTGGACGAGTACGGGGTCACGACCGGCCTCGTGACGATGGAGAACATCCTCGAGGCGATCGTCGGGGAGATCAAGGACGAGTACGATCCGCTCGACGAGCGCCACTACGAGAAGGTCGGCGACGGCGTCTACCGGGTCGACGCGCAGCTCTCGGTCAACGACGCGCGCGTGGAGCTGGGCATCGACGTGCCCGAACGACAGGAGTACGACACGCTCGCCGGCTTCGTCTGCGCCTTCTGCGGCCGCGTGCCCGCCGCCGGGGAACTGATGGAGTGGGGGGGGTATTCGTTCAAGGTTCTCGACGCCACGAAGCGGAGCGTGCGCACGCTGGAGATCAGGGGGGTGAGGAAATAGCTCTACGCTCCAAGCCGTAAGCTCCAGGCACAATCCCGGCTTTCCTCTTGCCGCGTGCATCCGATCACCATGATCCATTCCGTCCGGGGTATCATCCTGCATCGTCGGGATTTCACCGAGTCGAGCATCATCCTCACCGCCTTCACGGACCGTGCGGGCCGGCTCAGCCTTCTGGCGAAGGGCGCCCGCCGCAGGAGGAGCCCGTTCCTCGGGCGGCTCGAGCTGTTCACGCGCTGCGCCCTGACCTACTACGACAACCCGCGCCGCGGGCTGAATATCCTCGGGGAGTGCGACATCCTCGACTCCTTCGAGCCGCTGCGGACCGACCTCTCGCGCTTCGCCCTCGCCTGTTCCCTGGCGGGACTCGTCGATGCGGGGACGGGGCTCGCCGCGAAATCCCCCGCGGTCTTTCGGCTCCTCGGGGAGGCGCTGGAGGCCTCCTGCACCGACGCCGACCCTGGGCTCGTCAGGGCCTGCTTCGAGCTCCGCCTCCTCACCATCCTCGGCTACTCCCTGCGCCTCGACCGGTGCGTCTCCTGCCATTCGACCGCGGGCGTGCGGCGGGTCTTCTCCGCCGCGGCGGGGGGGACGATCTGCGGCCGCTGCGCGCCCCGGTTCCGCGACGCCCTCGGCGTCACCCCCGGCACCGTGGCGTTTCTCCGCCGCCTGCGCCGGACGCGCCCGACCGCGGGGTTCCGCGTCAGGCCCGACCGGCGGCAGGCGGCGGAGGCCGCCGAGATGCTCCGCCGGGCGATCCTCTTCCACCTCGACATTCGGCCGCGCGCCGCGGTTCTGCTCGCCCCCGCGGCCCCGCCCGCAACAGGCGGATCCCCCGCTCCTCCCCGTCGTTGAAGCGGGGCGGCGGCGGGGGGAGACGGCGCATCGCGCCTGCGGGTCGTCTGAACGCGCGATTGGCCGCGCGAATATCATGGCCGCGCGAATATCTGTAATCGCAATACGATAATGTCCTATTCGTGCAAAGTTAAAATGTCCTATTCGGGAGTTGGTAAACTGCCCGCTTTCCGTGACGGGGAAGGGGGGCAAAGTGACCTGGAAGGGCATGCTGGTTATG